>SDBV01008462.1_pt1 | contig 13873 bp, 10 predicted proteins | sample 2277081 | NCBI WGS metagenome assembly SDBV01 (sample SAMN10402039, study PRJNA504765) | marine sediment metagenome | isolation source: marine sediment core GS10_PC15, 223 cmbsf | place: Arctic Ocean: Southern Knipovich Ridge | collected 2010 | reverse complement strand
AGAAGGATCAACGGAAAGCTCCACATTTGGATAATCGCAGACCAGGTTGGAACCGATGCCGAGTTGCTCCAAATCTTTCTCAGCTGTGCCCTGTGATACATCCGCTGAATCAGATACACGACAATTCCAGCGGACAGCAGAGGACCGTACCGAATAAAGGTGAGGCGCCTTTCGAGACTCGTATCCTGCGCCAGCCCCAGCTCGCCACCGGTAGCCATAAAGCGCTGAACATAGTCCATGTTGGCGTTGAGGGCATAGATGTAGGAAAAGAGAAAGAGGAGCAATGTCAGGCTCAGAAGCACCTCGGGCAGACGAACAAACCAGATGAGCACACCGCTGTTCTGGCCCTTGGAAGGGAGGAGCAGATAGATAGCCCAAAAAAGGTGCACGGCGAGAAGCAAAAAATAGGGGAGATCTCCAAAGCCCGGGTCGACCATTCGATAGGGGCCTAAGAAACAAAGGGCCAGTACTCCGAGGGTATGTGTGAGGTATAGAAAGGCCGCTACACGTCGCATAGGTTTACCAGCAGGCTTAACGGAAGACCTGACATAGAGCCCGGCTATCGCAGCGCACGCTGTTATCGAGACCCAACGTGGCTGAGACGAAACGTTATTACCTGTTATTCAATACAGCATGAGCCGCGGCAAGCCTGGCGATGGGTACACGGAAGGGGGAGCATGAGACATAGTTCATGCCAACCCTGTAACAGAAATCGATAGATGAAGGCTCTCCACCGTGCTCCCCGCAGATACCCACCTTGAGCAGCGGATTCTTCTCTCGGCCACGGGCCACGCCCATCTCAACAAGGGCACCGACCCCGTCCTGATCCAATACCTGGAAGGGATCGTGCTCGAGTATCTCATGCCTCACATAATCGGGAAGAAAGCTACTGGCATCATCCCGGGAGTATCCGAAGGTCATCTGCGTCAGGTCGTTGGTTCCAAACGAGAAAAAGTCCGCTACCGCGGCGATCTGGTCCGCTGTGACAGCTGCGCGTGGAACCTCGATCATGGTTCCGATGGTGTAACGAATCTTCATCTTTTTCTGTTTGAACACCCTCGCAATGACCCTTTCCGCATTAGTCTTCAGGATTTCCAGTTCCCGGACCGTACTAACGAGAGGAATCATGATCTCCGGCAGCACCTTCCCGCCACTTTTGGCCACTTCGCACGCAGCGCTCATGATGGCCTCTACCTGCATGTCATAGACTTCAGGATAGGTAATGCCGAGACGGCAACCTCTGTGACCCAACATAGGATTGAGCTCATGAAGAGCGTTGATCCTGTTATTCAGCCTGCCGAGAGAGATACCGGTCTTTTTAGAAAGCTCTCTGGCTTCCTCTTTCGTCTTGGGAACAAACTCGTGGAGGGGGGGATCCAAAAGCCTTATGGTTACCGGCAGGCCATTCATGGCCTTGAAGATTCCCTTGAAATCCTTCTTCTGCAAACCCAAGAGACGTTTGAGCACCTTTTTCCGGGTTTCCACATCTTCGGCAACAATCATCTCTTGAAAGATTGCGAGCTTTCCGTCTTCAAAAAACATGTGCTCGGTACGGCAGAGTCCTATTCCTTCGGCGCCAAATTCTCTGCCAATCTTTGCATCCCGCGGGAGGTCCGCATTGGTACGAATCAGGAATCCCTTTTCCTTGATACCAGGTCTCTGGGCGGATTTCCGAATGGTGTCTGTCCAGGAGAGAAATTTCCTGAACTCGCCGGAGATGCTTGGAGCAACCAGTTTGAGCTCTTCACCGTAAACTTCGCCTGTCGACCCATCTATGGTAATCCAATCGCCCTCTTTGAACTTTTTGCTGCCCACCGTCAGGGTCTTGCCGGAGATAACAGCATCCCTGCATCCGGCAACACAAGGTGTGCCCATTCCCCGGGCAACCACGGCGGCGTGAGAGGTCATTCCACCTGTCGATGTCAGAATACCCTGAGCAACGTGCATACCCCCGATATCATCGGGAGATGTCTCGCGTCGTACCAGTACCACCTTCTTACCGCCATCGGACCAAATCTCTGCCTCATCCGCATCGAAGACGATCTGCCCCGTTGCGGCCCCGGGGGAGGCATTGAGCCCCTTGGCGACGACAGGAACACTCCGTCTGTGTTTCGGGTCGATCATGGGGTGGAGAATCTGGTCCAACTGCTCGGGGCTGATTCGAGCGACGGCCTCCTCCTTTGATATGAGTCGGGCTTCGGCCATCTCGACTGCTATCTTTACGGCCGCCGAACCCGTTCGCTTTCCCGTTCTGGTCTGCAGCATGAACAGTTTACCCTGCTGAATGGTAAACTCCATATCCTGCATGTCACGGTAGTGCTTTTCGAGCTTCAGGCGCAAACGTTCCAGCTGATTGTAGATCTTGGGTAGGGCCTTTTTGAGGGTAGCCAGCCTTGCCGGTGTCCGGATACCGGCTACGACATCCTCACCCTGGGCGTTCATGAGGTATTCACCGTAGAAGACATTTTTTCCGGTCGAAGGATCCCTCGTAAAACACACACCCGTACCGGAATTATCTCCGAAATTACCGAACACCATTGCCTGAACGTTCACAGCCGTTCCGAGCAAACCCTTGATGTTGTTGATCTCCCGATACTTTATAGCCCGATCGGTATTCCACGAGCTGAAAACAGCCTCGATAGCCCCCCACATCTGCTCCTTGGGATCCGCAGGAAAGACCTTCTTCGTATGCTTCCTGTAGACCTGCTTGTAGAGACTGACGACTCTCTTCAGGTCTTCTGCTCCCAACTCGGTGTCCTGTATAACCTTTTTTTTCTTCTTCACAGATTCCAGAGCATGCTCGAAATCATCGCGGTGCACACCTTTGACGACATTCCCGTACATCTGAATGAAACGCCGGTAGGCATCCCATGCGAATCGCTCGTTGCCCGTTCTCTTTATCATACCCTCGACAACCAACTCGTTAATCCCGAGATTCAGAACCGTGTCCATCATCCCAGGCATGGAAACCGCAGCACCGGAACGTACGGATACCAAGAGTGGATTTTCCGGGTCACCGAATCTCATTGCCATGCTTTTTTCCAGGCGTGCCAGGTTCTTCTCAACCTCGCTCTTCAAACCGGGGGGATACTTCTGGCCTCTCTTGTAAAAGGTGTCACAGACTACCGTGGTGATTGTAAATCCAGGAGGTACGGGTACCCCCAGATTTATCATCTCGGCTATGTTTGCGCCTTTTCCCCCGAGCAGGTTCTTCATTGACGAACTGCCTTCGGCTTTTCCACCACCAAAAAAGTATACAAGCTGGGTCTTCTTGCCCATATGGATTGCCTCCTAACGTGTCCTGTCTGCTCAAGTTGCCGGCCCGAGGCCGCGGTCCGCCGAAACGCCAGCTTCGAGACTGCAGTGTACAGTTACTTACATGTTATGTACAGAGAATTTAAAAATCGCGGTCGGGATGTCAAGAACTTGATAAGCCAACCCGCAGGTTGGCTTATCAAAAATACGACGTGTCTTAACGTATCAGTTCACGTAAGCTTCCAGGTACTGGCTGCGATTAGGATGACGTAGCCGCCTGATCGCTTTCTTCTCGATCTGGCGTATTCGCTCCTTAGTAAGCCTGAACCTATCTCCCACCTCTTTGAGCGAAAGGGGGATCTTGCCGTTCAAACCGAATCGGTACTGAAGTATCTCCGCCTCTTTTTCGGTCAGGGTTTCAAGAACCTGGTTGATCTCTTCTATCAACGATTTCTCGATGATGACCTCATCCGGCGCAACGTAGTCGGAGTCTTCGACAAACTCTCCAAGTAGGGTTGAATCTTTCTCAGAAAAAACCGGCGTTTCCAACGAAACGAGCTCCCTGGAGATATTGAGAAGTGACTCGACGTGCTCCTTGTTCATATCCAGGAATCGGGCAATATCCTTTGTCTCGGGCTCTGTACCCCTGGCGTTCTGCAGTTCCTTACGTGCCTTTTCTATCTGCACGAGCTCGTTCGCCCTGTTGAGGGGCAGGCGTATCATCCTGGATTTTTCACAGATAGCTTTGAGTATGGCCTGTTTGATCCACCATACCGCGTACGATATAAAGTGGTATCCCCTATCCACGTCAAACTTTTCGATAGCGTTCATCAGGCCGATGTTTCCCTCGCTGATAAGGTCGGGGAGGGGCAATCCCTGGTTCTGATACTTCTTTGCTACGTTGACTACAAACCTGAGGTTTGCCCTGACCAACTGCTCCTTTGCGAACCGATCTCCCTTTGCTGCCTTCCGTGCATACTTGTCTTCTTCCTGTCTGGTTAGCAGAGGAATGCAGTTGATCTCCTTTAGATATATCGATAGGATATTTTCATCATCAGACGCGGTGTTTCTCTCCGCGTTTAGCCGCTTAACATTACTCTTTGGCGAAGCCATTTAGTCCTCCGAAAAGAGGATATATACAAATACCGTGCCATCACCCCCAAAAGTCTCTTTGTGTAACTTGTTGTTTTGAAAGAAGTTATTTAGCTTGCTATTCTTGAGTATTTTACTAAAATTAAATTTGGGTCAAAATGAAACACTTCGCAAGTTTCGACCTAAAACTGTATCAAAAGTTACCAGTTGTTACACCCGTCTCACCGAGGGTGCGGTCAAAACTTGCCAACGGCGTTAAAAATGAGGCATCGTAAGGCCACTTTGCCCCTGAATTCGCCCGCAACAGGCCAAAAAGGGCAAACCGCTTCCGCAGTAGCACCTATCGTGGGCATGCATTCGCCGTCTGCGCCTAAAATCGACCTGAATGACGTCTGATCCCAATTCATCTGGCAGGAGAACAAAGGGAAAAACAATTCTTACCCGCTGAAAGATGCACTTTTTCTCCTCAGGCGTTTTGTCATCGAGGCAATGCTCGGCGATGAGTCTTGTCCAATGTTCGGTAATCAAATCTGTTACCATATCCTGCTCGGCCTCCGAGCTGAAGCGCCCGTTTCTCTTGCTCCTCAGATAACGTGACAGTTGAATCGAGTGAAAAGCCCCCCGGTCATCCAATTCTTCAGTTTCCTGGCGCTCCATACCGTAACAGTTGGAGTAACGCTGAATCATCTCCATGGCATAGCGATCTTTATTCAGCCGCAGAGAGCTTAACCAGCTCTGGATAGCTCCACTCAGGCAACCCAGCCTTTTCAGCGTGATGCCCATGTAAAAAAGCAAACGAGACATATCTTTGGTTTGAGAGACAGGACACTCTTCGAGGGCTTCGCGAAACAGCGTAATCGCCTTGTCCGCATTATGCTTTGACAGGTAGTGTATTCCTTTTCTGATCTTTCTCTGCCATGAATACATCAGCTTATGCAATTAAGATAATATTCTCACACTTTTTTGGCAACACGATTCAATAATTCTTGACAAAGAAACCTTTCTCTTCGTATATTTTGCATGATTCCACAAAATAACCAATAACGAATCAATTGATAATCAGGAGGCAGTGAAATGAAAATTAAACCCCTTGGTGATCGTGTGCTGCTTAAAGTCGCCGAAGGCGAAGAGAAGACATCTGGCGGAATCTACATTCCTCAAACAGCACAGGAGAAAACGCAGGAAGGAGTTGTCGTGGCAATAGGCGACGACAAGGAAGCCATCATGGTCAAAGTCAAAGATCGTGTGATGTATGACAAGTACGCCGGTACCACGGTAAAGGTCAACGGAGAGGAACAGCTCATAGTCAAAGCTGGTGACATACTAGCTGTTATCGAATAGTGCGCCAAAGGCGGCAGAGTAACGTGTCCGCACGATGAACTCTGTCGCCTTTGTTAAGCCTTCCTTTTAGCTACGGGTCACTCTGTCCGCCAAGAAGTTTTCAATATCTTCAATAAGATAACGCCTCTCCTTTATACTCCGGCTCGTCTCTGGCAGCGATCCCAACAGACGTATCCCGTATGCCTTTTTTACGATTCTGGAGTCTAAAACGAGAACGACGCCCCAGTCGCTTCCCCGCCTCATCAAACGCCCGAACCCCTGTTTCAACTTGATCGCAGCATCCGGAAGGGACAGTTCTAAAAACGGATTGCCGCCCCTGTTCTCGATCGCTTCGGCCCTGGCCAGCAGAATGGGATCGGTCGGAACCTTGAAGGGAAGCCGGCAGAGAACGAGGATTTGCAAGGACTCCCCCGGTGTATCGACTCCTTCCCAGAAAGAATGGGTTGCAAAGAGTACACTGGCGGTGTCCTCGCGAAACCTGACCAGCAGCCTATTCCGATCGTCGTCTCCCTGTTTGAAGATGTTGATGCCCTGCTCGAGCAGAGATGGTTGAACAGCATCAAATGTGTCATTCAGCATGGAATACGATGTGAACAGCACAAGAGCTCTTCCTTCAGAGATCGCCAGAACCTCCTTTATGATCTCAGATGAGTAAGCCTGGTAACCCTCTTCGGTTGGTGTCGGTGCATCTTTCGGTATTCCCAGAAGAACATTTCTCTTGTAATCAAATGGAGAAGGAAAACTCCGCTCGTAGACTGCCAGGTTGTCATCGATCAGGCCGACCCTTGATTTCCAATACTCGAAGCTGTTTTCAACCGTGAGGGTGGCCGAGGTAAATACCAGGCACGGATACTGATTGAAGAGAGATTCCCTCATCAGGGGAGCGATATCGAGAGGTGTTATAACAAAACGCACGTATCTCTCACCGGTGAATCCCCTGATCCTCTCGAGCCAGAAGATCTCTTCCGGAAACTCCTGGAACCTCTGTAATCTCTCGGCCGTCTCAGCTACCTGTCTCAGTCGAGTGAGTGTAATGCGGCACTCGATCACCGCTTCGTTCTCACTCTCCTCTTCAGAAATGAATCCGAGAACCTCTTCCAAAAGGTAGACAAGCTGCAGTAACTGTCCCACAAGCTCGCTGAGAGGTTCGATGAGAAGAGACCTCAGCCGTTGTGAATTGCCAGGTTTCCCGTGATTCGATTCGCGAGGACTCTTTAAGAGAAGACTGTTGTCCTGGTCTAAAAGAATCTGAGCCTGGGAGTCCAAGATCTCAGCACACTCGATGATTTGCTGCACAACCTCCGGTACCCTATCGATCCTCTCTGATGCGATCTCAGGCAGCAACTTCCGGATGGACCTTGTGATGCCGAAGATACGCCCTCTATTCTTGCGATAGAGACGCCCGAGGTACTTTCGAATCGTGAATTGACTGAAACTATCGGAGAAGAACGAGGTAGCGCTGGCCTCGACATTATGGGCCTCATCAAAAATGATCCTGCCAAAGGGAGGGAGCACAGCGGTAGATTCGAATCCCAATCCCGACATCCTCATCGCAAGGTCCGAGAAAAGGAGGTGATGATTAACCACGAGGATCCCTGCCGAGGCAGCTTCCCGGCGATTCATCAACACGAAGCAACGCTCCCGTGACCTGCAGCGTAGACCGTGGCATGAATCGGCGTCGGAACAGACCCGTGCCCATGCACTGTCGGAGGGATAAAACGAGAGGTCGCTGCGACTTCCCGTCTCAGAAGTAGCGGCCCAATCTCCGATCGCTTTGAGCCCTGCGCCTTCGTCCGCGCGTTCGTCATCGCGTTCGTCATCGAACAGGGATCGTTCCTCGAGGGCCTCAGCCAACCGGCGCAGGCAAATATAATTTCCCCGTCCTTTCATCAGGACGACTTTGAGATCCGAATCCAAGATTCTCTTTACCAGGGGAATGTCTTTCTCCAGGAGTTGCTGCTGCAGATTAATGGTAGCCGTCGACACGACAACGCGCTCATCGTTGAGGATGACCCACTTCAGAACCGGCAAAAGGTAGGCCAGAGATTTGCCAACACCTGTGCCTGCCTCTGCAATACAGAGGTGGTCTCCGTTAAAAGCCTCGCAAACCGACTTCAGCATATCGATCTGGGAGACTCGCTCTTCGTAGGAGGGCAGCAGCTGGCTGAACCTGCCATCGGACTCAAGGGCGCCTGCCAGGGCTTCAGAATCGAGGCGAACCTTCTCCTTGAGAGGGATCGGCTCGGCGACCACATAGATCTGCTCTACTCTGTTATCGACGATATAAAAGCCGATACCCTGATTCCCGATCGAGGATGCGATGGCCAGATCGGCCTTGCTCGGAGTAAGCTCGCCCGATGGATGGTTGTGGATAACCACATCGCTCTTTTCGATATATGGTCTCAGTGCCGGGACCGAGTTTTCGTCACCTCTGGCAGCTATTCTGATCTTTTCGACGATACCTTTCTGACTTACGGTCCCCACACAGAACACCTCGTTCCCACCGGCCTCTTGAATGGCCCCGCAAACCGAGGCAATAACTGCAGGATCGAGCTTCTCTTCGGATTTCATCTAAGGGTTTCCAGAGGCCTGATGAAAAGTCTCGAGAAAGCAGTGTAGCAGATCGGCGAATTCAGATGCAACTCTGCGGCCTGTCTCGACCACCTCCTCGTGGCTCAGCGGTTGATCGAGAATGCCGGCAGCCATATTTGTTATGCAGGAGATACCCAAAACCTTTAAACCAAGATACCGTGCCGCGATGACTTCGGGAACCGTGGACATTCCAACCATATCGGCACCCATTTTGCGCAACATCCGTATCTCTGCCGGTGTTTCATAGGTGGGGCCGAGAAGGGCGGCGTACACCCCCTCTTTCAGAGGCCTGTGCCAGGCCTCTTTAACCGATAAACGAAGGTCCCGATCGTAAGCTTCGCTCATATCGGGAAACCGCGGTCCCAGCGACTCGATGTGCGGTCCGATCAGGGGATTCCGTCCCGTAAGATTGATGTGGTCTTTGACGAGCGTCAGATCACCAGGATTATAGGCGGTATTGACAGCACCGGCGGCGTTGGTCACGACTAGATGGGTAATTCCGAGTTGCGCCAATAGAAATACAGGGAGCACGATCTCATCCATGGACCTCCCCTCATAGGCATGGAAACGGCCGGCGAGAATCGCCGCTTGCCTTCCGACCTTGAGCAGGCCCCTGTGCCCCACTACCGTAGGGACCGGGAAGCCTTTTATTTCGGAGTACGGAACGATAACGCCGTCGACCCGATCTACAAACTCTCCTAATCCCGAACCTAAAACGATGCCGACTGGTGGTATCTCCCGGCTCACTGGCCCCAACAGCTGGCGCGCTGATTCGACCGCCTCATACATCCGCCGCTCGAAATCCTCTCTCATACACCCCCCTCCAAAGGCTCGATATCCTTCCAGCCCCGTTTCGCCCATGATTCGATCGACTTCTCTGCCAGTTGCACTCCCCGGGCACCCTCGAGAAGCGTCCAGGGGAAGGGGGTATCCATGCCGTAATTCATCAAAAAGAGCTCCCATTGAGCCTTGAAGGCGTTATTGTACTCTGTATTGTCGGGCAATCTCTGCCACCCCTCATGGTAGTCGATGGCGCTGGGTATATCGGGATTCCATACCGGCCGGGGAGTCGCGGCAGCCGGTTGGATATCGAACGGATCAGATGCTGATTCGTTCCCATTCGTCCGGTGACACCGTTCATGAGTATTCCGACTCTCCGCTTGGTCACAAGGCCTCTCCTTTGCACTCTCATCAGGACCCGAGGCTATGAGGCATTAAGATAAGCCTCCTGGATCTTCTTCAGAAATCCTCTCTGCTCGCTCGCCCACCAACGGGTCGAAAAAATTTCCACCTCACTGTAACCCCGAAATCCAGCCGCTTCCACCCATGCCCTTATCTTTTTTAAGGGGATGCAACCCTCTCCCATCAACCCGCGATCCAAAAGAATATCCTCGGTGGGGGTCCGCCAATCCGAGATGTGGAAGGCAAAGATCCTGCCATTTCTGCCGCATCTCTCGATCTCCCCTTTAAGCTCCGGGTCCCACCACAGGTGGTAGACGTCCACGGCTACGCCGAGGCTCCCGCTGGCCAAATCCTCGCAAAGATCGTTGGCCTGCTTCATGGTGTTGATCGCAGAGCGACTGTCTGCGTACATAGGGTGGAGCGGTTCCACCGCCAGTTTGATTGCCTGGGCTTCGGCGTGGGGCAGAAGAGCGGCAATCCCATCCCTGATCTGGCTTCTGGCCTCATCGAGGGGAAGGCCCGCAACGGCCCCACATACAAGAACCAGGAGCGGTGCTCCCAGATCGCGGGCCTCGTCGATCATAATGCGATTGCTCTGGATCGCCTTCTGTCTCTCCTCCTGGCTCAGGGCGGGAAAGAAACCCCCGCGGCAGAGAGCGACTATCTCGAGACCGGCTTTTCGGATCAGCTCACCCGAGTCTCTTATATCTCTGCCGTCCAGGGCGTCTCTCCAGACGGAAATTCCAGCGACTCCCTCGCGGGAGAAATTCTCCACCGCCTCCTCCAGACTCCACGGTTTCGTGGTGATGGTGTGAACGGCGAGTCTCGAGAAATCGTTTAGAGGTTCGGAATGCATAATGGCAACCTTTCAGTTATTTTGCTTTGTAATCCGTTGGAGTTTGCGTATCCCCGAACTTCAAGTTCATATCCTTGTGCACATATCCTTGTGCACATATCCTTGTGCCCGGATCCTCGCACTTCAAGTTCAATCCTTGAACACGGATCCTTGCACGGGGTCAAAAAACGTAAAATAACCGCCACCGCCCATACGCTGTATGAGCACGGCCAACTCCATCGCGTGGTAGTCTCCCCAGAGAGACGATTCACCCGATGGAACTCTCTGCCCTGCAGGAGTGAAATCCCAACCGTTTGGCCTGTGATAGATCGAATGCAGGATGAGTCCCTGGTGTTTGGGATCAGTGGAGAGATAGGGTTCCCCAAAGAGCGTACGCGCGATGGTCAAGCCAGCATGCAAAAATCTTCGGGCCTTTTCCTTCCGGCCGATTGCCTCCATATACCGCCCGAGCCTGAGAAATCCCTGTGCAGCGATAGCCGCCGCCGAGCTGTCCACGGGCTCGAAAGCATTATGAGGATCCGCTGGTTTGTCGAGATAATCGGAAAGATACGCGAGTCCGGGCGCGCCGGTATCCCAGTAGGGTATTCCATCGACGGGACTCCACTTTAAATAGAACTCCGCCACCTCTTCGCATACCGTTTCGAGCTCACCCAGAATCGCCTCCCTGCTCGGAAGACCGGCAACGGAGATTTCCTCGAACGCGTCTTTTCCCACAGCCCGCAGGAACTCCAACTCTTCGGCATAGCCGCAGATAGCCCACGCCAATCCCCTGGTCCAAGTGCTGAAGGGTGAGTAACCCTGCTGAGTACCGGGGCAGCGATAGCTGCCGCTTTGGATGTTGAAGATCGCCTCATGGCTCACGCGACCGCGCAGGTCGTAGGAATCCCGGTCCCCTCCATGGAACACTGCAAAACGCGCCGTAGTTATGGCATGGCGAAGCAGCCTTTCGAGCAGAGAGATCCTCCTATCCTGCTCTCCCATAAGAACGTGACCCAGGCTGTGGCCAAGCGCCAGCACCCTGAGGGTCCGGATTGTGTCGATAAAGAGGGAATGGGGACCGTTGAAGGAATAGATGTATCCCAGATTGTCCGGAAGCTCGGTCCAGCGCGAGGCTTGAACGGCGCCCGAAATCTTGAGCGCCATGGCGTAGTACCGCCTCTCCCAGTCGTTTCCCGGGATCCTCCCCTCCCCCATTAAACGCAACAGATTGCCATAGGTGCTGACGTTGTTGAATCCGTGATCGTGCACCCCGATATGGGAGACGTGAGGCGCCATATACTCGACCGTACCCTCTCGGCCGTAGGTCAGTGAATCAGCGGATCCCGTGGCATCGAAATGAAGAATAGCGATCCCAAAGAGAAAGCCCTGGGTCCACTCCGTCCATCCCCTGGAGGTGTATCTTCCCTCGGAGGTAAACACCGGAGTGCCCTGCCCTGGATCCCAGCTCTCTCTGATGCTTTTCAGCTTTGTACCGGCCAGCCCAAAGAGTTCTTGAAGAGAATCGTTCAGACTCGAAGGGGTTAGGTTGTAATCGATCTCAACCATCAAAGTCCGCCCTTAACCTTTGATCTCGTTTACCAGGGCGTCAAATATAGTGAGCATGTCCTCGGTCGTTTTCCGAAGAAAAGAGGAAATGATCTTTGAAATGGCAAGAGTCACAGGAAAAGCTATCTGAGGACGGAGATGACCGAGCTCGAGAAAATCCTTCTTGTTCATGACCAGAAAACTCGAATCCACGCTGGCGTAAACCGTTGCAGAACGGGTGTCATCGTCGATCAGGCCCAGCTCGCCAAAAAAAAAGTTACGCTCCGCTGAAAGGCGGACAACGGTATAATCGTCTCCGGCTCGGGTCTTCTTCATTATCTCGACACTGCCTGTATAGGCAATGAAGAGTTCGTCGCCCACATCACCCTCTTTAAAAATGCAATCCCCAGCCGAATAACTCCGGAGCTTGCTGATCTCGAGCAGTTCCTCCATGTATTCGTCGTTGTCCCTGATCTCCTCGAAGAGAGGTATTTCTCTGAGCTTAGCTTGCAAATCCGCCTTGGTTGGTGCCGCATCCTTCGCCGGACCTTTCATCAGGACTTCACCTCCTTTTTTTCACGGGTACGTTCGAGCACGATCCCCATGGCATGCCCCGGTACGATGTAGTCGCTGTCGGGCTGCAGAACGGGTCTGTTCACCTCTAAGTTTTTGACTTCCGTCAGATTTGTCACGAGCATCGAGATATCGGAAGTCTTCTGCGCCACCCTCAAAGCCTCCATCTTTATCATGTTGGGAGATCCGGTATTTTCAAGAATGCCAAGTGCTAACCGCCCGCTGGTGCTGTCAATGAAGGACTTAAAATCGGAATAGGGCCTTCCAACGTACTCACGAGGTATTTCGCACGTATCGATCCCTGCGCCCCCGGCTTCTCTGTGAAGGAGGCTGTAAAAGATGTGAGAGATGCCGCTTTTCGTCGACGAGTTGGCCAGCAGAAGACGCCCATAGTCTCTTATCAGTATGATTTCGTCACACATGGCCTGCCTGAGGTAGTGCTCGTACTTCCGATCCAGAAGCTCGACGCAGATATAGACATCCCTGGCCATTCCCCGGATGGTGAGAACCGTTATAACCGTCTTGGAGTCCACCTCGGAGATGGCACCACTCTCCAGGGTATCGGACATGACCAGAACCTTTTTGGCGTCCTTCACATTGGCCCGTATGAGGGATGACTCGGCAAAATAATCACCTTTAACAAATCTCAGGCCCTTGAGCTCTTTCTGTTCTTTGAGCTCTGAGATCCGCTCTGAATCTATGTTGGAAACTATAACAATATCATCTGCGGACAGTTCCTCGTTCAAGCGCAGCATATCCACGAGGATCTGCATCATATGATCCTTCCACCCGCAGATCACTATGTGGTTCTTCAATTTACGAAAATCCATAAGTCCCTCCCTGGCTTTAACATTCCTGTCAACAAAGAACGATGCCATCGTTCCTGCAAGGAAACTCATTACCCCGATCCCCAGGAAGATCGAGAGGATCGCAACGATCTTACCGCCGACGGTTACGGGAACCTTATCCCCGTAACCCGTCGTGCTGAAGGTTATGATGGCCCACCAGACCGCGTCTAACAGGGTTCGAAACTCTGCATTTTTCGCTACTTCGAACAGAAGTACGAGAAAACCGGAGGCGATAAAATAGGCAAAGATAAAGATGATCGGAATTCCGAGCTTTGATGCTCGAAAAGCATTCCACCACCTCAGAAGAGTCTTTATCATTTCTAAAAACGATAGTGCGAAACCTCTGAAAAGTCAATCACGCGAAACCTGCGCTTCGCAGGAACTTTACCTGCGCTTCGCAGGAACTTTACCTGCGCTTCGCAGGAGGGCTCAGCCGCATATAAAGGACCTGTTTCTAAGATCCCATTTATTATAACCTAGTTCCCTGTTGGTATAACTTAGTTCCCTATTGTTGTATCGAGGCTCCTCTCCCGACGGATGGACCTTCACAGCCTTGCCGGCTCCCTTCGCCACGGCATGCCCTGCGGCGGTGTCCCACTCCATTGTGGGA
>SDBV01008461.1_pt1 | contig 13874 bp, 16 predicted proteins | sample 2277081 | NCBI WGS metagenome assembly SDBV01 (sample SAMN10402039, study PRJNA504765) | marine sediment metagenome | isolation source: marine sediment core GS10_PC15, 223 cmbsf | place: Arctic Ocean: Southern Knipovich Ridge | collected 2010 | reverse complement strand
ATCCCTAGAGCTCTATATTACGAAGAGCACAAATACCCTGAAAAGAATCCTCGAACGAAGGCGGCTCGAAGAATTTGTGTTGCGCGACTCGGGTTGGTGGCTGACACCCTCAATAATGGAGCTCCCAGCCATTACTGTCGATAGGGCTATTCAGGAATATGATAATGGCAACAAGCGAGCGATTACCAACCTATTCATGCGAGTATACCAAGCAAATCAGTGTCACAACTTAGAAGTTGTAGTAAACAATTGGTATGAAAACAAACGGTTTGAAGTCTGGCAAAAGCATATCACCCCAGCGCTGATAGCGCACAAAAACAGAGCATATGAGCTATCAATTCCAATGCTATTAATCGTTGCTGAGGGCATCGCTGGTAGGTACTGTCGAGATTATGCTTTGAAAGCACCATCAAACAGAGGCAATGAGAAAATAAAGGAAGCAATTACTGAAGCGTCAAAAACAAATGGGTTGCTGGCTGATTACGTAGTTCAAATCATCTTTGACCAACTTGATCACGTTGTCTATGTAGACACGCGCGCACCTAAGCCAGCAAAAGTTTTCCCCAGCTTTATCAATAGGCATGCAATTTTTCATGGTTGGAGTCGCACATACGCGCAACGTAAGAATTCGCTGAAGTGTTTCATGCTGCTCGATGTCCTAAACATTTTGTAGCTCAGGGGCTCGATCAGGGAACAAACAATTGTTCTCTTGCTACATTTTGCGCAAGCCGTAGCAAAGGAAAAGCTTGGTATTGGAAAGCTCGCTGGTTTAAGAGTCGATCTAGTCCATTACAGTCGATTTGATCTGGATGAAACAGAAACAAGGGAATTGCTTACCAGGCTTGAACGAATCGTGTTTAAGATTCTCCGGTTTATGAATGTCTCCCGTATAATGGTGGTTTAGATCGGTATTTTGAGACGGCCCATTACAATCGTTTTTCTAGCAATTTCACCTGATCTCCAACAAATACATCAACAGGTTGATTTTTCCAACCAAAACGCTCGAAGAGATGCTGCACAGCATTGATGGCCAACTCATTCGAATCCTCGACTAATTCGTCAGCGGTTAGCAGTTTTTTAGGCACATTAATTTCCTGAGCACTTGTCACGTAGTCTTCGTACAGACGCCCTCGGGGCCGTTCGAATATCACGATCTGTCGGTTTTCGGTATTTTTCAGACTGATTTCCACGCTTGCACCCTGCTCATACAGTCCATTTGACACCAATCGTTTCAAAAACTCATAAACCTCCGTGATGGTATAGATTGTCCCGACCATTCCCAGTACCGACTTGGGTTCAATGCCAGCCTCTCCGTCCGCGTGCCAGCCGTCCTCATCAAGCCAGTCTTCCCTAAGGCCCAAATATTGGATAAATTGCGCTGATTGATACATTCTCCAAATTTCCTTGTAGCGTTGCCAATCAGTGCGGGATTCTACGTAATTGTCGTAGGTATACAGACCCTGGTAATCAAACTCTTGCGTTGGATAGTGGGGATAATCCCAGCCTCTGAGGGACACGGTACTATCCCTTACGATCTGATCACAGGCAATTATCGAAATTCGATCAGGTTCAAATTCTGTCGGGCGGATGCTGACTCGCCAATAGCCTCTAGACTTAATTTTCTTTAACAGCTCCTGCGTCATTGCTCCAAATCCTTGATTTCAGCATCAAATTCTGTCTCAGCTGTTTCTTCCGGTCTTACATAGCCACGCGCACGTAAAGCACGTTCACCTTTATCTATCGCCCGATCAATCAGTTCTCTGAGGTGAACATGGTCTGGAATTCGTGCAGATTCTGGACGCCGATTACGGGTACGAACAAATATTGCACCCTTTTCCAGCCCACTCGGTCCGTCCCTCTTACAGATCACAGGGTGTTGGTCAAACTCCCTAACGGTGATTATTAAAAAGCTTTTGCCATCCTCTTCGTGCGCTCGAATCGAAAAGTCTGCGAATGGGTCAGCGTATCTGTCCACCCAGTCTCGCATTTCTTCAAAGCCAAGGGTTTTACGATGTTCGGGATCGATTCCATCTTTCAAAAAACTACCGTCATCGTCCTGCCGCATACCGATAACAACTGCTCCGCCATCTGGTGTGTTAGCCATTGCGAGAATCGACCGCACAATCTTTGCGCGAAATTCTTTATCATCCCACGATTGGGATTGTTTGTATTCGCGGTGCCTGGTTTCCTCGCCTGCCTCGATGTGGAGAGACGTATCCTCTCGTTTCACTGACCACCTCCACAAACGATGATTACTCTGCGGATAGATGAATGCTTGCTTTTTCAGACATCGTTACAATACCATACCGCCGATTTCATCAATTTATGGATTGTTGGCCTGAACCTCCTCAACCACTCCCCACACCCTCTCCCGCTTATCTCGCTCGATTAAAGGGGATTCGAATTCCGTTGGGGGCCTAGTTAGAATGTGCTTTATCGAAGGCAGAGTTACGGATATGGATCAGCGCGAACATCAATCGTCTGTCCGCCGATCACAACTGTGTTTAAACCGATCCATTTGATCTTAGGAGTATCCACTCCAACTTCATGGTAAATATTTCGAGTCTTCTTTAGGTGCTCTCGATCTCTAACTTCTGCGCGGTAACCGTCTGAGGACATTGCCCCTGGGTTCCCGTAATACAGCTTTACTTCCCACCTGCCGCTGGGTGATACTGAGGTCTTTTCAAGCTCGCCCCAGGAAATCCACAGCAACGGGTGGTGGAACATATAGGCTGCATAGATGCTTCCGTAGACAACTCCACAGCTAATTAGAGCTAGAAGCAAGGCCCCAACCACTACAAGCGCTAACTTCTTTTTTCGGCTCAGCTTAATTGCCTCCCTGACATTGCTATCCGGGGTTTTTGCGGGCTAGTTGCGATAGTATCATTGGGAGCAGAAGTATTCGAACAACGTTCCGTTGGGAAACTCAGTCACGATTTCTTCGTCGGTTCAAATCCACTAAGGCCCACACAATGCATGCTTACTGTTAAAATGGAGACTATGAAAAAACTTAAGACTGGGAATTATTGATTGGTGCAGTCAGTGCTCCTCATGTGCCAAGAAAAATACCTTCATGGCTACGTCTTTCCATTCATATCATCGTCCATTCCCATGTGCATTTTTCCCTCACTATCAGTGTGTGAGATCATAAAGAGGCGTTCAGCAATGGTGATGAGCACTATTCCGATCGCGGCCACTATTAAAACAAATGGGTCATCCAGATACTTTATATAAATAAATGCTGTGAGTATCGCCACATCCATTGTTAAAGCAATAAAAGGAACAACAGGATTGTAATCAACAATATTTCTGAGATGTCGAAACAGTCCCCAGTGTATAGCAATATCCATTATGAGATAGAAAATAGCCCCAATAGAAGCAATTCGGGTTAGGTTAAACGAGACTGTTAAAAGCATTGCCAAGGATACAGTAAAAATAAGTGATGGGTTTCTAAGGTTGATTGCCCAAAGGTTCGGTACCTGTTTCATTTTACTTAGCATTCCAAGCAACCTTGATGCTGAATAAACGCTAGCTATTACGCCGGATACGGCGGCAATAATGGCGATAAAAATAGTTAACCGTTCGCCCCATATTCCAAAGATAGGTCGAGCTGCCGTAGCCAAAGCTGAATCTTTTGCGACAATAATCTCCGGAACACTCAATGCTCCCGCTACGGACAAGGCTAAGATTGTGTAGATCAGCGTAACAAGTGAGATAGCAATAATAATGGAACGCCCGATATTCTTGTGAGGATTTTGAATATCACCCCCTTGGTTGGTGATTGTTGTAAATCCTTTGTAAGCGAGGATCGCTAGCGCCAGCGCAGCAACAAAGCTTAATCCTGCCGGCAGGGATGATTTATTTTCCGCTATATAATTGCCTGTAATATCGGGGAGCCCCGTAATTGCTAGGCTAGCAACAGCAAGTAGAGCTATACCTACTATTTTGATACCGGCTGTTAAGGTTGCTGTTGCTCCAATAATTTTGTTGCCGGAGACATTCACTATGAAAGCTAGTGCAAGAAGTATTACCCCTAAAATGGAAGCATATCCCGCATATTCTTCGGGAAACAACCTTAGCGTGTATGCGCCAAATGTGCCTGCCACTAAACTTTCAGCAACAACCATTGACACGTACATCAACAGTGAATATGTACCTGTAGCCGTGCCTGGTCCGTATGATTTTGCTAAGAACTTGGCAACACCTCCCGATGAGGGATAAGCATTAGAAAACTTTACATAAGAGTAAGAGCTGAACCCCACGACAACGGCACCTCCCAAAAATGCCATCGGGAATAATTCGCCTACTAATTCAGCTATTTGTCCAGTAAGGACAAAAATACCTGCGCCTATCATCACACCTGTTCCCAGTGATACAGATCCGATTAGCGATAGTTTTTGGTCGTTTTCTTTATGGTTTTTCATTTTCATTATTTTCCCTTAGAAGTTTTGCAAACGACATTGAATTGAAAGTTTTATGGATACATTTAAAGCTTATAAGGTACTGCTAAATCTGTGGAGAAAATGTTCGAAGCTTATCCACTAAGGCCTATCCCATTCCCCAACCCCTCAAACTCTCTACCCTTGCCTTACCCGCCCATGACAAGTATGCTGCAATAGCTAGCAATCGGTTAGAAACCAAGGCCTAGTCGTAGCACTCATCACATCACCACAATTACCCTAGTCGCTCCTGCGCTCGTAACACCTCATGCAACAGCCCAGTCTTTATGAAACAAGGCGGTGAATCAGTTAGAAAACATATGACCTACCAATATCCAGAAAACAACTAATTAAGGAGTGGAAAGCAGTGAAGAAAAAAGCAGTAAGTAAGCTATTGGTCAATTGGGTGGCGTCTCTTGTCTCAGTCATGTTGCTGTTATCCATGATGGCCCTACCGGCTCTCGCGGTAATGGCGGCGAACACGGTTAATAGTAGAGCTATTATCAACGGCCAAGTCAGAACACCAGACCTTGCCGGTGATGCGGTTACTTCGGCCAAAATTAAGAACGGGCAAGTCAAAAGAGCTGATATCGCTGTGGGAGCAATCGTGTCTGGTCGGATTGCTGATGGCGCTGTTACAACAGCCAAGATTCGTAACGGTCATGTTAGAACCGCTGATATTGCGGCTGGAGCAGTCCGGTCGGGTAAGATTGCAAATGATGCCATTACCTCGGCCAAGATACGCAATGGATCGATAACTAATGAGGAGATTGCTCCAGGGCTGAACGCTGATAAGTTGGACGGTAAACATGCGTCAGGTTTCGTGGGAAATTCAGGGCCACAGTCGATTGACGGCACCGTGACGGCAAAGTCCTTTAGTTATGACACGACAAAAACAGACTATCTGACTGTCCCAGCCGCCGCCTTCAGGCCTTGGCGGGACAGTGATGATGCCGCCTACAATAGCGGTAATTATAATTATATGTGGGCTGTCGGGGCCGCCCCAGGATCTTTTGTAGCCCCGGTTAACTTGCCTAGCGGAGCGGTAATCACGAAATTTGAGCAAATCGCTTACGATGGTACTGCGGATTATGCATCCACAGTCAGGCTCTACAAATATACGAGGTCTCAAGCGTCGGCTTTGATTGCAATCACATCGTCAGGACTCGCAAACGCTCCTAACGCTTGGCAAACGTACGAAGACCCCAACCCAGATGCAACCCCCATCGACAATAATGAGAATCAGTATCTCTTGTTACTGTCACTCGCTGGGCTCGCCGAGAGCGCAACGGCATTTGAGCGGGTTATCATTACTTACGATTACACGTCCCCCGGAAGCTAGCCTCGAGCTGACAATCAAAAAGACAAGGGCGGCCTCCTCACGGGGGCCGTCTTTTTGTCTTCAAGCTGTTCCTAGCCCATTCCCCCTACTCAGTTAAGCCCTTAGGGGCGCTCTCACGCACTCGATCTACCAGGGGTTACGCTAATCAGCTATAAAACCTCCACAACCGTCGCCTGATACTCAATATTGGTATCCAAGTAGTGCTTGCTGATGATCTCCGGCGTTGTCCCGACAAGTTTGGAGATTGTCTTGCTATCTACCTTCTCGCGAGCCAGGTGAGTAATCACTGAGCGCCTGAAGGTGTGAGCAGTGGCCTCAATTCCCGCTCTTTCCGACATCAGCTTGACCCTCTTGCTCAGATATCCGACAGTCATCCCCTTGGCGTGGTCTTTGCTGGAAAACAACAGATATGGGCTGCCGTTACGGTTGCGCTTTAGAAAGCGGGCAAATGATGTATTGAGCGGGACAAGTCGCGCTCCGGTCTTAGTGCCAGTCTCGGGATCATCTGAACCCACCTTGAGCCTAGAGCCGTCTTCCATTTGCTCGATATTCCCCCACTGCATCTGAGCTATCTCACCGATTCGAGCTCCGGTGTAACTCATGATCATTACCAGCATTTCGTCGGTGTCTGTCCAACATGCTTTTAGAAACTTCTTCCTTAGCCAGTCCAGCGGATACGCCTTCTTGGTTACGACTTTAGGACGCCTGACAACGATATTCTCCATTGGTGAGACGGCAATAAATCCCATGCCGACACACTCAGTAAAGAAGCACTTGAGGCGCGAGTATGTAATGCCAATCGTGCAGGGGTTATTGGACTCATGCAGGTGGTTGATATGGCGATACATATCATTCTCGCGCATGTCCTCGATATACATATCAAGCTGCTTGTCCAGACTTGACAGGTGGTGCCGGTAAAGATAGATGGTTTTAGGTGAGAGTCGTTTGCCGCCGGGATTAGTTACGTTTCGCCGCTCGATGAACTGATCGAATACGTCCATTACCCGGTGTTTTTTTCTTTGCCAGAACATGAGTCCCCCTTCTACTCAAGGCCACCAGCACCAGCGCCCCACAACAGGGCGCCGGGCCAGCGGTAGATTTCCCAGCTCTACAATCTTTTGCGCCAGAACTCGTAGGTTCCGGCTTCTGAGACCGGCTCATGCTCAACTTTGTTGATCTCTACTAGTTCATCGAGTTCTTGGAGCATCGCGTCGTAGAACTTCATCAGCTGAGGGTTGAGCAGAGACAAGACTTTCCCGTCGGCACCGGCTGTAAAGCTCTCTCTAGCCGTCTCATTGATGGGTAGGCCGTGCTTGTCGAGTTCTTGCACGATGATGTCAACTAGGCCTCTAAGGTTGATCTCGATTGCCATGCGGCGACGCATAACCATCTCTTCGATCAGCCCGGCGGCGGCTCGTGCCCCTGCCGTCTCTAGTTCTTGGTTCAGCGTGGTTTCTTCCTGGCTAACTTCTCTATCGCCTATTCGACGAGTCAGAGTGAACCGGGTGTCGTCGGTGATCTGCTCGTCTTTCGAGCCGTTATCTTGCGCGGTTGTTTTCTCTTCTGTCGTGGTAGAATTTTTAGTTGGCATGGAATTGACCCTTTCATGTCCGTGCCCGGGCTGCTACAACAGCGCCGGGCGTTTACTTAACTGGCCGTGCCTTTACCTGTTCACCACCTTCCTTTAAATACAAAATTCCCCCGGCGCGAGCCATCTGTTAGGGATGGACGCCGAGGGAAATTGAGCACAAAAATATAGCTCCGTGCCATCCCTAACAAGCAAGACGCTACGCCTAAAGCGAGTGGTTGTCAAATATAGACTGTATGGGGCTCGGTCATGTCGTGAAGCTGCATAAATGCATGTGTTTAACAACTTGAACTGGGTAAATACACGCAAATCAAACCAATGGGAGGTAAACAACTTGAAGAAGATTATTACTTTGGCTTTAGCCATAGTGTTTGTTCTTTTAATGGCAGCACCAGCATTGGCGGAGACCCCCTCAGCCGCGGGATGTCAAAACGGGGTCGAAAATGCCAGGAGTGCGTACGAAGCCCATGCTGGAGGAAACCTTATCTGGCCTGGTCCGGAATGCCCGATTGGATATCCGTAAATAAGGTTACCTGACGCAATTCTTGTGGCGTCCCCTTCGGGGGGCGTCTTTCTTTATTTCCGTCTTGCGCCTAAATCAAGGGGTTGTCAAACGAGAGACGATTGCCGATTAGTCTACCAAGGTCGACATAGCGGAGAGCTATTGTGAGATGAGAAAAGCTATCTACAAGAAAGTAAGAAAGTATTTTGCCAGCTGGTGCCGGCTTGATGAGGCTGGCCTCAATCCTGATACAGATATCAGTTTAGGGTTTCTTGGCATTAAGGAGATGGAGGCCGAACGCTTCATGCGGGAATGGGCTGAGAAGTTCGGGGTTGATATGACAGGCTTTGAATTTGACAGACATTTTCCCGACGAATCTATTCTACCGCAGAACTATCTGCGACGTTGGTTGCCAGATGAGCACCCTGAGTTCATTCCAATATCGATTCAGACTCTAGCTGACGCTGCTCTTGATAAAAAGTGGTCTGCGGATATGTACGGATAGCCACAATCCTGCGAACTACGCTGCTTTTGGTTCAATTACTTCCCACTGTCCGATATCGATTGGTCTTTCAATGAAGATTAATTGGTCAAGCAGTCCCGTTATCTCAAAAATGCGATACACTTCCCAACTGATCGAGCTAATTGCGACGTTTTGAAGTCCAAAACGGTTCATTAATCCTTCGAATAATTGTAATCCGCTACTGTCCATGAACGCTAAACCTTCCATATCAAGAACAACCGCATTTTCCTCAGGTAATATATTCTTTTGAATAAATTCATATAGCGGCGCGTAAGAAATATGATCCAGTTCACCAAGCAGCTTGATCTGACACGTACTGGGCTTAAGACGTATCAGTATGACTTTGACTGAGGCAAATTGTTCACTTTGAGTAGTTTTTGGCATGGTTGAGATTTTACCCAGGTGCAGTGGCTGATTATCTTACCTTTGCGTCGTCTTATCTTCGTTCCGCCCACCCGATTCAGAATTCTCAGTAAAGAACACATCCGCGATCCGATCGATCAGATGCTTTTTACCACACCAGGCGAGCGAGTGAATCGACCAGACTTTGGCACCGGCGTATCTATTGTTGACTTATTAGGTAAACAATAGCTAGACCCTGTTTCAACGCACTCAACAACCGCTATCAAGACTTGTATAATTCCTTCGCAATATCTTCAAGCCTCTTGCCTTTAGCTAGCTTGGGCTTACTGCCAGCTCTCACAAATATTTCGACACCATATGGGCTTTCTCCTATTACCCATAACTCATGAGCCTTCCTGTCTGCAATAATCCTTTTGAAGCCGAACCATCTGACGTTTTCGGGAAAGGTTGTATATCGCCATGCGATATCTCCGATTTCTTCATATTCAGAACTCATCGAAATCGTCCCTTCCCATTCATCTGGTTCTGGAGCTTCAGGTCGAGTTGTTACTTTTATCTTTAACAGTTGCCGACGAAGGTAGGTGATCTTTGCTTTACTTTCCGGTTTATCAAAATTTATGATTCGTTTCTCTTCATCGTCATAGATATATCCATCATAATCTCCAGCGATCGGACGAAACTTCACTTGATTTCTAAACCAACCAATAAATTGTTGAATTGCTAAGAAAACGACGGCGGCCGCAAGACCGGCTATGATACCGCTGCCAATATCAATTTGATTGTTTTTGAAGAAATCGATTATCGAAGCGTCCATACTCGCACTCTATCAAAAAAACGATCGGGCACCAATCAAGCCTACGTTTAAGGAAACTTCGCTCATTAACTGCGCACAATTGCACACAAAAAGAGCGAAAACAAGTGAAAAAGCTGGAGAGAGCGGGATAGTACTCTTGCAGGTCAGGATGTGAATTCGAAAGAAACGGAAACCAGCTGAAACGACCGTTTCCTATCCTTTTGACTAGCGGACAGTTCCGGCAAGTCAGATTAGCATGCTGTCGAGAGCATGCACATCCGCGATCTAATCAATCAGATGAATAGAAAGATGCTTGACGCTGTATCTCCATGTACCGATAGCGACAACAGTAAACAACCGCTTTGCTATAATCACCTCAACGTCGGTTCCTTGTCTAAGGGGTGTTTGGTGTGAAGATGAAATTGATCGTCAATTGGATGGCTTATCTGCTCTCAACTCTACTGCTGATCTCGATGCTCGCGTTCCCGGCATTAGCCGTGGTTGCCGCTAATACGATTAACAGTAGAGCTATTATCAACGGTCAAGTCAGGACACCAGACCTTGCCGGTAATGCTGTAACTTCGGCTAAGATAAAGAATGGGCAGGTGAAGAAGGCTGATATTGCTTTGCAGGCAATAGCATCGGGCAGAATCAGAGATGGCGCAGTTACCAACTCCAAGATTGGTATCGGGGCTGTTGGCCCAGGAAGAATAGCCATTGGGGCGGTTCGATCGGGCCGGATAGCTAATAGTGCTATCACCTCTGCCAAGATTAGAAATGGAACAATCAAGAATGCCGATATCTCCGGAAGCGCGGCTATCTCGGATTCAAAGATAAAATATTCAACAAGAACCGGCTACCTCTCAATACCCGTGTCTGAGCTGAGCCCGCTATTTAACTCGTATGATTACGGGAAAGGAACCGTTCTTTATATGCTCAGTGGGTCAGGCTCTTTCTACGCTCCGGTCCATCTTCCGCAAGCAGCAGAAATAAAAAAGCTCACATATGCGACCGCCGATAATACGGATACGGCCTTTACTCGCGCCAAGCTCCGCAGAATTACCAACTCTAACCCCGGGATTACGCTAGACATGGCTTCTGTCGATACAGCTGGCCAAACCAACTCAGCCGCATGGACGCAACAGTCTACCTCAAGCATCATCGCGCCAATTGTTAATAATAGTTCTTACTCGTACGTTGTGGACGTTTACCTTGGTGGCCCGACGACTTTCTTGGCGGCTGGCCCGATTGTTATCGAATATACATATACTTCACCTGGACATTAGAAGAGGAGCACTCTGAAAAAGGCCATTCCAATTGTCATCGCTTACCTTTCTTTCTCCCCTTCTGATCTTGTCTGATCCGATTAACAGTATTGTCATATTCGTCAACCCGGCGCATGTGCTCTAGTATCTCCGGTGACTCATTCTTTGTTTGCGATGGCATGAATCTTTTCCGCGCATTGAAACAAGCTACCCTCATTGATCGCTCATCTTTGTAAGCGTCTGTTCCCGTGTTTTTACTATTCCAAAGCTTCACGCGCTCCGCCCATCGAGACCTTTGATGATCTTGTACAAAATCAAGCAGTCTCTTTGCCCGCTGTGCGGCCTTTGTTCTTGTGCGCCGGAGGCCGATACCCTCCTCAGCGAATAAGAACCACTCTTTTTGGACTCTGCTGTAGGTATCACGAATTGCCTGAGCCGAGATTGTCATATCTTCTATATATATTGCGATTGCCCCGGTTTCTGTGTCACGAGGATATGAGCGGAGTCCTTCTTCCACAGTCAGAGACGAGAGCCTTGGCTCTTCATCACAAAGAATGAAAGCAACGGCCTCTATAGTTTGCCAACCGGTGCGTTTCGCCATGTCCTCAGCGACGATCTTTAATTCAATAAGTTTCGTCTGCTTCACATCGAGAGAAGAGGCCTTAGGGTTGCGCCCTTTGTCCCAGCGCTTAATCAATTTTAGCGCTTCTCTGACGTCCCATGTCCGCTGATACCGGCGTTTGGAGACAACTTGAATCGGAAAATCCCTTGAGGCTTCGGTTCCATCAATATATGGAATATCTATGGCCGCGAAACCGTGCCTTGGTCGCGGACTCATCTCCATAAACCAGCCTTCAATTTCTGATGGCTCAAGCGGCTCATCAAGGCCCAAATAGGCACGCATCATGAGCGCTAGTGCGGCATTATCATTGACCAGTCTTTCACATTTTTGATCCCACATAGGCGACTCAGAGACAAGGTCATTAGGTGGAGAATAAGAACGCGTGCGTGTTTGCACGGGTTGAGCGGGACGGGGTAGATCAATCAGCTCATCGAGCATGAGACGTGCAAAAATGATCTGGTAATCAAAATAGCCACTATACGGATAATTGACGTCGCCACATGCGATCGCCCAATCAGCGTCGTCTAGTTTACCGTGCTCCCTTTCCACAATCTTTCTCATCACGCTTTCAGTAATATCGCCATCTTCATCGTATGGCTGCTCGAGAAACGTGTTGGCAGCTTTAATGAATTCTTCTTCACTCCGTAAAGCTCTCATCTGACGCCTCATATTGTTAACGGCTATCTACAAACAACTGTGACCATTATCGATTGTAGGATGACGATAAGCAAGGTCGCCACAAAACGAGAGGAGAAAAATGAAACATCTTATCACGACGGAAGTAAGGATGGAAAAACCTGTATTGAACGAAAAAGAAACGTCGCTCTATACGGGGATGAGCTGCAGCTGGTTGAGGCAAGCTCGTTGCTACAGATGGTCTCACGCTCCAAAACATATGAAGGTTGGAAAAGCCGTCAGATATGCACGTGCTGACCTCGACAAATGGATTGCCGAAAGACGCGAGGCAACCGGATGATCCCCGGAAACAGCAACGAACTCGCGAGAGCAAAGGAAAAGGCCGTCGTAGTGGACGGCCCCGAAAAAGGAAAACCTAATGAAGTTAATTTACAGCAAAGATCAACCAGAAACAAGTAATTGGACAGCAGCATATTGTGCATGGGACGCGAGCAACAATCCCCTTGAGGTCGCCGCGCTCAAACTGCCCGAGCCGGAGTCCCTGGAATGCGGGGAAAATTGGTTTTTAGCCAACCGGGAGAGAATCCGGGGGTTATTTCAATGGGCGTAAGTGCGCAGGTGGAAGATAGTATGACTCACCAGCGGTTCTCACCATTCGGATCGCTAGTTGGCGACAACTGCAAATCTCTACGCCTGCTAGAGGGCGATGCCTGGACAGAACGATGGTTCGGCAGCTATGAAGGCGGATGCAGCACGATAAACGCCTACTTCGCGGAAGCGGAAGCGTACTTTATCGGACTACGAGAATCGACTCAATTAGCCCGATATGATCAAACTCTTCTGCGCATATTCCGAGACCAGAAAGCCCGGGAGCTATTAGCGAGGGCAAAAGAGACGTTCTGGCCGTACATCAAGGCGCGCTCGAGGTTGCCGATGGAGTTGCAACCCTTGTGGGAGCAATCAGACGAAGGGCTGGGGGTCGAGACAGTTGTCGCTTGATATAGATGAACACTTTGCCGGCGAAGATGTTCTAGAGCATGAACCAACTACCGAAGATGCGCCCACAGGGATTCTATTGTCGGACGTTGAGCCGGAAGAGGTTGAATGGTTGTGGCCGGGACGAATACCACGAGGCAAGTTGACCGTGCTCGACGGCGATCCTGGACTTGGAAAATCAACCGCTACGCTTGATATAGCTGCGCGTGTTAGCACCGGGGAAAGTATGCCGGATGGGTTGGGCGCCTGGTGGCCGGCCGCCGGCGCCGTTCTTTTATCCGCAGAGGATGGCCTAGCCGATACCATAGCCCCACGGCTCGATGCGCTCGGCGCCGACCGTTCTAAGATTGTCGCTATTAGCATCATTAAGGATGCTGAGACAGGCGAAGACCGACCAGCGATAATACCGGACGACCTCGACCACGTAAGACGAGCGATAAAACGCGTTGATGCAAAACTGGTTGTGATCGATCCTTTAATGGCTTTTTTAGGTGGCAGTGTCCAAGCCAATCGCGACCAGGACGTAAGACGAGCGTTGCATCTGGTAGCGAACCTAGCAGAAGAGACCGGGGCCGCAATCCTGGTTGTGCGTCATCTCAATAAGTCCGGTGGTGGAAAAGCCGTCTATCGTGGTGGCGGAAGTATTGGGATCATCGGAGCGGCCCGCTCAGGCCTTTTGATTGCGCCTGACCCTGACGATGAGAACCGGCGCGTGTTGGCCTCTGTTAAATCGAACCTCTGTAAAGCCCCCGATAGTCTTGCTTTTCATTTAGAAGATTGCGGAGGGGTTGCCAAGGTTGTATGG
>SDBV01008460.1_pt1 | contig 13875 bp, 9 predicted proteins | sample 2277081 | NCBI WGS metagenome assembly SDBV01 (sample SAMN10402039, study PRJNA504765) | marine sediment metagenome | isolation source: marine sediment core GS10_PC15, 223 cmbsf | place: Arctic Ocean: Southern Knipovich Ridge | collected 2010 | reverse complement strand
ATTCATTGTCAATACGATCTTCCCGTCCCAGGGGTACTCGGTTTCCTGCGTCAGTTTCAGCACGTTTCCATCCGCAAGCGGCCCCTCGAAAACATTGCCGCCATAGTGATGCACCCACAGGCCGTCTTCATCGATGCTGTAGAGATAAGCCTGCAATTGCGCAAGCGTGCGCAGCAAGTTCGTGGGGCAGCATATGCGCTTTCGGCCCGGCAGCCCGCGTTCGGCCATATCATTGTGGCCGGACTCAACGTGCTCTTGATCGTATCGCCCGAGCGAGTTGCGGTAAAACCAGCTCTCGCCGTCCAACCCTATCCCGCCAAGGAATCCGTTATACAGTTCCAACTCCATCATGTCCGCGTAACGCGCGTCCGGCTCGAAACAAAGCATGCGGTAATTCCACATGAAATTGCCTATTTGGCCGCAAGTCTCATTGTAAGCGTCCTCCTTCGGCAGGAAATATGGAGGGCCAACGGCTTCATTCACGAAATCGTTTCCTTTGGATATGCCGCGACCCATTGGGCTGACGCCGCCGTTGATTGCCATCTTGCGAAACGTGAGGTCCTCCCACAAACGCTTTAACGGAGCGCGCAAAGTCTTGTCCCCGGTTTCCAGATAAACGTCCGACGCGCCAGCATACAAATACGTAAAGAAAACATTATGTCCAACGACCTCGACAGATCGCCGAAGGGGTACACGGTCTTGAATCAAGTCAGTACCGATAATTCCACGTTCCCGGCTGAACAGGCCGCCGCGCTTAGGGGTCGAGCCGCGTTTGTCCACGATTAGTTTGGCGCAGTCCAGGTACTTCTTCTCCCCAGTTTCACGATAGAGTTCCACCATACCCATCACCGCCGAAGGGTTGTGCGCGAAACTCGGCGACACGCTCACGCCCAAAGTCTCACATAGAAAATCGGCCGCCCTGACAGCAATCTTCAGCAACGAATCCTTACCCGTCATGCGGTGGTGGACGCAGGCTGCGGTTAACAGGTGCCCCATGCTGTAGACCTCATGCTCGCGCGGCTCCTGGAAACGCTCTTTCCCGGTTGCCGTAATCTGCGTGCCGATATAGCCGTCCTTCTCCTGTGCCTGGCCAATCAGTGCAATCGCCTCATCCATCCGCTCCGCGATCCACTCATCGCCGGTTACCTCATAAACACACGCCGCCGCCTCAATCCACTTGTAAAGCCATGCGTCCTGCCAATTGGTTCCTGCATAGTCCCCCTCTTGTGTTCCGGCCGCAATCCGCATATTGTCCAGCACATGCCCGGCCTCCGGGTCCTCCAGCAACTCCCAAAGCCGCCGCAACGTAACCTCATGTGTTTGCCTGTACCGCTCCGCCCAGAATCCGTCAGTCCAACGCACCGAATCAAAAGGAACGGCATGCATACTGGCGTGCGAACTGTGATCAGTCTTGACGATCACAGGAGTATCGGCGTCCGCGCAACCCACCCAAGCTATCAAGCCCATGGCAACTAAAGATTTCCACATTATTTGATCCTCCTATTAACAATCACGGTGTAATTTCCTGAGGGAAGGACGATGAATCCATCCTTTACCTGATCGGCTGATGCTGGTTTGTTGTTGACCGAGATGCGGTCTTTGGACGGCATTCCCAGGCTGGTAAGGTCGACTCGCACGGTCGTGTCTGGTGGCGTTTGCAGCGTGATTTTGAACTCCTCCAGGCTTATATCCCAGGCCACTTCCAGCAGGCCGGACGGCGTCGGAATCGCTCCATCGCGTCGAAAAAGGCGACTGGAGTCGTAATAGCGCAGCACGACTTCCCGCAGTCCCGGTTGCGTGGGCTCGATTCCCAGAATGTAGCGAGTGAAGAGGGCCGGAGGAAAGGAGGCCTCAGTTTGCGCGTCACTCCGTCCGGAGCCATGCGGCCTGAAGACCCCGCTACGGCCAGTACCTTCGAGCCACCACTCTTCCCAAAGCGTCCCGTTGGTTTCCGGCGCCAGCATATGCCCGTATCGAGCCCAAAGCAGATCCCAGGATTCATCGGCATAGCCCGCTTCGCAGAGTCCCGCATGCAGAAAGTAGGACATGGCGGTAGTCACCATCACAATGCCGGATTCACGGCGAATGAAATCGTGGCTCTCGTTCTTGCTCAACTGAGCGGCGACGGCTTCCATTTGCTCCGGGGCCGCAATTCTCAGCGCCATCGCCATCGCGTTGGGGTGTTCGCTGAATTTATCGGAACGTTTTCCGTCGATGAGCGCATCTGCAAAGAGTTGCTTTTTCGGGTCCCAAAACTTTTCACGTAGCGCATGGCGCATGTGTTTGGCCTGTTGCCGATACGGGTCGGACCCCGGTTCGTCCAACCATTCGAGCACCTGCGCAAAATCTTCGAGCGCACCCAGATAGTGGCCGTTGAGGCAGAAATTTGCGCCTCGCCGGTCGATCAGTGCATGGTCCAACCAATAAGGATACGGAGGACTGTCGATCAGGCCGTCCGCGTTGGTATAGCCGTGCAGGAGATCAAGCAGCTTGCGGGCGGCGGGAAGCAATTCCCGCGTGGTCGCGCGATCCCCCGAATAGAGCAGATATTGATGCAGTCCCCGTACCCAGAAGCAATTCCCGTCGAGTATCACCATGAAGTCATCGCCATGGCGAGGGGCGTAGGCTGGCATGATGCCGTTCGCCATCTGCTCCTCGGCAATCTGCCTCAAGTAGCGGCGCTGCAGTGCATAGTCGCCGAACACGGGATAGTTTCCCAGACACGCGTAGTAGCTGGTCTGTGAGTATTGACGCCGTTCACGGTAATTGTCGGTATACGCGTCCGTGGTGCATACCTGGATAGTCTTGGCGGCGGCCTCCCAAAGCTTTTGCAGTTCGGGGTAATCGGACGCGCTGAAGTACCCCCTTTGCTCGAAAGGATACTCGCTCCGCATGACGCCCGCTTCGTATAGCTTGGCATCGCCGGGAAGGTGACGAAAAACTACCGCCAACCAACGAGTTGGTTTCATATAGAACGCTTCCCAACGCTCACGCTCACCCGACAAGACGATGCGATCAACATAAGTGGACGCGACGATGGGGGATTGCAGGTTTTCGTTGAGAAGATAGGGCGCGCACATGATGTCCACCACGGCACCGGCAGGCCCCGTGATATCGAGAAAAGGCCTGCCGTTTTGCACTTCCCCCAAGTCAAAGACAAGGACTCGGCACTCACCGGGGTCGTTAGCAGGAATTGCGATCGGTCCATTGCTCTCAGTAGTTTTTCGAGACACGGGAATGCGACTGATGGCAGGAACATCGATCCACTTATCACTGCTGAAGTCCTCTTCATCAGGAACGCTACCGATGTGAAGCAGTCGATCTGCGGTGGAAATACTTTCCTTCAGATAAGGAATGTCCCGAGCTACCAGCGATGTCCAGGGTGGCGTCAGATGCGTTGGCCGGTCGTTTTTCTGCGGCAAAGGCCAGCCAGTCTCTCGCTTGAGAACCCGCGCTTTCGACCACCCGCTGTCATCAAAATCGCGATCCATCCACCCGCCGATCTTGCGGCGCAAATCCATCCAGTCACAGACTTCAAGATGGAACCGAGCCATTCTAGGCGAAGCGTTGAGCCAGCTTTCGTCCGCAGATACGCGCCAACTTGCATCCGTCTGAAGCGTGGAGGCTTTTGTGCCCGGCGAGCAGTCGAGCTGCGCCAGTAAGCCCGCACGAGACACGCCGTAATAAGAGACACCTTCGCGTTGATGGTGTACCCGAATGGCGAGGACATTCTTGCCTTTTCGCAAAGCGTCTTTGATATCCAGAACATCAAACGACTGATGATGCGGAGCGCTCCTGGCCGGACCGCCGCAAATGTACTCACCGTTGACATAAAGTTCGTAACGAGAACTAGCCGTAATCGACAGCATAGCCCGCTCCGGCCTTTCCGAAAGCGCAAAGACCTTGCGTGCCAACAGCATGTCGGCGTCAACGTTTTCCTGCATCCACACCCATTGCGCACGCCAATCCGGTGCGAACGCCTCCGGTTGCTGCGCCGGTAGAACGTGCGTGGCGAGTACGCTGACGATGACAAAACAAAACAGATGTTTCATTCTAATAGACCCCTTGCTCCACCGCCGGTGAGGAATAGGACAAAGCGCCGCGCCTTGTTCGGTCATGCTGATTCTCGTAGTGGCTGGGAATCTCGAATAGCGAAGTCGCTTGCGCGTCTTGTCGGTTTCGGTCGTCATACGTTTTTCGTTCCGAATTCGCTATTCGCTATTCCCCTGCTGGGCGTTCTTGATATCGTGTATGATCGTATCGGAACTGAGGTCTTGATCGTTCGGCCATCGGATGCCGTGGTGTGCGGGCCTCACGAGCCGAAAATAACTTTCGTCAGCTAAGTCCTTGAACGCCGCGCCGCCCAGATATGGCTTAACATCGAAAATTCCTGAAATCCCGCTGCTGGTGACTATCTCGATCTTGTAGTCGTCGAGTGGCACCGACTTGGTAATCGTATCCATGCTGAGGCCTCCTTATCTCAATGGGGCGATCTTGAACACCGGCTCCCAGAAAACGGACATCTTGCCGTCCCGCACCATCGTAAAACCAAGTTTAGCAGTTCGGGATCACTGGCGCAAGCGAACTATTGCCGGATTCGGCCTTTTTTCGCCGCCGTAGCGGGCAGCGCCTTTTTCCATCCACGCTTTAACTGAGCTGTTAGCCTGGCGACCAATTTTGCGTATTCCGCTTTGCCGGCCAGGTTGACGTTTTCATCGGAATCGCTTTTCTGATCGTACAGCTCGACGCCGTAGGGCTCGCTATCCGGATCGCGGTAATCGACCCACAATACCAGCCGGTACCTTTCCGTGCGCATGGCGTAACCCATCAAGTGGTTTTCGTAAAGCTCTCTGTCATAGCGTTCGGGACTTTCCTTTTTAAGCCGTCCCTCGACCTCTTCTATTAGCGGTCCGAAGAAACTTTCACGCATTTCCGGCGACAATGGATTGGCCGCCCATTCACGCAAGGCCGCGCATGGGAACTGGCTGAACGCCGCCTTCTTCCAGGGTTGATTGGGCTTATCCAGCAAAGGCGCGAAGCTTCTCCCTTCAAGATGTTCAGGCAAAGGCAGGCCCGCCAACTCGCTCAAGGTGGGATACATATCCACCAGTTCAACCAAGGCATCGCTCTCAGCGTTGCGAGCGTCTTGATCTGGCGCGGAAACGATCAGCGGCACGCGGGTGGCGATTTCATAGTTGGTCGCCTTGCCCCAAATGCCATGTTCGCCCAAATGCCACCCGTGATCGCCCCAAAGCATCACAATCGTATTTTCACGCAGCCCCAAGGCGTCCAACTCGTCCAGAATCTTCCCGATCTGCGCATCAACAAAACTTACGCACGCCATGTACGCGTGGATCAGGTTCCTGGCGTCCGCATCCGAAACATCGCCCGTTTTGGGAACGCCCGTCCGCGTGCGCAACTCGAACGAAGCGTGCAGCCCCATCGACGGGGCGTCCTTCGGTACAAAGGGATTATCCGCAAGTTCAATGTCCTCGGGATCATAGAGATCCCAATACTTCTTCGGAGCCACGAAGGGCAGATGCGGTTTTTTGAAACCCACGCCCAGGAAGAAAGGCTTGTCCTTCAACGCCCGCAACGTGGCCACCGCACAATCCGCCGAATAACCGTCGTCATACATATTGTCCGCCACGTCGGCAGCCTCAAAGGCGGGGCCATTGGCCAAGCCGCCGCCCCATTTGCCAAATTTACTGCCATACCTGGCCGCAACCTCTTCCTGACGGCGCTTAACAGTCGCGCGATTCTCCGGCGATTGATACCCACCCGCAGGGGATGGCTGCGGCTGGGGACGTTTGGTCTTGACCGCTTTTCGATTCCACGAAAGCCCCGCATCGACCTGACCAGGATGGTAAATCTTGCCAATGTACGCCGATTCATAACCGTGATTAGCGAAATGCTGTGGCAGCGTCACCACCTCCGGCACGGTATCCCGAAAATATGTATTGTTGTGTACGACCCCATTCGTATCCGGGCGCATACCCGTCATCAGGCTCGCCCGCGAGGGTCCGCAAATCGCCTGTTGGCAGTACGCGCGGTTGAATCGCGTACCTTCACGCGCCAAGCGGTCAATGTTCGGACTCTTCACCATAGCCTCACCGTAGCAGCTCAACTCCGGCCGCAGATCATCAATGGCGATAAACAGGATATTTCGTTTGGGTTTTGAGGCCAGGGCATGCCCCGCCCGAGCACCCACAAGACAGGCAGCAACACCTTTCAGAAAAGCTCTCCGACCACAGACCATATTGCAATTCTCCTAAGTATTCGTTAAACCCGGGGCGGTATTTGATAAGGGTCGCAAAAAAAAGGGACAGACACGTCTTCGCTCGCGGACTCGCTTCTGCTTGCTGGTCTCTAAGAAGAGCCCTAAGTCCCTTTTTTGCTTAGTTTTCTGTGCTCATGCACGGGTTTTAACGAATATATACCAATTCTCCGGGTAATCTCCACATGCAAACTCAACGCTATCGCCGTATTCGACGGCATGAGCGCAGCCAACGGCAAAGTTCACCTCGCGCTCAGAGATGGTTCAATCGCCTGCCACGAAAAAGCTCGCCAGGATCTTAACACGAAAAACTGAGCGCAACAAAGGGACTGACCCCTGCGGAGCGAGTCTTCAAGCGCAGACGGGTCTGTCCCTTTCTTGCGCAGCTCTCCACACTATTTGCGCTTTACGAAAACAACTCGCCTGGGTTTTGATCCGCCGAGACCAAGCGTCCACCGTCCAAAACGTCGCGCAGGCTCGAAGCCTCCCAACGCCGCAACCTGTACAAGGTGGCAAAGAAAAAATCCGCCGCCGCGCCGCCTTGCGCGCCCACAAGTTCGCTACCCCGGCGCACGTTATCCTGCATCCACGCGGGCAAGCTCAGGTGGTAGGGATTACGCCGCACTTCTTCAACATGAAAGGTGAGCGCCGCGACCAGGTCGGCGACAATTTGCTCGTCACCTTCCACCATCAGGTTGGGTGCGTCCATGGCACCCCAAAATTCCGTTTCCACAACATAGCATGAGAAAGAGTCGTCCATCGATGCCAGCGCGTCCATGACCAACAAGTGTGTTCCCGTATGCGTCGTGTTTTTGTCGTCCACATGGTACGTGAAAACAACGTGAGGCATTTCTTGACGAAGAATGTCCGCAATGACGTCAACGGCTTTTTCCCATCGCCCGGTGTCGTTTTGCCGCGTCAGCTCATTGACGCCATCAAGTCCACGATCACCGGTTTGGATAATTTCCCATCCCAGAAAATCGCACGCGTTCTTGAGTTCTTCAAGCCGCCCTTCCTGGCGGGCTTTGTTGCTGCCCAAAGTCACCGCAACGTTTACAATACGCATCTTCGCTTCACGCATTAAGCGCAACGGCAAAAGGCCAGTGACACACTCATCGTCAGGATGGGGCGAAAAAATGAGCGCCTTCGGTGCGTCCGCGGGAATCTCCGGCACGGCGCATGGTTCCATCCCCCCCAGCGGCAACTTGGCCGCACTTTCCAATTGAGCCTTGATTTGCTCAACATAATCACGGTATCCGTTCACGAACTTTCTCCGTCATCTTCGCTCACAATAGGCGCAAATGCGACGGCTACAGATTGAATCCGAAGTAATTGGCGGCGTTGTTGTAGCTTATGTCTTTTACCATTGCGCCGATCATTTCTATGTCGTTGGGTAATATTCCCTGCTCGATTTCCGTTCCTAGCTTGTTGCAAAGAATCCTTCTGAAGTATTCATGGCGCGGATAGGACAAGAACGACCGTGAGTCCGTCAACATACCAACGAAATGGCTCAACAGGCCCATGTTTGAAAGCACGTCCATCTGCGCTTCCATGCCGTCCTTTTGATCCAGAAACCACCACCCGCTTCCGAATTGCATTTTTCCAGGTGTTTTGCCGTCCTGGAAATTACCGATCATTGTTGCAAGCACTGCGTTGTCGCAAGGATTCAAGTTGTAGACAATTGTCTTTGCAAGCTTATCGTCCTTGGCCAAACTGTCCAGGAAGAACGATAAAGGCAAGGCCACTTCCAGGTCGCCCATCGAATCGTAACCGGTATCCGGCCCCAACATTTTGAACATTCGCGAATTATTGTTGCGCAAAGCGCCGATATGGAACTGCTGCGTCCAGCCCTTCTCATGGTCCATCAGGGCGAAGTAATACAACATAGCGGACTTGAACTTAATGATCTCTAAGAAGTTCAATTCGATGCCGCTTCGTAGGTTAGCGAATATCTTCTCTATTTCGTTTTCCGAAAACGGCTCCGCGTAAATGGTCTCCAGGCCGTGGTCCGAAAGGCGGCAACCCTTCTCGTGAAAAAATGCGTGCCGGATTCGAAGCGCTTCTATGTACGAATTCAGGTCGGCAATATTCACGTCCGCCGCCTCCGCCAACTTGTCCACCCACTCATTAAAAGTCTTCGCGGTCTCGACGGCCATTCCTTTGTCCGGCCGCCATGCGGGCAGCACCTGAATGCCAAAACCCGCGTCCGCCGCAATTGCCTCATGATGTTCGAGCGAATCGACCGGGTCGTCGGTTGTACACGTAAGCACAACGTTCATCTGCTTCATGATTCCCCGGCACGAAAACTCCGGCCCGGCAAGTTTGGCGTTGCAATCGTCCCAGACACTCTTGGCGGTATCCGGGCCGAGCAGCCGGTCGCTTATGCCGAAGGGCTTCTTAAGCTCCTGGTGCGTCCAATGATAGAGCGGATTACGCAGAGTCTTGGGCGTGGTCCCGGCCCATTTCTCAAATTTTTCCCAGTCGGATGCGTCACCCGTGCAATATCGTTCATCGACGCCGTTCGCCCTCATCGCTCGCCATTTGTAGTGGTCGCCATAGAGCCAGGCTTGAGTGATATTCTCAAACTTGCGGTCCTTGGCGATCTCCTCCGGCGACAGATGGCAATGGTAGTCGATGATGGGCATGCCTGCTGCGTACTCGTGGTACAAACGCCGCGCCGCATCATTCTGCAACAGGAAATCTTCGGTAATGAACACGTCTTTTGACATCATGGTCTCCCTGTACCCACACTATGCAATGTATGTGGATGCAGCGGTTGTACCGCCCCGTCCCGTCCAATTCGTGTGGAAATACTCGCCGCGTGGTTTGTCAACGCGTTCGTAGGTGTGGGCGCCGAAATAATCGCGCTGGGCCTGCAACAAGTTCGCGGGAAGCCGCTCGCAACGATAACCGTCGAAGTATGCCAACGCCGAAGTCATGGCCGGTACTGGTATGCCCAATTCAATTGCCTTTATCACAACCCTGCGCCATGCGGCCTGGGCCTTTTGGATCTCACCGATGAAGAAGGGATCAATCAGCAGGTTCACGAGTTCCGGATTATTGTCGAAGGCCTCTTTGATTTTGCCAAGGAAGGCTGAACGGATGATGCAACCGCCACGCCACATCAGGGCGATTCCGCCGTAGTTCAGGTCCCACTTGTAGTCGGCAGCGGCGGATCGCATAAGCTGGTAGCCCTGCGCGTAGCTGACGATCTTCGACGCGTAAAGCGCCTGGCGCAAGTCATCTACGAAAGCTTTCTTATCGCCATCGAAGGTCTTCACGTCGCCAGAGAGAACTTTCGAGGCTTCGACACGCTCATCCTTCAGGGCTGAAAGGCAGCGAGAGAAAACGGCCTCGCCTATAAGCGTCAGCGGCTGTCCCTGATCGAGGGCGGCCACTGCCGTCCATTTACCAGTGCCTTTTTGCCCCGCCGTGTCCAGGATAAGATCGACAACTTCGTTGCCTTCTTCATCTTTATAGCCCAAAATATCGCGGGTGATTTCGATTAGGTACGAATCGAGGTCGCCCTCGTTCCACTCGCTCAGGACCTTGTGCATTTCCTCATTCGTCATCCCAAGACCATCTTTCATTAGCATATACGACTCGCAGATCATCTGCATGTCGCCGTATTCGATCCCGTTATGCACCATCTTGACGAAATGGCCCGCGCCGCCTTCGCCCACCCAGTCGCAGCACGGCTCGCCTTCATCCGTCTGCGCACAGGTTTTCTGGAAAATCGCCTTTACCTCTTCCCAGGCCGAGGGCGTGCCGCCAGGCATCATCGACGGCCCAAGCAGAGCGCCTTCTTCGCCGCCGGATACGCCGGTGCCGATGTAGCGCAGCCCTTTGCTTTCGACATATTCGGTGCGGCGAATGGTGTCGGGGAAATGGCTGTTCCCGCCATCAATTATTATGTCGCCTTTCTCCATGTGGGTGATAAGCTTGTCGATAAAGGCATCAACGGCCGCACCGGCTTTCACCAGCAGAATGACCTTGCGCGGCACTTCGAGGTTCGCGCACAACTCTTCGATGCTCTGACATCCAACAATGTTCTTGTCCTTGCCACGGCCTTCAACGAAAGCGTCCACTTTCGAGACAGTGCGATTGAACACCGCGACCCCAAAGCCTTTGCTTTCCATATTCAATACAAGGTTCTCGCCCATTACCGCGAGTCCAATTAATCCAATATCCATCTTTGCCATTTCTAATCTCTCCTAGGTTACCTTAATCTGTAGCGATACTCTTCGCTGTTGTTAAAACTGTTATTTCCTCAAACCCTGCAATTCGTACTCGGGCATTTTCTTGTCCGCAAAAATCGGCTTGAAGCGCGTGAAACGCTGTCTGCCGTTAATCAAAGGCACACTCGGCCAATCCTCGCCAATTAGCGGTTTGGCATAAGCTAAGAAATCGTCCGTAACATCTATCTTATCCTCAGAAAGCCACTCGGCCGGGAAAGTGCGCTCGGAATTCGCAACGTCCTTCAAAGGTACCTTATCGTAACGCACATTGTAGATGGGTCCGGGGTCGCGAAGAATCGTTGACATCCAACCGTTTTCACCGTCATGCGCAATCATTGCCGCCTTCTGCCCCACTCTGTACGCCTCGTCCAGATCGACAATTGACGCATACATGCACGTGGCGCGTTGGGCCGTACCAGGAACCTGGCCGCGAGCATTGCCGGGCACAGGCAGTCCCTTTGCGTTCAGCATAGTGACAACCTGCTGGGCGACCGTTGTCTTGGAAGCGCTGAATTGCGTGTGGCCAAAGCTGTCCTTTGTCTCGCCAAGGTCGCCAACATCGAAACCTTCGCTTACCACAACTATGCAACGACCGTCTGTCTTCAGTTGATCGCTTACATTGTCGCACATCTCATCCGCGCTGACTCCCGACTCTGCCATGTATATTTGCAGCGGCATTTCGCGTTTCGGGTCGGCCAATCTTGCCGCGGCGGGAATGTAGCCTATCTTGCGGCCCATGGCCTGCAACACCAATACCGGGTCGGACGGACAGGCCCCGGCGTTTTCCTCGTTGGCATTCTGGACGATGCCCATCCAATATCTTGCCACGCTTCCATAGCCGGGTGTATGGTCTATAAGCTTGAACTCCGAATCGCCAACGTCATTGTCGATTGTCTTTGGCACACCCACCGCAATCAGATCGAGTCCTTGTTCATTTGCCAAAATACTGACCTTGTTGGCCGTGTCCATCGAGTCATTGCCGCCGTTGTAGAAAAAGTAACCTACATCATGCGCTTTCATCACGTCGATGAGCCGCTCAAAATCCTCGTCCTGACCATCCTTAAGCTTGTAGCGGCAGGTGCCGATTGCACCGGCGGACGGCGTGTATCGCAGAAGGGCGACTTCATCCTCGTCCTGCGCCGAAAGGTCCAGCAGTTCTTCCTTCAGAACGCCCTCGATCCCGTGCCAACCGCCATACACAGTCCCAAAAGTTTCAGGAAACATTTTGCAGGTTTCTATAACTCCGCGCAGCGAACTGTTTATGACAGGCGTTGGCCCGCCGGATTGAGCCACAATTACGTTTCTTGGCATTCTTCGTATCTCCTCTATATCCTATTCAGCACTCAAGCAGCTTTCTTATCCTTTGCGTGTCAGACGTCCCCAGGACAATCAGAATCATCTTTGCGATCCTCTTTCCAGGGCTTAGAGCCCTTTGGCCATCTACGTCTCGATTTTGGCGAATCGATCTCGCCATCGGCCAAGACCCGCACCACAAACTCATCACCGATTTTGAGATGGCCAGCAGCCCAATCCACATGTTCATCCATTTCGCCCTTCAAAATGGGCATCCCGCCCACATTATAGACTGTCGTTTCCTTTGACCATTCGTCGGAGTCGGAGTGTAAATGGTGCGACGGGTCATAGTCGTCAGGATTGCGTTTAATCCATGTGCATGTGGTCGTCAACACTCCAAAGTCCTGGAAACCGCCTATGCAGAGCCTCTCACCGTTGAGTAACACTTCGAAACGCATAACCTCATCCTCCGCTGTTGGCTGCTCTGTCATGGTTATCAGGCAGCTCATCCTCACTATCGCCGTGGTCAAACTCGCCGTTTTCGATAAAGTTTATAGTCTGCCTTATGGTTTCCTTTTTGCTCATAATGAACGCATGGGTCGCCCTTACAACGACAAAATCTTTCATGCCGTCCATTTTGGTCTCTTCCACGCCCACCAAGCCGTCATCCGGCTCAGATATAAACGGATTGAATCCTTTGCCGCCTTTGCGCTGGCCGGCAATAACTCCAAATTCACATTTCGGAACACCCGCCTTTCTGGCAAAACTTTCGGCGTCAGTCCGCAACTGCTTGCCGGAGGGTCCCGTGAAGTATCTAAGCGGCGCCTTTCCCAAAAGCCAATCGGCCATTTTCGCCCCTTGATTGGGCGGCGCAAGCATGACCAAACGTCCCATATTCTCAAATTCGTTCTTCGACAGAACGTCCCTGGCGATAATACCTCCCATACTGTGCGTGACCACGTTAATCTCCTTGAAGTCACCCTGCATGGACGTCAATATTTCCCGCAACTGCTCGGACAACCTCTCCATCTTATAGCTCAGGCTGGCATAGTTGACGTCGTAAACTTCATAGCCGGCCTTTATCAGGCTGCGCTTCATGCGCTTCATGGAATCCTTCGAGCGCCCAAGGCCGTGAAGAAGCAAACATACATCATCACTGACTATTACGGCCTTTTCTTCTGCCTTGGCCTTCTCCAACACGTACTCGCATTGTTCACGGCTTCCCCAGGCCTGCCTGAAGTCTTTAGGGCCAAGCAGCCGATGGTGTTTTGTAAAAACATTGCGCTGTATGCGCCAGCCACCGTAAATGTAAACGTCCTGCCAGTATTGTTTGCCGCCAAGTGTGGGCAACGATATATTTACGCGCGTTTTCACTTTCGGCGTCTCTTCGTCTTGAGCTGTCTCGGCGTAAAGTTCGCACGCGATCAGAAAAAGTATTCCTGTCGCCAGTCCAAAGACTAATATCAACCGAGAATGCGCCATGTCTTCGCTAGTTCCTGTTGCGGAAGTCCCGGAGGGACGACTGATAATAGCCCACCGTTTTAACGGTGGGAAAAGGACAGCCCCTTTTTTAAGCCCCGGAGGGACGGCTGAAACGGCCATGGCACTAACAAATGCAACCATTTTCAGCCGTCCCTCCGGGACTTCCATTCTATATCTCCAGATCCCAGCAATAAATTGCTGGGCTATTATCAGATATCCGTCCGGGACAAACCACCCTTTCCGCAACAGAAACTAGCCGCCTACGCCTACTCTTTCAGCTTATAAAGAATTTCGCCCGCGTGTGGAACGAGAAGCAAGCCTTCGTCTTCTTTGCCCTTCCAATCGTCGGGATTAATGCCGGCCGGATCGCGATATCCGAGGTTAATCGCTTTGCATTCTTCTTCAGGTATACCCGTCGCAAGCGTAACCTGCACCCTGGGCTTTTCCACTCCGTCTTCATAAGCGCCGATGCCGCGAACGTGCGTGGAATGAGCAAGCACGCCACCGGGTATATCGGTAAACTTTTCCATTTGCGCCAGGAAGTAGTCGCGGATGTGATAACCGATTTTCTTTATGTTTTCACCA
>SDBV01008459.1_pt1 | contig 13876 bp, 9 predicted proteins | sample 2277081 | NCBI WGS metagenome assembly SDBV01 (sample SAMN10402039, study PRJNA504765) | marine sediment metagenome | isolation source: marine sediment core GS10_PC15, 223 cmbsf | place: Arctic Ocean: Southern Knipovich Ridge | collected 2010 | reverse complement strand
TAATTCAGGCAGATGCTGTGCTTGACCATTTCCTTAATAGCTTCTCTTCCGGGACCCAGATACTTACGAGGGTCGATGACTCCGGGGCTCGTCTCAAAGACTTCACGAATCTTCGCTGTTAGAACCAAGCGAAGGTCGGTATCGATATTTATTTTGACTACCCCAAACTCGGTAGCCGCCTTGTGGATCATATCTTCGGGAACGCCGCGAGCTGTTGGCAGTTTACCGCCATACTTGTTGCATAGATCGACAAATTCCTGGGGCACACTGGACGAGCCGTGCATAACTAGCGGAAAACCGGGAACCTTTTCCTGAATGCGAGCCAAGCGGTCGAAATTGAGCTTGGGTTCGCCGGCAAACTTGTCGGGACCATGCTTGGTGCCGATTGCCACTGCCAATGAATCACAGCCGCTTTCGGTTACAAACTGCTGGGCTTCATCGGGATTGGTGAAAACAGCGTCGCGGTCCTCGACTTTTACGTGCTCCTCTTCGCCGGCGAGTTTGCCCAGCTCAGCTTCGACAACAACACCTTTGCCGTGGGCATAGTCGACGACCTGCTTAGTCAGGGCGATGTTTTCAGCCAACGTTCCGGAAGACGCGTCGATCATCACCGAGGTATAACCATCTTCAACGCATTCCTGGCACAGCTCAAACGTATCGCCATGGTCACAGTGAATCACTATAGGAAGATCTGTCTGGGCCACTGCCACATCGATCATAGCCTTGAGATACTTAATGTCGGCATAAGCCCGGGCGCCCTTGGATATCTGCAATATCAGCGGAGCTTTTTCAGCTTTGGCCGCATCCACAATCGCCTGGAGTAGCTCCATGTTGTTAACATTGAAAGCCCCGACAGCAAATCCGCCGTCATAGGCTGCTTTGAACATCTTTTCGGTAGTAACCAATGGCATTCGATGACTCCTAATGATAAGCCCAGGTCCTGCCGCCACAGTGACTTACTGCGACCAGACAGGACGACAATCAACAGCCTCACCTTTTAGCACAGACCGCCACGTTTGTCCAGAAAAGAAGTGAGTCTTTTGCTGCTCAAAGCCACTTTTGCACAAATTTCCGAGCTTGGGCTTTGCTCGTAATCTGTTCATTGAGTTGAGCCTCGTAGACCGCAGCCAGGCATTTACCCATTCGCGGGCCACAGCGCAGCCCCATATCCTGTAAATCCTTGCCGTTAATCAACGGGGCTGGACTCACAGCCTCAGTCTCAATCTGCTGACAGCGGAGCCGCAATTGGCTAACGGCTTTGTTCGGCCCAACCGTGCTGTAAAGCCAGAGTAATTCCCCAAAGACATCACTGGCCAACATCCTCTTTAGCCGAGCCAAGGAAATTTGCTCGATGTCCCCTTGCTCAGCCACCAGAGCGCGAACCGTTTCGACCAGCCAGGCAGTCTGGTCAACCAACTCCTTACTGAGCTTGAGTCGACGGGCAATGCCCCGGGCCTGCTTGCCGGACTCCTTGGGCTGATACGTTTGATCCAGACCGTAGAGCAGACAAGCCAATCCCGCCGGGACGCTGGCCCCCTTGAGCTTAGCAAGTCGATGGACAGCACAGCTATAATCCACTTCCGGAAGAATAACCTTCAGCAAGCCCAGCTCACCTGCCAGGCTAATCCCCCGAGCACGACCGGGACTTTGGAGTATCTTCAAAAGTTCATCTGCGATTCGTTCTACCGAAATTCGCTTAATCTTCTGAGCCTGCTCCGAAATCGCTTTAGCCGTGCTATCTTCCAACGCAAAACCGAAGCTGCTGGCAAACCGGATAGCCCGGAGCATCCGCAGATGATCCTCCCCGAAACGCAGTCGGGGATCACCAATTGAGCGAACAATTTTACGCCGCAGATCGACTTGGCCACCTACATAATCGATGACCTTATCTTCGAAGGGATCGTAGAACATACCATTGATTGTAAAATCTCGGCGAAGGGCGTCGTGCTCAGCGTCACTATAGACCACACCTTCCGGGCGACGTCCATCCTTGTAAGCAAGGTCGCAACGGAACGTAGCCACCTCCACCTGCACCCCTGGCCCCAGGACCACCACCACACCAAACTTCGCCCCGATCATCAGCGTACGCCGAAAAAGCTCCTTCATCTCCATCGGTTTGGCACTGCTCGCTATGTCATAGTCTTTGGGTTTCACCCCCCGCAGCATATCGCGCACGCACCCCCCAGCCCAAAAGGCCTGATAGCCTGCCATGCGCAGTCGACGGACGACCTGCTTGGCAAAATCTCGTTGTTTTGCGCCTCCCATATTCGTCGAAGTGTAGGCTTTTTATCAGTTTTGTGCCAGGTCAAAACTACACCGTCCGAATATGCCTGGCCGGGACAAAAAAAACAACGTGGCCAATCAGCAAAACGTTGCCCCAAAACAACGTGAGCGGCAATTCATGCTGGCACATAGCTTTGTATAAAATACCTAGCTGTAACGCAGTTGAGCATGTTGAGCTAAATCAACATACTAATCCCGGCAGACAAGGTCCGAATTCTTTCATTACTAATGGACTTGGCACAACTGCCTGAATCTAAGGTGGTTGGGGCCCAGCCAGCCGCCAATGCTAGTTATCAGTGCTGATAAAGCCCATGGCACGAGCTTTGCACCTATTAAAACCAGTCATCGAACTGGCGGCTTATCAGGGCAGGGATTATCGGAACCCACGTCGGGCTCTTCTTAGCCCGGTCTAAAGCAGTTGCTCCCAGACCCACTGGGCCAGGAGACTAAGACTTACTTATTTAGAGAGAGGGAAAGGTAACACGAGCATGAATGAGACAACTTTCCAGAAGAGATTAACGGAACTACTCAGTGAAATCGCTACCCTACCTGCCTCCCAGCGGAGCAAGCTTGAGTTACTCGTAGCCGACACTAAAAAGCAACACGAACAGCTCAAGGTCACTACCTCCAACGTTCAGGAAAGTTTGGACTATCTGCGCGTAGCTATCAAATATCTATTGTTCGATCTTGAAGCCACTAGAAGAGAGAACTCTTATCTGCGGAAAATGCTGCAGCGACATCAGGGAGATAAATCGCCTTGATGTTCAGCCTATAGATACTGGATTAACGCTTTCAGATATACAAAAGTAAGTTATGCAAATGCCCCACACAAGTGGGGCTTTTTTTTTCGATCACGGCCCTCTCTACCCTTCGGTATCCCCACGTATTCTGTCATCCCGGCGCAGGCCGGGATCCATCTTGTTTTGTGGGTAGCCCAGACTTTCAAGCAGGACGTTTTGCTTATTGAATCTCTAAGTCGTCCCGCCCCGAGTCGCCTTGGCAGGATGTCGTCGATTCGACGCGTAGGGCAAGCTCAATGGAGTTGGCTATGGGACTGATCAGATGAGCCAGCCGTTCAGTGGCTTGGCTGGTGAACGGGTTTTGCCGTCTACGTTGCAGAACAACAGCCCCAATCGGTCGCTCGTGTACATATAGGCCGCTGGCTAACAAACTCCGAGGAGAAAGGCCAGCGAATGGTTGAGCGCAATCTGAATCATCAGCCTCAGCCTGGTCGAAGTCGTAGCTGTAATTACCCAAGAGCGGGACTTGGCTTTGGAGCGTCTGCTCGACAATACCCTTGATCAGAGCCTGGTCATAGTCTTCGATGTTAGCTGGCGGCCCACCACCGACCGCGGTGAACAAGCGGGCTCGGGCAGCGGACAAGGGAAAGAGAAATACTGCTCCACTGGCCCCGTTGAAGCTATCGGACAGATAACGAAGAATTGTGCCCAGCAACGGTTTGATTTGAAGTTGGCCGTCGATGGCAGCCCGGCAATCTTGCTGGCTCTGGAGTTCCAGAAGTTTCTCGATGGCCCGATGATATCCACCCACCAGATCCCGGCAAACCAGTTCGACCTGCTCAGCCAGACGTTGACGACGATTACGCAAACGTCTAAGGTGAGTAGCCGTTCTGCCTCTCCAGCGTGTGCTGCTGCGAACTCGTCTGGTTCCCGACAGCAAATGCTTAACGCACTCGATAACCTTACCAGCCTCGAGCGGTTTGGAAAGAAAATCGTCAGCCCCCGCCCGCACCGCCGCGAGTATCCCTTCTGCCGAACCGTCCTCAGAGACCACAATCACCCCCGTACCGGGACGTCGCTGGCGGATCTTCTCGATCAGCCACTTGCCATCCGCGTCCGGCAATGACAAATCAGTAAGAACTAAGTCGAACGCTTGCTGCTCCATCTTCATCAGAGCTCCCGATGCAGTCGCCGCACAGACAGCGTTACAGCCACAACGGTCGGTTAGCAGCTCTTGCAAATGACTGCGGACCTGCTCTTGCCCATCGACCAGCAGAACATACGGGTGGTTATTTGTTTTCAAGGGGTAATCGTCAGCCACGCTACACCCAGACGACCAAGGAATACAAATCAGCCTAGACTCATCATCCGTTCTTGGCCAAAGGCACAGACATCCACACCGTCGTGCCTTTACCGGGATGACTGCGGAGCCACAGACGTCCTTGGTTCGCCTCGATAAAAGCCCGCGCCCTGGTCAGTCCCAGTCCACGACCTCGACCAGCCCGAGCAAAAGAGAAAAACGGTACAAAGGCGTTCCGAGCTACCGCCGCATCCATTCCTATACCGCTATCGGCTACCTCGAGGCTGACCTTTTCTTGCGCTTCGTCCACTCGGCCGCGAACCAAAATGGTCCCCGGCTTCTCGCCCAGTGCGGTCAAGGCGTTTTTCAGTATCTCCAGAAGCGATTGTTCAAACATTTCCGCGTCGATAACTACATCCGGGAAATGCTTCGGCAGCTCACAAATCACTTCCCCACCGCTACTTTGAGCCTTTCCTGCCAAAGCAGCACAGAGTCTGCGAATTATCGGCTCCAGTTGCGTCGGTGTCGGGGACGGTTTCGGAGGCTGAACTGCCCTCAAAAGTTCCGAAGCAATCTCACAAGCCTGCCGAGCCTGACTGCCGATCAGCTCCAGATCTTCCTTCTTTTTAGGATCCGTTTCCTGCTTGGCTAAAAGTTGGCTACGTCCCGCGATCACTGTCAAGGGGTTGTTCAACTCGTGAGCAGCTCCAACAGCCACCTCCGCTAACTTGGCATCCAACGTTTTTCTCTCGAACTTACCCGCTCCCTGCCGCATAATTTCCGCAAACTGCCGGCTCATCGCTTCTGCTTCTCGTAGCTCAGTAAGTTGTTGGGCAAACTCCTCCTTAAGCTCCCCGTGAAGCCCCGTAATGTTGCTCACCACCTCTGTAAGAGCCTCGATGGAACGCTGCGGCTCAGCTGGCTCATCAAGTCCCAGCACTCGAACAGCATCATCGAGCTCTTGGGGAATACTTTGACTCAATTCCCTCAAGCACTCAGAATCCAGCCCGATCTGCTCCGCCAGTTCAGTCGCCTCGCAGGATAAGTCCAGGTTACCGGACTCACCCAGGCCAAGTTGGCGAGCGAAGTTATCAGCAAAAACTACCAACGGCAAATAAGACCCCTCGCCCAGCGTTTGCCAGGAGTGATGGTGAAGCCAGATGCTCTTGACCAAAATGCTGGGTAAATGTAAATTGCGAGCCATGCGTTGGCCCAGAGACGTATGGTTAAAATCAAAGACTCGTCGCTCAGCTTCGAGCAGATCTTCTCCCTCCGCGCGAACCAGTTGCCAAGCTCGGCTCAGACTCTTGGGCATTGCCGAAGATAACTGCAGCTTAGCCAGATCATGTACCAAACCTGCCGTGTACGCCACTTCCGATTGATTTATCGCTGGATTCTGCGGATCCAAGTCGCGACTGGATCGCTGGGCCGCGGCTCGGCTAATCAGAGCCACAGCCAAACTATGACGCCAAAGCTTAGCCCGATCGATCGACTCCGCCTGAACATTTATACTTACCACCGCAGTTTTCAGTACCGTCGAGAGGATTTGGGCCTGGGGCAATATCTGCCAAGCCTGCTCGATGTTCAGAGGTTTTTTCGGATGTGTAGCAGCCTCCGAAAGGACTGCCGCCGTGAGAATCGGATCGTACCTGACGATGCTCTTGAGCTTTTCGCTAGGGGTAAGGTCCTCAGCCAGGATCTCCAAAACCGCCCGCCCCACGGAGCTGATCGTACACAGTGGGCCCAGAGCTTTGAGAAAACTATCTAGCCGAGACTCAAGGCTGGCAATGTCATCCTTCTCAGAAGCCATCTTCTCTTTCGTAAGAAGAGCAGGGCCGACAACTACATCTCCAGCAGAACGCATATACGTTCAAGCAGACGGTCAACATCGAAGGGTTTTTGGAGGAAGTCATCGGCGCCATCGGTGAAGAGTTGCTCGACTTGGGTCTTGTCGATCACTCCGGAAACGACAATGATTTTCATATCAGCCAAGTCGGGATTATCGCGAACATTCTTGCATACTACGTTGCCGTTGATGTCTGGCAAAAGGTAGTCGAGAATGAGCACATCGGGTCGAAATTTCTGGGTCAGTAAACCAGCCTTATAACCGGAATCAGCCGACTTGGTTTCGAATCGGCCGTCGCTGACCAGCACGTCCGTCAGGAGTTCAACAATTTCCACGTCGTCCTCCACAATCAGGACTTTGCGCTTAGCCGAGCCCAGTTGGCCCAGGGGAATGTTGTTCTGCTTCATGAACTTGATCAGGTTTTCCCCGGGGATACGCCTAAACTTGGACCCGGGAACTAGAAAACCTTTGAGTTGGCCCCTGTCGAAGCAACGAATGATCGTCTGCTGAGAAATCCCACAGATCTGAGCCGCTTCACCGGTAGAATAAGTTTGCTTGGCCATGTCCTGCCTCCTGGATAGCCGTTTGACGTTGTCCGGTCAAGATGGGCAAAATGGCACAGCCGCCAGGTCGCCCAGTATCTCTAGACTGCTTATATTATATAGTTTTACAGGTTTGGATCAAGAGAAAGATGCTGATAATTTTAGCCCAAAACGCCATTTAGTCCACCGACCAAGCGTTGGTGCGTTGCAAAGTGGGCTCTGCTCAGATATGCCAGCGAACAGGGCGGCTGCTTTTTGGGCTTGACTCCGCTCACAAGGCTGGTAAGAATGACTTCGATGCTCCCGCTCATCGGGGGCAACAAGTTATCAATGCGGGAAATCCTGAGCGAAGGACTACCTTTGTATATTCTTTGTGGGTAATTTGGTATGGAACTTCCCCGTCGGGATCGTGGCGATGAGTTGCTCAAACCTGGTGAGCTGAAGAATCTGCGTCTGCGCCTGCGGACCATCTCAGCCAAACATAACCTAAGCACTGTGATCGCCTGTGCCTTTGACCGTCGTACACGAATGCTTCCTTTTACTATTGCCGACACTCGCATGTCCCCAGCGGGCATACGGGCCATCGGATCAGCCATGGTTGACGCCGGTTTCGAGAAGACCAGGATCGTTCTCCAGCAGTGGAACAAAAACTTTCGCCCTTCGCAGATGCGGCTGGATGGAAAAATACCGGACATCTTCATGGTTTCCAGCATGTACATCCACTCAGCTCGCTGCCATGAGCTAATCCAAGACGCCTGGAAGATTGATCCAGCTCATCGGCCGCTGATAATCGTCGGCGGGCCCAAGGTTATTTATGAGCCCTGGGGAGTCTTTAGCAACGACCCCAATAAACCCTGCGGCGCCGACGTAGCCGTTACTGGCGAAGAATACGTCATGCTTAATCTGCTTGAAGTATTAACTTCCACCCGGGTCGGTAACGAATCCATGCGAGCGGCATTCCTCAGAGCCCGCGATAGCGGAGCCCTCGATGAGGTTCCTGGCCTAGTCTACTCACGCGGCAGTCGAGATGGCGTCGCCGAGGAATTGGTTGACACCGGCATTCAGCGACTACTTGGAGACCTCGATGAGTTACCGGATCCCGTCTTAGGATATCAGCTTCTCGAGCCGCCCAGCAGCTTACCCACATTGGGCTCACTCGCCCTCTCCGCCCAGCAGGTGCACAAGCACAGCCCAATCGGGGCCCTGGTTCTAACCTTGGGCTGCAAGTTTTCCTGCCCCTATTGCCCCATCCCAGCATATAACCAACGGCAATACCGCACAAAAAGTGGCGAGCGCATCAGCGAGGAGATGGCCCAAATATACCGAAAATACCATATTCGTTTTTTCTTCGGAGCCGATGACAACTTTTTCAACAGTAAAGCTCGAACCCTCGATATCGCCGAAGCCCTAGCCCGAAAGGTCGACACCGGTGCCAGAGCTCACACTAAGATCCGCTGGGCCACGGAGGCGACTATCCGCGATACCCTGAAAATGAAGGATCATCTACCACTCATACGCAAAGCAGGGCTCATGGGGCTCTGGCTGGGCGTGGAAGACATGAGTGGCAATCTGGTCAGCAAGGGCCAAAGTGCCGACGAAACCACCAGAGCCTTCGGTCTTCTGCGGCAAAACGGGATTTACCCAATTCCCATGATGATGCACCACGACTCCCAGCCCTTGTATAGCTGGAAGGATCGAAGCGGCCTGCTGAATCAGGTAGGCCTGCTGCGAAAGGCAGGGGCCGTCATCATACAGATCATGATGCTCACCCCATCGCCAGGCTCAAAGCTCTACGTCAAAACCTATACTTCGGGAATGGCGTACGAAACTATAGGAGGCCGGCCAGTCGAGCCCCACCTCATCGACGGAAATCATGTCGTCGCTTCCTGGCATCCCAAGCCCTGGAAAAAACAGGTCAATTTATTGCTGGCATACTTTTACTTCTATAATCCCCTGCGATGGCTGATGGCTATTCCCTTTCCCAAAACTAACATATTTCTAGCAGACGCTTATATTCATCCAGACGCCGCCAAAGCTTTTGATCCTCCTTACAAATCTACGCTTCGTCGCCGCATCGCCCGCAAGCTCAAAGTCCACATGGCTGATTCCCTCGTGCAGATGCTTAGAATGCAAGCCCTGGCTGACTTATTTCGTCGTACTTTCATATGGAACTTACGGCTAATGCGTGGGAAGATCAAACGTTGCAGCAAAGTACCTGCCAGTAAAATCCCGATGCGAAGCGTTAACGGCCAACCCGCAAGCCACGCCCTACCAGGTACACCACAAGCTCAATCCAAGTCCCTTGAGTCTAAGGACAGGGCACGCGTAGTAGTCTGATTTCCTAGCCCAAACGATTATCTCAGCACGGCTCCTTCGCCTTATTTGACGCGGGCAAGCCTTGGTCCCCACCAAATCCCCGAGCTAGCCCAGGGCCTTGTTCACTCGCTGCTTCACCTCATTATAGAGATCGCTCGGCAAAGGCCCTTGGGCCGCCGCTGCCAGGTTGTCCAATAAATGAGCCGGGTTCCTCGTGCCCACTATAGTTGTATGGCAGTACGGATGGGACAGCGTATACCGAAGGATCAGCTCGCTTGCTTTCATCCCCTCACAGAGATTATCCAGCTTTGCCTGTTTCCACAAGTCGACATTCTTCTGAGTTTGCTTCATTGAATCTGGCCCACCCTGACCGATACCGCCCCGAATGATTACCCCAGCTCCTGCTTGGCCAACTTGAGTAATCGCTTCATCATGTCTCGGCTCAAGACAGGAATACGGAATCTGAAAGGTATCAAAAACGTCCATCTCAAGGAATTCGTGCAAATGGGGCTCAGTTGTAGAAATCCCCACAAACCGTGTCATTCCCTGGGACTGTATCTCTCGCAAAACCTCTACAAGGTTCCCACTGCGAACATCGGTTGGGCTGGGGTTGTGCAGTTGCAGTAAATCTACGTGATCGGTTTTCATTCGTTCGAGACTGCCGTGGATATTGCGGAAAAGGTTTTCGCTTGTCCAGACATGTGGAGTCTCAATATGATCCCCCTTGTCTTGAGGATCACAGCCGCATTTGGTAGCTAGATAATACTCGCTACGGCGTGAAGATATATAACGGCCAATACGCTCTTCGCTCAAACCATAGTCCACAGACGTGTCGATGAAATTAATGCCCGCCTCCAGCACCGCGTTAAGGATACGCTCAGACTCTTCTTCGCTAACTTCCTGTCCGTCCCAGACTTTCGGCCCCCGCAGCTCCATAGCCCCAAAACCCAATTGGGTTACTTCCAGTGATGTTCTGCCAAGTATGTTCTTTTTCATATTTTCTTCCTTAGATTGCAGCCGGAGGCTCCCGCACAACGGCTTTGGGATTGGCCTGACATCCGGGCCATCTTGCTATGCTTTTGTGCCATCGCCAAGCTTCAACCACCCAGCAGCCGTCAGGCCCCAAACGCCATTGGCCAACAATACGATCACGAACGTCCAAACGCCCAAATCCATCCCGAAAAACCCCTTCTGAGCCTTAAACGGGAACACAATCAATAGCTGCACCAAGCTCGGCCCAAGCGAAAAGACCAGCCCCCGAACTATCTGTCGCTTTCTCAACCACGGCAGCAGAAACAGCACTCCCCAAATGCCTCCCCAAACCACCCGGGGGTACAACCATTGAGCAGTCAAAGTTGGCCCGATCTGCACTCCCAACGCCTTTGTAAATCCTGAGCAACCGAACAGCCACACAGCCAAGCTGTTGACAGCCCCGCCCAGGCAGCCAGCGGCGAACACCAGGCTCAGACAATGGATGAGCTTTTTCATGATCGTTCCCCTCGTTCCCCTATGTAATGTATTGACGCATTATAGCGCCATACCCACGCTTTGAGCCGGATATTTTCGCCCCGCCCCGGAGCAGAATAGTAAATTCCTACCGTCAAGATGAATTCCTGTTGTTATAAACGCCTATAACAGCATCAATGCGCCCGAGGACAAGCCGGGCTTCATTGAGGATGGCGGAATGGCCGGGATGCCCCACGGGCTTTTGCCCTCTCCAGGGGACATAATCCCAGAGCCGGCCACGCTTTTTGTCATGGCCCTCGCAGGCCTGGGGATATTGAGGCGCCGGTGAAGCCGGAGCTGAAATCCCGAGCGTGCTTCGGGGCTGTTGAGGCCCCGGCGAAGACGCTAGAAGCTTTCCAATAGGGGGGGCAGGGGCTATCGGCAAAGAGGGTGGTTTGATGGCCGACCAGACGAGTCCAGAAAGACCTAAGAGAAGCAAGGTTCGACATGTGCAAGGCGACTAAGGGTATTCAGGTAGTTATGTATCCAAATGCCAGTAGTTTATTAAAAGGTCCGGTAAAATCTGAAAAGAAGCTTGACCTAAAGATTACTCTTGTTATAATTGTTAACCCTATCATAACACTTATTGTGTAATTGCTAAAAGCCGGTGCGAGAGAAAACCTAACGTCGGTCTCTTTGTTTGGCGATTTGTAGACGAAGGAAAGAAGCACGAGAGTAGCAAGGGTCTCTTCTTTGCGGGACCGCTGAGTGAGAAGGATCTCCTTCAGTATTGGCAGGACGAAAAAAACGGGCGAACCAGCGAATACCTTAAGCCGGAAACGCTGGTCCACCCTGAGTTTGGTGGCGGGTGCTATATGCGCCCGCCCGCCCGCCATACTTGCTTAAGTATAGCGTAGATATCCAAAGGAGTCAAATAAACCACAAGAAGGAGACCTTCCAAAATCCTGATACAGGTAATTGTTGTGAGCATGAGCCTTCCGGCGGCAATTGTCATAAGGGCCAGCTTTCAGGATACTTGGGAAAAAAGGTTCACCTCATAAGGAGAGGAAATATCATGAAAAAGGTAATTACAGCAATCGTGGCAGTGGCTATTTTTATCGGGTTTGGGGCCTCTGCCGTTCCGGGCGGGACCGTCACCGATGCCATCAACAGGGCAGCCGGCGATCTGGTCAGCGATCAGCACTTCCTGCACGATTGGGGGGAGCTTCCCTTTACCGGCGAGTCCACAGCTGGCTTGGCCAATGCCTATCTGTTGACTGATAATGCCAGTTACAAGACTGCCGCCGACAACTCCGGGATCTACATCCTTTATGACGAAGGCGGATACAACCCCGGCAACGGGCAGTACACCTACGGCCTGTTCGGCGGTGGGGCCTACGGCTTGACCCGTCTGAGCGAAATCTCAGCCACCCCGGCCAGCAATACCTGGCGGACCGCAGTATGGGACTTCTACGATGATGTGCAGGTTAGAGGCACCCAGAATCACATCGACGATTTCCTCTCTAATACCAAGGTCAGTGCCGCGGTCTATGACCTAGCCCGTCACACGGTAGCTGCCGATTACGTTAATGCCGCCGACAAGGGCATCTGGCGACAGGGCCTGATCAGTGCCCTTGAAAATCTCGATGACAGTCACGACAGCCCCGTGATGGCCCTGGGGGCAGCGGTGTGGGGTTTGGCATCCACCGGAGCCATGAACTCCACCCTCGTCTCCAGCGATGCGGGATCCTATTTCAACAACGTGCCTTTGTCTGATCTTCCCGATATGCTTGTCGGCCACCAGAGCGTCGGGGGCAGCTTTTACACCAAGTTCAGCCATGTCCTGGGCTGGGGCTACACCGAAGCCACGGCGATGGCCAGCCTGGGCATGCTTGCCGCTTATGAAAATGATCCCTCCTGGTGGTATGTCTACGAAATCCGCCGCGCCCGGGCCATACTGGCCAGCGGTGTAGCCGATGACGGGCGGGTATTCTGGAAGATCGACGACTTCAGCAACCCCAGTTCTTACTACTTGGCAGGTGAGACCCTGGAGGTCCTCCGCGAGCTGGATGTTCCCGGTGACTTCGATGGCGACGGCGACGTGGACGGCATTGACTTTGGCATCTGGCAGACGGGCTACTACACCGCTAGTGGTGCGAGCCTGGGCGACGGCGACGCCGACGGTGACGGGGATGTGGACGGCGTTGACTTCGCCATCTGGCAGGCCGGTTTCCCCACCAACATTCCTCCTGTCGGGGGTGGGGCTTTACAGATAATTCCCGAGCCCGCCACATTGGGGTTGTTACTAATTGGCGGTTTGGCTCTGCTACGGCGAAGGAGGACAAAGGTGACCCTAGAATCTGCTAAAAGGAATCGACGGAAATTTGGAAGGAACCTTACAGGAGCCCTATTGGTGATCAGCTTGCTCTGTACGCTTCAGATTGGCCAGGCCACAGCAGCGGACCCGGACCGGGAAGACTTCTTTCTGGGAGGTTGGGCGGCAGACACAGCCCTGAGCTTCAATCCGTTCAGCCTGACCACCTCGGTTAGCCGGCTGAGTCTGACTTCGCCAGCCTTCGCTCCGGCGGTAGGGTCCACCGGGATTGGAAATATCGGTGCCCCGGTCAATCTGACCCCTTCGATTAGCCCGCTGGCTCTTACTCCCCCAGCATTCACTCCGACGGTAGATGTAGCCGGAATCGGAACTGCCAATGCCCCGGTCGATCTGACCACCACGGTTGCCCCGCTGGCTCTTATTCCCCCAGTTGTTGTCGCGCCCACGGTAGAGGCCGCCGGGATCCCAGATGCCGATGCTCCGCCGGCGCCGGTGGAGATTGCCGCCGCACCCGTCGAGCTCGGGCCGGAAACAAGTACCACCGAGACCACATACTTCTCCTACGCGCCGCCGCCCAGGATTCCGTACCGGGCGCCGATGCGGAGTCCGTATAGGCCGTAACCAACCAGGCCAGCCAGAGGCTGCTCTGTGAAGAAGAGCGTTTGGGGGGCCACGGTACCCGGCAGCAAACCGGAGTTCCGCTGGAGTTAGGATAGACCTCGTCGAAGGATCGACAGGATAAATGGATTGAATCATACGGTTAGAGGGTAGCCGCGGTTCGATCCGACATTTCAGGACTGATTCCTCCGGTCAGAGGGTGACCGGGTGAGTGGTCCTAGGAGGTAGTTTAAGATGAACCTCGCAATTGAATTACCACGGGTCTGTAGGTATATGGTAGCTGTGGTCCTGGTGGCGGTCCTAACGGGCTGTTCCACTCCCAAGCTGCCCACGGCTGAGCAACTGACCGCGTTTGAGCAGGCCGGTCCTGTTCGTCCTGAACTTGACCGCGATCAGTTGATCACAGCCAAAATCCCTGCCGGCCCGTATCCCGTTTCGCCGTGCTTTTCG
>SDBV01008458.1_pt1 | contig 13877 bp, 8 predicted proteins | sample 2277081 | NCBI WGS metagenome assembly SDBV01 (sample SAMN10402039, study PRJNA504765) | marine sediment metagenome | isolation source: marine sediment core GS10_PC15, 223 cmbsf | place: Arctic Ocean: Southern Knipovich Ridge | collected 2010 | reverse complement strand
CCGCCATCAGTTCGCTGATCACCAACGGGCCGACGGCCAGCAGCAACCGCGGTTCCATCGGTTCCAAGGCGAGCCGTCTGGCGCGCGTCCTTTTCGGGCCGCCGGCCGCCCTTCGGCCAACACTCCGTCCTGGCGTTCCCCTCTTCGATTCATCAGGCATGACCGTCTCCGTCGAGTGCTTACCCAACTGCTGCTGTACGTTGTGCCCTTCCCGTTTCCGTAGGCAAACCTGTGCACAACCCGCAATTGCCTCCATTATGGCTATTACTGCCAAACATGCAAGCATTTCCTTGGGAAAGTCAGGCGGAGTAAATGCAGGGCCGTCCGCCCGAAGGGGCTGTCCGAAAGCAACTTCGCACTTTGCCCCTCTGGTTCCCAAGCTCCAGCTTGGGAACCGGTAAGCCGATTGGTTCCCAAGCTGGAGCTTGGGAACCAGGGAGTTTGTTTCTGGAGAGCCCCTAAGGTATCGAGATCAGATACTCGATCACGTCCGCCATGTCCTGTTGGTTGATTTGCTTTTCCAGCCCTTCGGGCATAATGGACAGGCCGGTGCTTTGCAGTTCGTCGATGTTGGCTCGCAGCACGGTGTCGCTTTCGTTTTCGGCGCGAGTGAGCGTGACGCTGGTGGCGGTTTCGGCGGCGATCATGCCGGTGATCGTCAGACCGTCGCGGGTCAGCAGCGTGTAATTGAGGTACGCCGGGTTGACTTCCCGGTTGGGATCGAGGATCTGCGAGAGAATCCCCTGGCGACCGCGACTGGCGACCGTGCCCAGCGGCAGCCCGAGGTCGTATCCCACGCCCTCCAATCTATGGCACTTGGCACAATGCTGTTTGAATACGGCCTTGCCCCGCGAAGCGTCTGCCTTCAGCTTCAGCGCATCGCCATAGGCGGCCACGACGTCCTCGCGACGGGCCAGCTTCACGTCGCCAAGAAGATCTTCTGCCCGGCGGCGGAGTTGCTCATCAGGATGAGACAGCAGCAACTGAATTCGCCCCGGATCAAGTTGCGACGGGGCGATGACCCGTCGCTCGACGGCCGCCAGCAAAGTCGCCAGCCGTTCGGGTCGGGCAAACAGCGCCTCGGCCGCCTCGCCGCGGACCTTGGGGCTGAGCCCGCCCCAGGCGGCCACGATCAACTCGGCCACGTCGTGTTCTCTGTTGCCACTTTCCATGTTTTTATTAAGAGGGCCCCGGAATCGGCCAAGTGTCCGCAGCGCGGCCATCTGAACCTCTTGCGGCTGTCGGCCGTCGAGCAACTCGCCCAGGATCTCGCCGGCTTCCTCGAAGGAGGCCAAGGCCAACGAACGCACGGCTTCGACACGTTGTTCGACGGGCTTGCCCGGGTCGGCCGCCAGGGCCTTGGAGTGCCGGAGCATATCGGCCAGCACCTGACCGGCCTTTTGGGAAAATCCGCCGGAGGCCACTTGCTTGCTCAACGGGCTGCCGACCTTGTTGAGCCCTTTGCTGAGTCCGCGGACCATACTCTCGGCCAGATCCTTTTCCTCTTCGTTGAGACGATCGAGCACGTTGAGCACTTCGGCGACCTGGTCGCTGTGGTTTTGCAGGCCGGTCTGTTCGGCCAACTGTTCGAGAAACGTGCGGCCGTTGCGGGTGGCTCGCCAGTTGGGATCGGCGGCCAGCAGCGAAACCAGCTCTCCGGCGCGGCGGCGGCAGGAACTCAGCACCGCCAGCCGAATCCAGCGGTCGCCCACGTCGCCGGCCGCGATCGCGGCCAAGGCGGCGGTGGCCCTTTGGGAAGATCGGCCGGGAATCTCGCCCAGCGTGAAGGCCAACTGGTAGCGGACGCGGATGTCTTCGTCGTCGACCATACCATACAGCTTCTCCCGCACGGCCGGCGCTTTGCCGAGGACCCTTTCCGCCAATCGCACCGCGTGCTCCCGGACCCGCGGATGCACGTCGTCAAGCCGCCCCAGCACAACTTCGGCAGAAATCCCCAATCCCCAATCCCCGGCCAGCACATACATCGCGTGCATGCGACCCAGCGGCGACGGCGACTCGGCGGCCAACTTCACCAGCGGCTCGATCGCCCGGCGGTCTTGCCGTTGGTACAACAGCCGGCTGGCCGTGATTCGATGCCAGCCGTTGGGATGGGCCAGCAGTTGCACCAACTCGGCCGTCGACGTCTCGCCCAGGCGGACCGGCTTGGGCTGCTTTTTATAAGAAGGTCCCTCGGGCACGATCCGGTAAACGCGGCCGCGATCGTTGCCGGCGGTCAGATCGAGATGTTTTTTCGCCGACGGCGGCACGGCATCGGGATGCTCGAAGAGTTCCCGGTACATGTCGGCCATGTAGAGCGTGCCGTCGGGGCCGCCGCAGAACTGGATCGGGCGGAACCAGATCTCGTCGGAAGTGAGGAACTCCCGCTTCTGCTCCGTTCGATGTGCGGTGAAGGCCACGCCGTCGGGCTGAAGCCGCATGCGATGGACCAGGTTGCCCGACCCTTCGGCCACAAACGCGTTGCCATGAAACGCCTTGGGCCAGGCATGGCCGTTGTAGATCGTCACGCCGCAGGCGGCGGTGAAGTATCCGGCCGGCGTACCCCCGCCCTCGACCGGCCCGGAAAAGACACCCTCCACCCGCATCTCGGTGCGCACCGCCCGCCATGGCTCCACCGGGCTGGTCCGATACACCGTGTTGCCGTCGACCGAAATCCGCACCCGCGGGGAGGGAGCGGCCAGAGACGGATTGCGGGCGATGTAGCGGTCGTCGTACATCACCATCTCGATCGGCGCGCTGTTGGACGACTCGAACTTGCGGCCCCAGCGGTCGAACGTCATGCCGAACTGCGAGCCCCCGCTCTCCAATCGCAGTTGGCCGGTGCGCGGGTGCACGCTGAAGTCGCGACCCCGGGCCTGCACCGGTTTCGCCCGGCGACCCTCGCCGCCGCGCTCCCACTTCACCGCCCGCAGCATCCCGCCGGCCGTGCTGGTCATGCCATGGATCCGGCCGTCCAGACCCCAGCGGAGGCTGTTGGGCAGGGCATTGGGGTTGCTCACCTCGAACCCGGTGATCACCACCTCGCGCACGTCGGCCTTGCCGTCGCCGTCAGTGTCTTTGCAGTACAGCAGGTCGGGGGCCGCGATGATGAAGACGCCACCGTCGAAACAGGTCACGCCGGTGGGCCATACCAGCTTGTCGACGAAGATCGTGCTGGTGTCGAACCGGCCGTCGCCGTCGGTATCTTCCAGTAAGGAGACCCGGCCGTTGGGCGAGCCGAACTGGGACGAGTTTCCTTCCGCATAAGGGATCATCTCGGCCACGTACATCCGGCCGTTCTCGTCGAACACCATGTCCACCGCGTCGCAAATCATCGGCTCGGCGGCGACCAGCTCCACCCGAAAACCGGGGATGATATGAAACGCCGCCAACGACTCGGCCGGCTCGCGGGGCGGGATCCGCGGCAGCCGGTCCTGGTAGTCGACGTTCGGATCGACCTTCTCGACGTAGCCGCCTTGTCGGATTTCGTACGGTTCTTTCTTCTTCTTCGTCTGCTGGTTCTCGAGCAATTGCCCGATCGCCGCCTTCAGCACCGCTTCGGACGTGGTACCGGCCCGGGAAGCGGTCGGCTCGTAGCCTCCTTCGGCAAAGGATCGCTCCGTGCAGATGTATCCGGGGGCAAGGTCGCCGTAGGCGGCCACGGCCACGAAGTCGTCCGGTCTGAGGCCCTGGGCGAAGAGTTGAAACTCCAGCATGCACTCGCCCGGCAGATGGAGGATCTGCACGCCACCGATCTGCAACACGCTCGGTTGCAGCGGCGTCTTGATCCGCTCGGTGAAGGCGACGCGCGTGGCGCAGCGAATTCGCCCCACCGTGTCGACCTTCGGATCCGCCATTTTCGCCCGATTGTCGTCCACGGTGTAGCCGGGGTCCGTCCGGGGCGGCAAGAGCAGGGGGACCGTCCGCCAATCAAGCCGCTCGGCCGGTACCAGCCGCGTGGAAGCAACCGACGCCTCCATGCCCGCGTAGAGCCGGTCGGTCAGTTCGCTGCGGGCCCGTCGCGTGCGGTCGTTGTATTTGCCCATGGCCACGTCGCCGGCGCAGCCGGTGAAGTAGATCTGAAACACGCCTTCCTTCTTTTCGAGTCGCTCGCGGGCGAAACCGGGTACGTCGCTGCACGCCCGGGGGTCGCCGTAGAAGCTCTGCGGATGCGTGGCGTAGTAGTGCATTCGCACCAGCGGCTTCTCTGTGCGGGCGAGCGTAATCGTTTTCAGCATCGGATCGATCTTGCCCTCGGTCATCGCCCGCAGCTTGGGATCCGTGCAGGAGCTCATCCGCGTGCGGACCTTGCCGCCGTCGATGGGAATTCGCCGCGTGGACGCCACCCGGTCGACCTTGGCCTCTCCGGTGCCGATCCGGTCGAACGGCTGAAGGTCGTCGAGCGATTGCTTCACCGCCGCGGCCAGGCGGTCGGTCACTTCGTCGAGGAACTTGAAGTCGACGTATTTCGGCGGGTCCTCTTCTTTGTCCAGCAGCCGTTGGGCGTCGCCGTCGGTGTAGGGGGCGGTGTGCTGGTGGACGCAATGGACCGTCACGCGTGAAACGTCGGTGCCGGCGGCGGCCGCGATCTTGCGGCAAAACAGCAGGTGTGACGAATTGCACAGGCCGCACCAGTCGACGGCGCAAAGCACGTATCGCCAGCGGCCGTCGTCGAGCACGATCCCCTTGGCCAGCAAGGGGGTTTCCACGGTTTCCACCGGCGTGACCCAGATCAACGGATGCCCTCCCGGCGGCGGCGTAACGTCGCAGCGAAACGTGGCCACGCGGAGCCCGGCGTCATCGGCCGGTTCCGCCGGCAGCGCGGCCGAATACGACATTACTACAGCCGGCAACACTACACACACAAGAATTCGCAGCATCAATGACTCCTCTCCAGCCGCTTGCGGCTTCGCAAGCCCCTCAATACGGAACCAACCCCTCGAGTCGCCCCTTGCCGGACGGCTTGGGCAACTCGTACTTGACGCTCACCGGTGCGTCCTTGACTTCAATGCCGCCGAGCTTCGGGTCCCACAGCCACGTCCAGCGGCGGAGTTCGGCCACTTGCAGCAGTATTCGGTCCATAACCTTGGTCCGTTTCTCCTTTTGCCAGCCGCCGTATTGCCAGGTGTATTGCCAGATCTCGTGGCGCATGGTGCCCACACCGGGCGTGTAGCTGGTTGGTTTGTCGCGAATCAGCATCACCAGCACGCGAACCGCCCTCTTGTCGCCGGCCATGGTCAGGGGCACGACCTTGTTTTCGTAGTGTCGCGATTTGATGATATCCTCGGTGATCGAACGCCGAGTGTCCTCGTCGACGGCGGCCTCCGGCGGGATGAAGGGATCGAACTCCAACACGGGCGCGTATTGAAAACCTTCGATCCGCACGCGATCGCCGGCCATGATCAGCAAGTCGTATTTGCCCGGCGGCAGGGCCTCGAACACCCAGCGGTTGTTGCCGGCGCGGGTCGCCTTGGCATCGACGTACGGGGCATGGATTTGCGCCTTGGGGTCCACCGGCCGGCGAGCGTTCCCGTCCCGGTCCCAGCGGTGGATCGCCCCGACGAGCGTGACACCCTGGGCATCGCCCAAATCAACGGACAATCGGGCGCCGTTGGCCGCGGTTTGTCCGAAGACAAAGATCAAGCCAAACGTGACCAGCGGAGCGATACTCGATCGCGGGATTCTCATGCGGGATACTCCACCTTCAGTCGACCAGCCATGGAGCCATTCTACTCGCCTCCCGCACCGCCGTGCAACCGGCGGCGGAGCCAGCCCGGGCGATCGGTGGTGATCGCGTCGACGCCCAGACCGGCCAATTTGGCGGCTTCCTCGGGCGAGTTGACGGTCCAGACGTGCAACTGCAGGCCGGCGTCGTGGATCTGCTGGACGAACTTCTCGTTGAGTTCACTTTCACGAGACACGCTCAGCCCGTCGAGGCCGGCGGTGCGACATTGCTCGATCCGCTGCCTCAGCGAAATCAGCACCTTGCCGGTTTGCTCGTGGCGTTTCGGTGTGGTCTTCAGCAGCCACAACACGGTCGATCGCGGCATGGCGGCCTTGGCCGTCGCGACCACGTCGAAATCGAACGAGATGACGGCCGTCTGCCGGGGTCGTTTTCCGGCGACCTTCAGCACGCGGGCCAGTTCGGGGACGATCTGCTTGCCGCATTTGATCTCGATCAGCAACCGTTTGCCGGAAGGGATGGTCGCTACGACCTGTTCGAGCGTGGGGATCCGCTGGCCGGCCCATTTCTCGTGTTTCCACCGCCCCACGTCCAGGGTCGCCAGTTCCGCCAAGGTACGCGCGACGACTTTCCCATCCACCCCGGCGGTGCGCTTGGTAGTGTCGTCGTGGACTACGACGATTCGCCCGTCGCGGCTCTGGTAGACGTCGATCTCTACCGAATCGGCGCCGAGTTGCCAGGCCAGGTTGACCGACGCCAGCGTGTTTTCCGGGGCCAGATAGGAAGCGCCCCGATGGGCGGTAATCTCCACGGGAAATGCCATTTCGAGTCGGCCTCCGGTCAGGATCAAGAGCATCAACAGAGACGCCCGGGCAAGGTGCCGGTTTGGGGCACCGGCGGCAGTTAGACGGTGAGTTGTCGACATCGGGAAGTCATTCTCCATGTAATTGAGGGTGTTCGGGAATTCAAGACGCTGGAGACCGATGTAGGGAACGGCCTCCGTGCCGTTCCGTGGAGCCACCGATCGCACCGGAACGGCACGGAGGCCGTTCCCTACAGCCGTGAATTCCTGGACACCCTCGCAGTAATTCCCATACGAGTCCTTAGCTTCCGCCGGTTCCGCCCACCTCGAGCCGGGCAATCATCTTCTTTACCTCGGGTATCAGCGGGCTGCCGGGATGGTCTTTGACCAATCCGTGCAGCGTGGCCAGTGCCCGATCCTTCCGGCCGCGGTTCAGCTCACACCCAGCCGACAGCAGCAAGATCCGATCGATGTAGGGTGAATCGGGATTGACCGCCTGTAGTTGTTCGGCTTGGGCCACCGCCTGGGCGTACATCTTGCGCCCGGCCCAGTAGCGGGCGTAGAGCAGAGTGAGGTAGCCGTCGATCTTCTCGGTGGGAAACTCCCGCTGCCAGCGACGCAGTTCCGCCGCCGCACGGCCGTATTGCCGCTGCCGGATGAACTCCTCGGTGGAGCGGCTGTGGGCGCCGCGCCAGGCGGTTCGCTCGGCGTACGGCCGGGCGTTGCCACTGACGACGCTGCCAAGCACCCGATCGGCCTCGTGGTACGCCTCCTGTGCCGACTGGCCGTTTCCGGTCAAGGCGAAGTAGTCGCCGCGGACGCAGTGCAAGTTACGAATCAGCGGGCCCGTCTTGACGCCGCCAAGTCGTCCGGCGGCGGAGTCCAACAGCTTCTTGGCGGCTTCGGCGCTGAGCAGATCACCGACGGCGACGTCGGCCGCTTCGATTTCACATTCGGCGCTTAACTGGTCGACGTCGATCCTTTCGGCGGCCCCCTGCCAGATCTGAAACGCCAAGGGCGAATCCCCCAAACGGTCGCGGGCCATGGGACCGATGAGCTTTGCCAGCTGGTGCAACTCGGCGGCGCCCCGGGCGGCCGACTCGTCGACAAACGCCACTTTGCCCGCCTCGACCGCCGCCGCAAGGTATCGACGCGACTGGGCTATCGCCTCCGGTGCAGGGGTCTCCGGTGCAAGGGCCTCGAGTGCCATGGCCTTGGCTTCATAGGCCAGCACCAACTGTCGCAGTGCCACCGCGTCGAGCGTCCGCGGGTTGTAGCTTTCGAGAATCGGCAGGTAGTTGTCCAGCGTGTGCTCTTTCTCGAGCCTGGCGAGGTCCTTTCTGGTCAGCGCGGGCCGATCGACGTTCACGCGGTTGGTGATTTCAATGGCCCTGGTGCCGCGCCTGACGGAGAACTTCACCGGATAGATCCCCGGCCGCAGGTAGACGTGGTGGGCGTCGAACGTGCCGCCGGTTTGCCCGTCGACGGTTTGCCCGTCGCCGAAATCCCATTGGGCCTTGGCGCCGAGGGTCAGGTTCCTCGGCGAGTTGTCGCGAAAAACTACGCCGATCAGCGGCAGGTCGTTCTCGGGCAAGGGGACGTCGCCGGCCAGCGAGACGGTGAAGTCGAGCACCGGCCGGCCGCTCTGAAGCGTGACGGGTCCGGCCGGCAGATGGCCCACGGCGCCGGCGCGGAAGTGCTCGCTGGGGATGGCGACCGGTTTCGGCTTTTCATCGGTAGGCGAGACCTCCCAGAGGGCCACCATCACCGCACTGGAGCCGGCGGCCGCATGGTAGTAGTCGAACCGGTGCGGCCCGGCCGAAAGCCGGACGTCCTTGCGACTACCGCGGATCGCCCGGGACATCCGCCCGTGGCGGCCGGGGGCCGATACGACTTCTTTGCCGTCGATCAGCAGAAAACTGCAATCCTGGCTGGAGGTCAAGAATCCGTAGATCCCGGCCGAAGGGACGTGAAGCAATCCGCGGTAGAGGCTCAGAAACGGTTCCGGCTTCAACGAGAACGGATTGCGGGAGTGATGCACGGCGTCGACGTAATCGCTACCCAGCGGCGTGGAAGCATCGAAGGCCGCACGGACCGAATCGAGATGGTTCAGATCGCACTGCCGGTACTTGCGGGTTTCCAGCAACAGGCCGTCGCGGCAGGTCCACGGCGCAGCGGCTTGCGGGGGCGGTTGGCCGCCGTAGTAGATTTCGTAGGCGGTTTGCCTGGATACGGTCTGCCACGCCACCCGGCAGAAGTCGCCGGGGCCGAGCTGCAACACCCGTGAGGGAACCGGTCCGTCGCGGCGCGTGGCGACCACCAGGTTGCGGCCGTCGTCGCGGATCTCGCCGTGGTGCAGAAACTCGGCGACCACGATCGAGTAGGCCTTGCCGTCGGGGATCGTCACCGGCCGCATGGCGTTGAAGGTGGTTCCTGCCTGGCGGAAGGACTGCCCCGGCAGGCGGTCTCCGATGAGGAGAGTCGCTAGCATCGCAACCAAGGTCAGCATTTTCAGTGGTGGTGTTTTCACGGGGGTATTCGTGGGGCGGATGCGTTCTCCGCAAGCGGCTTTCAGTGATCGTCCTTCATCCACTGCGGGACGCGACAGATCTGGCCGTCGCGATCGACGACGGCCAGCGTGACGTGGCCCACGGCCAGCCGAACGTCGTCGCGGAAAACCTGGTATTCGTGCTCGATCCTGACCGACGTCATCCGCTTGACCGTCGTGCGGATTCTCAGCAGGTCGTCGTAGTGTGCCGGGCTGAGGTAGCGACAGTCGAGGCTGACGACCACCATAAACAGGCTGGATTGCTCCATCTTGCGGTAGTTGCCGCCGGAGGCCCGAAGCAGTTCCGTGCGGCCGATCTCGAAATACGGAATGTAGTTGGCATGGTGCAAAAACCCCATGGGATCGACTTCCGGGTAGCGCACGCGGATCTCGGTTTCATGTTCTCGCAGCATGGCGGATCGATCAGGGGTCAGGGGTCAGGGGTCAGCGTTTTCAACTTCGCGTGAAACGCCCGCGGACTGCGTTCCGCGGGGGATCAGGGATCAGGGTTCGCAAGCAACAACATAACGCCGCCGCCGCTTGAATACTCCGTCAAAAACTTAACGATGTTTGAGGTTAGTAGTATAGTCACCGCTTCAACGTCGGCCGGAAGACCGGCCGGTGGACGACTCGACCTTGGCCCAAAACGGATGCTGGCGGTCGCCGCGGGTGCGGACGTCCTCCAGCAAGGTCTGCAAGTCGGGCCGGATGAACGGCTGGCGGTTGTTGATCCTCGAACTGTTGACCACGATAGACGCCCGTTGCTCGAAATTGATCATCTCCGGCGTCAGCCACACGGTCACGTGCGCCGTGCCGGTGCTGACGTTCAGGCCGTTGGTCGCCAGGATTCGGGCCTTGACCGTGGCGGGACGCGTCGCCCTATCCGGCGGCCACTCGGCCGGATCGACGATCGAGCGCGGCGGCAGCCCGTCCAGCTCGACCCACCAGAAGAAATTGTCCCACGGCCGCATGGTCTTGCAGGTGAAGGTGCGCGGAAAGAAATTGCGTTGGAAGCGGTCCATCCAATCGAAAATCCGCAACACCTCGTCGGAAAAATGTTCGTGTCCCCGGCCGCGATACTCGACGACGGTGCAGTTGAACGTGTGGCCGGTCAGGTAGCGGTCCAAGTCGCGGGCGTTGTCGACCATCTTGGTGCCGTCCAGTTCGCCACAAACGAAGTAGAGCGGGAGTTGTCGGGCGTTTTCCAAGTAGTGGGCAATGTAGCGGTCCGAGCGGGCCACGATCGGAATCACCCCGGCCCAGAGGTCGGGATGGGCCAGACCGATGTCCCACGCCGCATCGCCTCCCATGGAATGGCCCGACAGAAAGACCCGATCCGTATCGACCGAGAACCGTTTGCAGGCGTCGCGGAGGCTGGCCAGCACGGCGGCGTGTTCCCGCAGCGAATAGCCGTAGCGGCGTTGATGCTCGACGGTCCATAGCGGGGCGATCACGATGTAGCCGTGGCGGGCGGCCTGACCCTGGCGAAAGCCGCCCGGGCCCCAGCCGCCCGACCACCAGTCGACCTGCTGCGAGGCGGTGGTGCCGGCGCCGTGCAGCGTGACCACGGCCGGATAGCGGCGATAAGGATCGTACTCCAACGGGAGCTGCACCAGGTAGGACACCGGCGGGCCGTTGGGCAGCCCGTTTACTTGCACTTGGTAATAGCCAGGCCGTTTGTCGGTCAGCGGCTCGGGCGGGGCCACGGCCGGTTTCATGTGGCCGATCAACCCGGCCACCAGTCCCGGCACCGCACCTTCCTCCGCCTTGAGTTTCTCGAAGATCTGGGTCCGGTTCATCTTGAGCGACTCGTTGAGATACTTCCGCACCAAACCGCGGACCTTGTAGAGCGACAGCGCCACGGGCAGCTTTTCCATGGCCGCGTTGGAGCCCAGCAGCCAGCCGCTGACGGCAAAGGAGAGCTTCTCGGTCGGCAGCAGGTCCGGGTCGTCGACGACGTGCTGAAAGGCCGTCATCCGGCCCAGCGTGTTGGCGCTGAGTTCGGCGGCGATCTCGTTGCGAATCGCTTCGATCTGCCCGCGCAGCGCCGTGTCCCGGACTTTGGCCAGTTCGGCGTCGATCTGTTTGATCACCTCCTCGCCCCGGGCTTGCAGCGACCGGTACTGCCGGATCATCTCGCGCACCTCCTGGAGGATCTCGCCGGCGACGTCCTCGGAGGGGAACTTCTGGAGCATCTGAAGTACCAGGCGGTGTTGGTCCGCCTTGCGCCGCAGTTTCAGTTCCGAGAGCGACCGCTGCGCCGCCAACTGCCTCAGTGCCCGGATCGTTTCGGTCAATTGATCCGGCACGTTCGGCTGGTCGGGAAAATCGGCCGGGATCGCCTCCAGGGCCTTCAGGGCGTCGGTGTAACGCTCGCACTGCAAATAGAACCGGGCGATCTTCTTGCGGTGCTCGATGTCCTTCGGATCGGTCTGCTTCAGCAGGATCTTGTGCAACGTGTCGCGGGGAATCGAACTGGTGGCCAGCCGCATGTCCCAGTCGTGGGTGAGCCCTTGGACCTTCGTCCACCTCGGCGTGATCAACGTGATCCCCTGGATCACGGCCACCTCGCCTTTGGGCGTGTTGAAGATGAAGGTCCGCCGCCCGTACTCGTCGAAATCTTCGATCTTGATCACCGGGCCGACGCTCGCAACCCGGGCCTGGCGACTCGGCCGCTGCTGCCAGATGACAAACCGCTCGACCGGCTGGCCCAGGTCGTCCACCCGGGTGTCCTGGACCAGTCGCTTGGAGACGAACGTCCGCCGCAGATCGTCGTCGAGCATGAGGATCGGCTTAACGGGTCCGATGCCGTCGGGACCGAGCTGGGGCACTGCGGCCAGGCTTCCCCACGGCACCGGTTTGCCTCGCAAGATCCGACCGTCTTTGAGCATCACCTCGATCGCCCGCGCCGTGCGGCCGGCCAAGGTCCATACGGCCAGGCACAGCACGGCCGCAATCCACACTGCACGCCACCGGCGGCCGATTCGGCTCATGATCGGGTTCCTCGCTGTTCCGGACTATTCCGCAAACCCTTGCCCTGGCGGCCCGCAGGAAAAGCGTTCAGCCAACCTCGACTTGGCGGGTGGCTGGCGGCTGAGCGAAGCGAAGCCCCAGACCGGAGTCCCTGGGGCACCGCTTCGCTTTGCCCCAGCCACCCACCGTCTCTTTTTTGCTGCTAACTTCATTGTGTCCTCCCGTAGAATCAAGTCAAGCGAAGTGAGTGCCGGCACGTCGGGTGGTTTGGGTTTCATGCGACGGAGGGGTACCTTGACAACGACCCGGCCGGTCCGCAAAATTAGGGGAAATAGAGGAATTGTTATGAGCCAACAAACGGTCCCGCGATGGATCTTGCGGCTGTTGATCGCTGGTGTCCTCGTCTTGCCAATCGCGATCTGCGTGATCTGGGCGGTATCCCTATTGCTAGGGGCAATGAATGACCCCTTAGGACCGCAGGTGCTGAGATACATCGCCTTGGCAGCCGGCATTCTCTTGGCGGTCGATCTGATCGGCCTGGTGCTGGTGCTGGGCGTCAATGCGCTGGCCGACCGGGACGAAGGCGAGTGAGGGGCAAGGGCCGGCCGACAACATCTATGGTGAGTTCTCTGGCGAGCAATTTGGATCAGCACGGAAGGTTCCCGATGTCCGACAGCCAAACCACTGATCCGCAAACCACCGATCCGCAAACCACCGATCCGCAAACCACCGATCCGCAAACCACTGTCGCGGAATTGCGCCGATTGATCGACGATTTCGTCGACCGCCGCGACTGGCACCAATTCCACAGTCCCAAGAATCTCTCGATGTCGCTGGCCATCGAGGCGGCCGAACTGATGGAGCATTTTCAGTGGCTATCGGCCGACGAGTCGCGCAAGCTGGCCGAGAAGCCGTCGCGGCTGGCGGCGGTGGGTGAGGAGTTGGCCGACGTGCTCTGCTACGCCCTGGCCATGGCCAATGAACTGGGAATCGACCTGTCCACCGCGATCCGCGGAAAAATCGCCAAGAACGAACGGAAGTACCCGGTCGAGCAGTATCGCGGCCGATTCGGGCCGGAAGATGGGCGGTAGCTTCTCGGGTCGAAATCTGGGCAGATGCGCCGCGAATTGCGGTTGCCTTGCCGGCGGGATTTTGGTACTTAGCCACGCCACTAGCGGGAACAGAACGCCTTGGCCTGCCGTCCCCCCCTTTTCAGCAGGGGCTGTCGGCGGTACGTCGTGATACGGCGGGCCCCTCCCTTCAGGTTTTCGCCAAATGGCGCCTTTTCACAGAATTCGCTCACGTCTGCCCAGGGAAATTCCCATGAAACGCCTTATCCTTCGCATCGCCGCGCTAGGAACCGTGGTCGTATTGGGCCTGATCGCAATCGCCCAAGCCCAACGTGGAGCCGAGCCGTCGCCTCCTGAAGACGGCAAATCGCCCACGGCCAAGGCCCCCTCGGGCAAGAGCCCACCCCCCAAGCTGATAACGGAGACGGCCACCCTGGAGGCGCGGCCGCTGTCGGGCGATCGCGCCCGCATTTCCGACGAAAATCCGTTGCGCGAACCGGACCACCAGGTCTCGGGCGCGGGCAGGTACCCCGCCTCGGATGTATTGCTCAATCCACGTCCCGCGCCGTCGACAACGGCACTCCAGCCGCCGCCCACGCAGCAGCCGATCGAAACACCACCCTCCACAGTGGCAGAAAAAAGTTCCCGCTATGGCGGCATGCCGGCGGATCCGGCTTTGGCCCAGGCCATGCCGGGTGGACCGGCCGCTGCCGGGCCAGCCATGATACCCGATGCCTCGGCCTTGGGCGCGGCGCCGCGTCAGTTTCCCGGCTCGGCAGGCCGCTATAGCCAACTGCCCAAGCC
>SDBV01008457.1_pt1 | contig 13879 bp, 14 predicted proteins | sample 2277081 | NCBI WGS metagenome assembly SDBV01 (sample SAMN10402039, study PRJNA504765) | marine sediment metagenome | isolation source: marine sediment core GS10_PC15, 223 cmbsf | place: Arctic Ocean: Southern Knipovich Ridge | collected 2010 | reverse complement strand
CCCGCTGGGCGGGTGTTTGGGATGGGATGGCTGCGGGATCATGCCGATATTCGGGATTCCACACTACACGCGCCGTCGCCAAAGAGCCAGCGTGACAAGGAGTCGAAGCCTGCACAATCGCGCACGCGTAAAGCGATTGCCGCACATTCCCGTAAGTTGGACAAGAAGGTGGACCATTCCAAATTCTGCTCACCAGTTGAGAACCAAGGAGATCTGGGTTCGTGCACTGCGAACGCGTGTGTAGGCTTGGTGGAGTACATGGAGCGTAGAGCGTCTGGGAGGCACATCGACGCCTCGCGCTTGTTCCTGTACAAAGTCACGCGCAAACTTCTCAATTGGGAAGGAGACACGGGGGCCTACTTGCGCACAACGATGAAGGCGCTGGCGTTGTTTGGCGTTCCCCCGGAGCGCCAGTGCCCATATGTGGTCGAAAACTACGAGGACGAGCCCGACCCCTTTTTGTATTCGTACGCCCAGAATTTCAAGGCGATCGAATACCTGCGTCTCGATCCGTCTGACGCAGATCGAAAGCAAATCCTTCAAAATGTGAAAGCTGCGCTTGCCTCGAACTATGTTGCTATGTTCGGCTTCACGACGTACAGCTCCTTGGGATGGGAAGCGGACATTCCCTTCCCTTCCGGCAACGATTCGGCCGATGGCGGGCATGCCGTGCTCGCGGTTGGCTATGACGACGCACGCAAGAATGAGGGTACGAAGAAAAAAGGCGCGCTGATCATTCGGAACTCGTGGGGCGAGGAATGGGGCAACGAAGGGTACGGCTATCTGCCCTATGAATATGTGCTCCGCGGCCTGGCGGATGATTTTTGGATATGCCAAAAGCTCGACTGGGTGAATACCGGTCGATTTGACTGAATGCTGAGTTGGTGCGAGGCTACGCCATGGGCTATTCGGCGCTTGGTCTCATATTAGCTTGGTTTTTGGGTGATATTAGTCGGATCTGTTTCTTCTTGAGGACCATTGAGGCGCTTAGGGCGCATGCTGTGGCTAGAAGACTGAGGCTGATTGTTCCGGCTAGGGGCATGCCTGGTGCGGGATCTCCGGTGAGGAATGGGTTGTTGGCGTCGAGGGCGCCTTTTGGATCGAAGTGGGGATTGAGCACGGTTGGGATGACGGCCTCGGTTGTGGCCTGCCAAGCTTCCAGTTCCGTGAGCAACTCGGCCAGTTTTTCGGGGTGGCTGGTTGCGAGATTCGTGGTTTCGGAGAGATCCTGTTTAACATTGTACAGCTCGGTCTTGCCGGATTCGAAAAACTGCATCAGTTTCCAGTCGCCTTTACGGATGACGCTGCACGGGGTGGCACGCCAGTACTTCAGGTAGGTGCTGTGGACGGGAATTACCTTGGCGTAGGACGAACCTTGCAGGTAGAGTGGGTAATGCCAGTAGATGGCGCGGTCTGTCGGGAGACTCTCACCATGCATCAAGGGCACAAAGGAAGCGCCGTCGATAGGCTGACTGTCCGGCAGTGGAGCGCCCGCCAACTCTGCGAAGGTGGGCAGATAGTCTACGCCCGTAACCGGTATCTCGCATACCGAGTTGGGCGTGATGAGGCCCGGCCAGCTCATGCACAGCGGCACGCGGATACCGCCTTCATAAAACGCACCCTTAGCGCCCTTAAGCGGCTCGCACCAGGTTGAACCAGAGGAACCGCCATTATCGGAGGTGAAGACCAGCAGCGTGTTATCCGCGACGCCATTGTCCTTGAGCGCCTGCCAGACCCGCCCGACAGAGGTGTCAACCGCCTCGATCATGGCCGCGTAGGTCGTATTCCAATTCTTAGACCATTCTTTTGAAGCCAGTTTTGCCTTGTACTTGTCGACCACTTCCGACCGCGCGCGAAGCGGGGTGTGGACATCCCAGTGACAGAGATAAATGAAAAACGGGTCATCCTTGTTCACGCTGATATAATCGACCGCGGCATCGGTGAGCCACTCGGCCACATCCTTGTTGCCATAGAATTTCTTATCCAAACCAGCGCCCTTGCCGTTCGTGTCGTTTACATCAAAGCCCTGCCCGTCAGCCCCGAGATGCCACTTCCCATAGTGCGCGGTTTTGTAGCCTGCCTGCTTCAGCGTCTCGGCCATCGACACCACCGACGGCTCCAATTGCGACAACGAAGGAAACACACTATCACCTTCCGTGTTGGTCTTGTTCGGCACCAGAAACTTCATGTACTCGACATTGCCCTTGGACTTCGTGCCTGGCGTCCACATATGCGTACGCGGGGTATACATGCCCGTCATGATGCACGAACGCGACGGCATGCAATTGGCTGCACCCGGATAGGCGTCATTGAACCTCATACCTGACTTGGAGAGCGCGTCGATATTGGGGGTTTCATAGAATTCGGCACCATTGTAACCAACATCCGCCCAACCCAGATCGTCCGCCATAATAAAAACGATATTCGGCCGCTCAGCCTGCGCGCAAACCGCCAGCAACGCACACAAACCGATCATAATCACTCTTCCCAATTTCATGCCTTCTCTCCTCAATTTGGCAACTGCCTGTGTGGAAAAATTATGAACGCAGGAACTATCATAGCATAATCCGGCCACCGCTCGGGTCGTCATCCCTGCTGTTATCTGTCAAAACTTTTTTCTTATCCTGAATATCTTGCGCATCCATGTTCACATTTTCCCTGTGATTTTTCGTTGTCGATCAATGGCGTCGGTAATGGTTACGGGTACCTTCAGTTTTGTTTGAATTGAAGTGTGTAATGTCGGTGTGATAAGATGCGCTTTCGCCATCAGGGGTGATCTGTGCCTTTGTGGGCTTGGTAGTCGGAAATAGTTGGTATATAAGGACTTCATGAAGTCGTGTTTGAGTCGCTTTCTAAAAAGCTTGATAGTGTTTTCAAGAGTATTCGCGGTCAGGGTAAACTGACTGAAAAGAATATGAAGGACAGCCTTAAGCAAATCCGTATGGCGTTGCTTGAGGCGGACGTAAATTATAAGGTCGTCAAGCAGTTTGTCCAGGATGTTCAGGATGCGGCCGTTGGCCAGAAGGTTCTGGAAAGTGTCCAGCCGGGCCAGCAGATCGTCAAGATTGTCCATGATGAGCTGATGCACATTATGGGCGGTAAGAACGAGCCGCTTCGGATTGCTGATAAGGCCCCTACCAAGATTATGATGGTGGGTTTACAGGGCCAAGGTAAGACGACGACTTCGGGTAAGCTTGCCGTTATGCTGAAGAAGAAGGGCCATAAGGTCCTTCTTGTGGCTGCTGACGTGTATCGTCCCGCGGCCATTCGCCAGTTGGAGGTCGTTGCTGAGCGCGCGGAAGCTGAGTTTTTCAGCCTGGGCGAGGACGCGAACCCTGTTGATGTCTGCGTGATGGCTTGCGGTGAAGCGCAGATGCGGAACTGCGACGTAATCGTTTTTGATACGGCAGGCCGTTTGCATGTTGATGAGACTATGATGGATGAGGTCCGCCGGATAAGTAATTCGGTGAAGCCTACCGAGATTTTGTTTGTCGCTAATGCGATGACTGGTCAGGATGCGGTGAATTCCGCGAAGCAGTTTAATGACGTGCTGCCTCTGACGGGTGTTGTTCTCACCCAGATGGACGGCGATGCCAAGGGCGGTGCGGCGATAAGTTTGATAAGTGTGACGGGTTGTCCTGTTAAGTTTGTTGGAACTGGTGAGAAGCTTGATGCGCTTGATGCGTTCCATCCGCAACGCCTGGCGGATCAGATTCTTGGCATGGGCGACATTGTATCGCTTGTTGAGAAGGCCCAGGAGCATGTTGACGAGGAACAAGCCCTCAAAATGCAGAAGAAGGTCCGCAAGGGTGATATGAACCTCGAGGATTTCTTGCAGCAGATGCAGCAGATTAAGAAAATGGGTTCTCTGGGTGATATAATGAAGATGATTCCGGGCATGAACAAGATGCTTCCCCAGGGGGCGGATGTTGATGAGTCGGAACTTAAGCGTACTGAGGCGATCATTTATTCGATGACGCTTAAGGAGCGGCACCGTCCGAAGATTATAAACGGTAGCCGTAGGAAGAGGATAGCGAGAGGTTCCGGAACCACTATCCAGGATATTAACCACCTTCTCAAGGATTTTGAGAAGATGAAGAAGATGATGAAAAAGATGATGAAAGGCCCCAAGGGAAGAGGTCCCAGAGGGAAAGGTCCGCAAGGTTTGGGACCGATGATGCCCGGATTCTAAAAGGAAAGGTGACAAATGCCGACAGTAATTCGTTTAAAGCGTGGTGGACGCACCCATGCGCCGTACTACAGGGTGGTAGTTCTTGATTCGCGAGACAAAATGACCGGACGTGTCATTGACGAGATAGGTTTCTATCATCCGTGCGCGGCCGATGACGTGAGCGTGAAAATTGATGATGAGAAGGCGATGTCGTGGCTAGTTAAGGGCGCACAGCCGTCTAAAACTGTGCGTGATATGCTTTCCAAAAGGGGTCTTATGACCGCTTTGGCGCAGCAAAAGCTCAAGGGCTCCAAGAGTGTCGAAGCCGAAGCCGCGCCGGAACAAGCCGAAGTAGCGACAGACCAAGCCGAAGCAGCAGCCGAATAATATTCGGACTGTCCAAACACGGGATCGGTTAGCACAGTGAAAGAACTGATAGAACTTATTGCCAAAAAGATGGTTGAGCACCCTGATGACGTGCAGGTGCGCGTTATCGAAAGCGACGAAGGACAGGTCTACGAACTGCTTGTGCATGCCGATGACAAAGGCAAAGTCATTGGCAAGGGCGGCAGGACGGCTAAGGCCATGCGTACGCTGCTTAGTTCAGCGGCCGCGAAGGCCGAAGTGCGCGTGAATCTTCAGATACTCGATTAAGTCTTTCGAGGTGGATCTGGGACTTGTTTGTTGTGCTTTGCGCGAGTTTGGGTGTTGCTATGACTGAAGAGTGGATTCGAACAGGATGGGTTAGATCAATCAATCCTGCGCGGCGTGAGCTTCGTATTAAGCCTGAGCCGGGTCGAACACATCAGTTTGATGGCTTGGACTGGATACAGTTGAAGATGGACGGCAAATCGCCTTTGCGTTGCAAGGTCGAATCTTCGCGTGTGCGGGAATCGGCGGTAATTGTCCGCCTCTCAGCGGGTGTTCCGCGCGACACGGTGGCCTTGATGCTTAACGCCGAAACGGTAGTCTTGTCCGAAGAGTTGAAACAATCTCCGGACGGACGAATGGATGTTTCGGAGTTGATGGATATGGACGTGGTGCAAGAAGGCAAGGGAGCGCTGGGAACGATAACGAAGATATACAGCACCAAAGCGAATGACGTCGTGGAGGTTACGAGGCCGGACGGAACGAGTTTCATGCTGCCGGTTATAGATAAAGTTTTTTTGAATGTAGATTTGGAGCGGGACGCCGTCATTGTCGGCGACATTGCCCCGTTTGTAGTTGAAAATGAGGATTGATGTCCTCACATTATTCCCGGAGTTATTTCGGGCCCCTCTTGAGACGAGTCTGCTTGGAAAGGCCGTTGACGGTGGTTTGCTCGATGTTGAGATAACCGATATTCGCGATTTTGCCTTAGACAGGCATCGGACGGTGGACGACACGCCTTATGGCGGCGGCGCCGGCATGGTTATGAAGTGCGAACCGGTTTTTGCCGCAGTGGAAAGTTTGCGCGGCAAGAATTCGTTGGAGCGCATAATATTGTTGACGCCTAAAGGGCGGCGTCTCGACCAGAAGATTGTGCGCGAGCTTGCCCAAGCGCCCGACATGGTGCTTATCAGCTCGCGATACGAAGGTGTGGACGAGCGAATAGCTGATAGTCTTTGCACCGATGAGATATCGATTGGCGATTACGTGTTGAGCGGTGGAGAACTGCCGGCACTGGTAATAATAGAAGCTGTGAGCAGGATGCTGCCGGGAGTGGTTGGCGACTGGGAATCTGTCGAGACGGATTCGTTTTATGACGGAATCCTGGGGCCGCCTCAGTATACAAGGCCGCAGGACTTTCGTGGCCTGGCAGTTCCCGAAGTGTTGTGTAACGGCAATCACGCGGCGATTGACCGCTGGAGAAGAAAAGAAGCCTTGCGCATAACGCGTGAACGGCGGGCAGATTTGCTGAAAGATGAGTTAAGTAGTGATGACCAACGGCTGCTCAAGGAGATTGAAGCCGAAGGGTCTGAAGGAAAGGAAGAGTGAGTTGTGAAAGCATTGGAAGAACTTAAACAGGCACAGTTAAAACCAGCCGGGAGTATTCCTCAGTTCAACGTTGGCGACACCGTTCGCGTGCATTTCCGCATTGTTGAAGGCGAAAAGGAGCGTGTGCAGGTTTTCGAGGGTGTTGTTATCAGCCGTAAAGGCAAAGAAAGTCCTGAAGCGCGCTTCACGGTCCGCCGCGTTGCATTTGGAGAAGGCGTTGAACGCGTTTTCCCGCTGCACTCGCCGCGAGTCGAAAAGGTCGAAGTTACGCGCGAAGGAAAAGTGAGGCGCGCCAAGCTCCACTACCTTCGCGAACTTGCCGGCAAGGCCGCTCGCGTGAAGGAAAAGGGCAGAGGCGGCTCCGGCAAGAATTAGTCTGCCTAAACATGATATGCTAAGTGGACGGAACGGTTCCGTCCACTTTTTTTGAGTGTCTGAGGACGCTCGAACCCGGTTCGGTGAATAGGGCGTATGGCAAGATTATCGCTCAGCGAATTGCGCACACATGTAGATGCCGGACCTCCTTACGAGGAGTCGCTGCTGGAGCTTTTGGCTTCGGACGGCAGGGCGGGTGCGGCGATGCTTCGCGAGAAGTGTTTGAGGCGTGAAGGCATGCTTGCCAAAGAACGCGCAAGACTGGTTGCGATGCTCGAATTCGAAAACGAGGCGGCCAGAAACGGATTTCAGCGGGTGGCCGGGGTAGACGAAGCTGGACGCGGACCTTTGGCCGGACCTATAGTTGCCGCGGCGGTGGTTTTGGCCGAGCCAGTGGAAGGCCTTAACGATTCCAAACAGCTTAGTGCGCGACAACGCGAAGATTTGTACGGCAAACTTCAGTGTGGAAGCCATTCGACCGCAGTCGCCATAATTGGTGCGGATGAAATAGACCGTATGGGAATTCAGGCGGCAAACTATGCCGCGATGATGCAGTCGGCAAAGAAACTGGAGCCTCTTCCTGATTTTTTGCTTGTTGACGGGTTCAACATTCGCGGATGCGAGTTGCCGCAGAAGCGTCTGATAAAGGGTGATTCGCGATCGCTGTCAATTGCCGCGGCGAGTATAATTGCCAAGGTGGTGCGCGACGGGATAATGGTCGAATTGGACAAGGAATACCCTGGCTACGGTTTTTGTAAACACAAAGGGTACGGCACACGGCAACACTTGGAGGCGCTGGAACGTTGCGGGCCATGTCCTGAACACCGAAAGAGTTTCGCGCCGATAGCTAAAGCATTTGAGACCGGTTTATTGTTCGAGGAATCATGAAAAAACATATTCTTTGCCATACAGCAATTATCATGGTCGTAGTGTTATTGGCCGGTTGTGTCTCGTCGCCCATAGTGGGCGTTCGTGAAGCCATTTTGCATAACAAACTTCGTGGGGACGTTGCCGAAACCGAAAGCATCAGCCATTTTCTAGCCTCGGTTGTCTATCAGGGCCTGGGCGATTACGAAGAATCCGCCAAGCATCTCAAGATTGCCCTGGAGAAGTCCCCCGATTCCACGCAACTGCTGCTTCGACTTGTGGGTACCTACGTTGTGCTGGAGGATTTTGAAGGCGCGCTGAAGGCCTGCGAAAACACAATCAAGACCGATCCGAAAAACCCTTCCCTGTGGATACTAAAGGGAAGCCTGTATCAGCGGCTTGAACGCCATGAAGAAGCGGTGTCGGCTTTCCAAGAGGCTATAAAACACGATCCCAAGAACGGCCGTGCATACGAATCGTTAGTTGATATAGCTGAGAATAACACAAACGATCAAGTCACTCTTGTTGAAGTCTATGAAAAGCTGGTCGAACTTAGTCCTGACTCGAAGCCGTTGTTGTACAGGCTTGGGCTTACTTTGGCGCGAATCAACGACAGCGAGGGCGCACGCGACGTACTTGAACGTGTAATAGAACTGGATCCAGAGGACGTTTCAGCTCGATACCTGATGGGACTGGTCTTAATGGGCCTTGACGAAAACGCCGCCGCGCTTGAGCAATTCAAGGCCGTGGCCGTGAAGCAGCCCGAAAACATGGACGCGAGACTGAAACTTGCGGGGATGTTTGCTAGAACCGGGCAGTATGAAATGGCACTGGGAGTGCTTGAAGGGCTTATCAAAGAGGACTCTGTCGACTATAACACGCTTACGCTGTCCAGGCTGGGCAAGACGGTTCTGCTCTTGAAAATCAAACAATATGAAGAGGCTGCCGACGCCATTCCTCCTGTCGGCGCACCGATGCTGGGTACAATGCTAAGGGGCGTGAGCCGGCACAGGGCGGGCCAGGAGTTCATGCCTATTCTTGAATCTCTCGACAAGATCGAGGGGGATATCGATTCGGAGAGCCGCGAATATTTGAGCGAACTTAGCTACTCGATGGGCAAAGAGGAAATAGGCCAGATGCTCATCGACGAAATGCTCAGTCTAAAAAGCGAGCGAGTGTCTTCCAAAGTTCTGGACACCTTCCTCGCCAGGGCATACATGTCTATGGATAAGAATGATGAGGCCGAAGCGATTCTGCTCGATCTGAGCAAAGCATCCGAAGGCGACAAGCTGACTCATTACTATCTTGCGACACTTTATGAAGAGCAGGACCGCGTCAAGGAGGCTGAAAAGCACCTCAGGATATGCCTGAAACTAGATCCAAACGATGCGGATATACTCAATTTTCTGGGATACATGCTGGCTGACAACGACATGAAGCTTGACGAGGCCGAAGACCTCATAAACCAAGCTCTGGCGACAGAACCGGAGAGCCCTTTTTATCTTGACAGTTTGGGCTGGGTGTATTATCGAAAAGGAAATGCGCAGGCGGCGATTGACTTGATACGAAAATCCATCGTTTTGATGGGCGCGGACGACGCTGAATTGCGGTCGCACCTAGGGGACGCATATCTTCTGAATGGCGAAGTCCAAAAAGCGCTGGGGCAATGGCGGAGAGTCCGCAGGCTCGATCCCGAAAGGGAAGGCGTACAGGAAAAAATCGACGCCCATTCAAAGAAATAGTTTATTTCCGTTGTGGAAAGAGTGTTTTGTCCCGGAGGGACATTTGATAATAGCCCAGCAATTCATTGCTGGGATCTGGAATTAGAAAATGGAAGTCCCGGAGGGACGGCTGAAAATGGTTGCATTCGTTGCCGTCATAACCGTTGCAGCCGTCCCTCCGGGACTGAAAAAGGGTGGTGTTCCTTTCCCACCGTTAAAACGGTGGGCTATTATCAGTCGTCCCTACGGGACTTCTGCAACAGTAACTAGCTATACGGGCTTCGGCTCGAAAGAATAATCATATTACCAAGAAATCGGCAACGTTCGGAGCATCAAGTTGAAGGCAATACTGGCAATTGAAGACGGGACAGTACTGGAAGGAAGAGCGGTCGGTGCCCAGGGCGAGGCGACTGGGGAACTTGTGTTCAACACGAGTATGACTGGTTATCAGGAGGTCATAACGGATCCCTCGTATGCCGGGCAAGTGGTTACCATGACGTATCCGCTAATCGGTAATTATGGAGTCAATGACGAGGACATCGAGTCGAGGCAGCCTTTTTTGAGGGGTTTCGTAATGCACGAGTGTTGCTTTGAGCCAAGCAGTTGGCGCTCGCAGAAGTCCCTTCCCGAATATTTGAAGCAAAACGGAATAGTAGCTATCGACGGGGTTGACACGCGCAGAATAACTACACTTTTGCGCACCCAAGGGGCCAAGAAAGTTTGCATAAGCACCGAGGACTCTGATCACGAGCGGCTGGTACAAAAAGCCAAGGACTCGCCAGACATGGCGGGGAGCGATTACGTCAAAGAGGTGACCGTGGACGAAGCCTACGAATGGGACCAGGAATCGGACGGAAAGCACCACGTAGTCGCGATAGACTACGGAATTAAGTATAATATACTCCGTCTGTTGACCGAATATGGGTGCCGGGTAACGGTTGTTCCTGCGACAACGTCGTCGGACGAGATATTGTCGCTTGAACCTGACGGTGTATTCCTCTCGAACGGTCCAGGCGACCCGGCCGCTTTGCCTTATGTTTACCCGGCCATCGAAGGTCTTATCGGCAAAAAGGTCATATTCGGCATTTGTTTGGGGCATCAAGTGCTTTCGCATGCCCTTGGCGGTTCGACTTACAAGCTTAAGTTTGGCCACCGCGGCGGCAACCAGCCTGTGATGAATCATGACACGGGACGTGTGGAAATAAGCTCTCAGAATCACGGTTTCGCAGTGGACGGCGATTCGCTGGATGCCGGCAAAGTGCGAGTGACCCACACGAACCTTAATGATGCTTCAGTCGAGGGTGTGGCGCATAAGTCGCTTCCGATTTTTAGTGTGCAGTATCATCCCGAAGCGTCTCCTGGTCCTCATGACAGCCGGTACTTATTTGCCCGTTTTGTGGACATGATGGAACAACACGCCTGATCTTTCGTTGGGGTTAGAAGGCAGGGCCGCAAGAAAAGGGACAGACCCGCCTTCGCTCGCGGACTCGCTTCGCAGGGGCGGTCTCCTTCGGAGCCCCTGGTCCCTTTTTTGCTCAGTTTTCTTGGTTGGGCGGAGAGTGGGTGTGCAGCCGCAGGTGTCTTTGAAAGGAACCTTAACGAATAATGGCACAGGGGAAAAGGAAAAAACCATACATGGCCGCGGCGGTCTTCGGTGTGCTCTCGATTGCCTCATATATCGTTGTGTTTACCAATCAGTCTATCGTGACGGAATATACGACGAGAGGGGGCATATACGCTGCCTTGCCGATTGCGGCGGCCTTCTATTTTTCATTACTTCATGGGGCATTTGCCGGCAGCGTACTTCGCGTCCTGGGTATTAGGTCCAACGGAAAGAGATGATGGGGATGCGGAACTCAGAGCAGTTTATTCGTAAAGGTATGCTCAGAAAAATGCCGCGACTTGCAGTCATGTTGGCTGGATTCTTAGCGGTTTTGTTTGTTGTTTCCCCCGCTTTCGCAGGCGGTGCTCCTTCGGGCGATTTTCGTAAAGGAACCGTTTCCTTCGTAGATACAGAAAAAGGCGCCATTGAGTTCACCGATGCCAAGGATGGCGGCGTAACGACTTTTAAGGTTAGTGATGAGGTTGATCTGAAGGACATATCGCTTGGCGAGAAGGTAATAGTGACCGTAGAAGATCTAGACGGTGAAGAGGTCGCCACGGACGTGTCGAAAATGTTCATTTCACTGGATGCCTCAAGTTTTGCGGTCATCTTGTTTGTTGGTTTTGTAGGCGGTCTGGTGAGCGGTTTCATCGGCTCAGGCGGTGCATTCGTTCTCACCCCGGCCTTGATGAGTCTTGGTGTGCCAGCGCTGGTGGCATTAGCTAGCAACACTTGCCATAAGTTTCCCAAGGCCCTGGTGGGCGCGTACAAACGCTACCGTTACGGCCAAATTGACATGAAGCTGGGCCTCATCATGGGTTCGTCGGCGGTAGTGGGCGTACAGATTGGCATATGGGTTCAGAACCGGATTGCGGACAGGTGGGGGGACGCCGGTTCGGGGCTTTATATAAGTGTCGCCTTCGTTTTGATTCTTGTCACCGTTGGCAGTTTCGTTTTTTATGACGCATGGAAATCTTCCCGTGCTACCGGTGAGCCGAAAACAGCTAAGCTGGCCAAGAGCTTGCGCAAGATACAAATTCCTCCCATGATCTACCTCAAAAGCATTGACGACAAAATCTCTTTTTGGGTCACCGTTCCAGTGGGTTTCGGGGCCGGCCTGCTTGCGGCCACAATAGCGGTGGGTGGCTTTGTAGGTGTGCCTGGCATGATGTATGTTGTCGGAGTCTCCGCTCTAATGGCGAGTGCGACTGAACTTATAGTAGCATTCATGAATGGATTGACCGGCTCGATAAAGTTTGCGCTGGACGGCAATATCGACATAAGGCTAACGCTTCTTTTACTTGCAGCCTCACTTTTCGGAGTTCAGATGGGCGCGGTCGGAACAACATACGTAAAAGGCCACGTAATTAAGACCGTCATGGGAACCATTATGCTTATGGTTGCCGTAAGCAGAATGTTTGCCATTCCAACTTACCTCAGGAAATTGGATTTAGTGTCGCTTGAGACGACGACGACGAACCTGCTGGACAAAATAAGTTTTGTGATAGTGGCAATCGCACTGCTTGTTGGAGCGACAATAATACTGAGGGCCATGGCAAAAGGCATGGCAGAATCTAAACGCGAAGCAAAAGCCCAGGACTGTGATTGCGGCGGAGATTGTGACTCGTAAAGGCAGTCTTTAGGGCTCTTGTGTGTGTAGTTTCGAATCATTAATGATCGATCCGTTTGACAGGCAGCAGTAGAATTCTTAATGCTAGCGTCTGAAGAGGCGACGGTTGGCGGGGGGAATCAAACGAATGAGACAAAGAATTTGGTATAAATGTCCGGCCATTGCGCTTGTGGCTCTACTCCTGCTTCCTGTCGTGAACCAGATTGCTGCCGAAGAAACGATCCGGTTTCAGGGCTTTGGCGCGTCGGCCGGCGGAGAAAACAATAGGCCGGTGGTAACGGTCACGTCGCTGGACGATTCTGGGCCGGGCACGCTTCGATCGGCTCTTGAAAGGGGCAACCGCCATGTTGTCTTCAAGGTCGGCGGAACAATCGCGCTAAAGAGTAAAATCGTGCTAAGGCAGTCGGAAGTCACCATCGACGGCCGCAACGCTCCATCCCCAGGCATTACGATCACGGGACGTTCGTTCATTCTGCAGGATGTACAAAACGTCGTTGTACGCAATCTCCGGTTTCGCGAATCGGATGACGACAATATCCGCATCACCGGCGGCAGTCGCAACATCGTCATCGATCACTGTTCATCCACGCGTGCCATGGATGGGGCGCTGGACATCACGTTGGACTACAAGACAGACGCTCGACCGCGGGATATCACCGTCAGTTGGTGTTTGTTCGCCGGCACGGATAAGGCATCGCTGATTCAATCCGTCTCGAATCTGTCAATGCATCACAACCTGTTTATCAACAACGGCCAGCGGAATCCTCAGTTGCACGATGTCAGGGATTTCGACTTGCGGAACAACGTCATTAGTTATTGGCTGTCATACGGCACGCGGATCCGTGCCGGCTCGACGGGAAATCTCGTCAACAACCTCTTCGGGGCGAGCATGAATCCGCAAAAGCGGGTTGATGCCGCTTTGCTGCACGACTATCCCGATGATGCCGTTCCTGAGCCGCCGGTTTTCATGAGAGGAAACGTGGGTCCAGCTCCATTCGATCCCAATAGGCTTGCCACCACGCAATCCGAGCTCCAAGCACCCCCTGTTGACACCACCGCGGCCGCACTGCTGATGACCACCCTAGTCAAAAACGTCGGTGCTCAACCCATCGACAGGATTGATCGCGAGTACCTTGAAATAAATCGCGAACTAGGTTTTCGCTCGGCGCCAAAATGAAATGATTCTAATATACGCAAATTGCGCAACGCCGCACGTGCGGAATCAAACCATTCGTTCGACAGGAAGCAGCTGTGTTCCTGAGAGCAATGACTAATGTTTGCGTCTTAGCAGGCGGCGGTACAAGTCCATTACCATGCAGGCGGTGAGTTTTGCGGGGGACTTTTCAACTAGACGTGCGCGAAGGGCGGAGCCTGCCTGTTGTCCTAGAAAGAAGAGTGGCACGAGCAGAAATAGCCACCAGGGAGATATGTGAAACAACCATTTCCGCAAGGGTACGATAAGAAGTACTGGCAGGTGTATGGCCACAAGCCACGCCCTGGAAAACTTACGGGTCGTTGCGCGCCAGTAGCCGAAG
>SDBV01008456.1_pt1 | contig 13880 bp, 11 predicted proteins | sample 2277081 | NCBI WGS metagenome assembly SDBV01 (sample SAMN10402039, study PRJNA504765) | marine sediment metagenome | isolation source: marine sediment core GS10_PC15, 223 cmbsf | place: Arctic Ocean: Southern Knipovich Ridge | collected 2010 | reverse complement strand
ATTTGTAAATGTATTATTTAAGATATCGATATAATATGCTTCAGATATTTCGAGATTATCATTTATAAATATATTATCTGAAATTGTAAAATTGGTGCTATCATCCCCTACACTTATCGCAGCGTCCTCATTATTAAACATTGTATTGTTTACTACATTAATATTTGTAGAATTATCAAAGATTATTCCAAGCCAATCATTTGATTCAAAGTTATTATAAATTATTGAGATATTGTTACTATTTTCTATATATAAACCATTTCTCTTATTATCATGGAGATTATTATCGATTATAGTGATATTTTCACTATTTTTTATAGTAATCCCATCAACATCATTTAAATAGCATGTATTATTTTTTATGATCCCATTCCATGTATTATTTAATATGATTCCAGCAATATATTTAGGTTCCCACCCATTACCCGCATTGTATAGAGTATTATTCTCTATCCTGAAATAATCCTGAGAATTTTCTATTAGTATTCCACGTTTTGATTGGCTCCCATCGATAACTAAATCCTTTATTATGTATGGGTTAGAATATGTTCCAGCTCCAGAACAAATGCCCGCTAATTGAGCATCAGACCAATTATTATCAATATGAATAGGTATTGAAATTTTAGAATCTTTTAAATCTGTTGAAGTATCATCTAATTTTTGAAAGGAATTTTTAGATTTATTTAGATTTGGTTGATTTCTTGAATTTGTGGGATAAAATATAATCAATAAGCCACTGATTAAACACAAAACTATTACTAATGATAATAATACTTTTTTATTTTTCACGGGTAACACATGAAATAGTTTTAAAAGATTATATTGAATTCTAAATGTATAAAATTGATTTATTCGATACAAGATAAAATATTATGAATCCTTATTTAAATGTATCAAGAAAGATTTTGTATAATTCGTTTTTCAAAACTAAATTCTAGTATACGAGATTATTTAGTTATAAGAGATTTTAGATACCTTCGATATTTTTTGAATAAAGTAAAACAAATCATGACTTAATTTTGGTTTATGAGTAGTTAAAATATCGTTTTTGTTCAATGCTTCAATAAATTGTGATAACTCTTCTTGAGATTTAATATATAAATTTTTAATATTTGGCTTATTCAATTAAGTTTTATGTTCCTAATCTTCGACTTACGATCGTCGAAAAATAAAATAAGTAAGAAATTTAAGTATTTTTATTAAGTATCTTAGAATGGATTTTAAGTTCTTTTGAAAGGTAGTTTTTTGAAAAGCCTTCATCGTTTTGCTTAACTGGAAAAAATTCCGACCAATCTCCATTATTATTCTCTTGATTCCAAGCTTCGGTCCATAGATGTGTTTGCTTCGAAAAGGGAAGGCATCTTTCATCCCATTCTTCTTTCCAACGCCTTTGAATGCGTTTAAGTACGATATAATTCTCCATGAAGGCGGCTTTATCATTTTCATCTTTTCTGTCTTTACAATGCCAATAATACCTATTAAAAACATCCTTCCGGATCTCTTGAGCTAATCCTCGATTCCAAAAACCATGTTCACTACTAAAATTCCTAAAAAGCTTAGTTTTCTTAGCCATTTTCTTTTTGCTCAGATCGTAGAAAAATAAAATAAGTAAAAAATTTAAGTATTATTATTAAGTATCTTCTACTAAATGTTTTGAAATATCATCTTCATAACTGTGCATGTGGAACTTGTTTGGGCTCAGCAAAAAATTTGGATCAACTGCCCGCTTCATATCTTTAAAAAATTGGCTGAACTCTGGCGTATAAGCACCGGCCTCAACGATCGATTGGGAAATTGATTCTCCAAGCCAATAATGAATCCCACCATAACGAACTTGATGCCGTAGTTTCTTGTGCCATAACTGCATTGAATTTTCACGTTGTTCCTCTACATTGTCAGCGTTAAATCCACCAACAAACACAAAATTTCCATTAGGTAGAAGGGCTATGACACCAGCCCAAAGAGACATGCTTCCGGGTTGAAATTCGTTTTTATGATCTTTATCAAATTGTTGAGCTAATTTTGATAATTCTTGTACACCTGATATGGGTACTTTATGGCATGTCGTACAAGTAACTTTGGCGGGGGCAAGCGAAATTAAAGGATGAAAAAAGTTAAACGAGTTTTTTAAGTTATAACTCCAAACTTTTGGCGGTTCAAGGTTAGGATTGATTTCTCGAATTGAAAAACGACGAGCAACATCATCTTTGGTCATTATCTCGTCAACTTTCTCGAGATATACATCTAAAATCCGCTGATCAGTTGCTTCTAATGTCAAAGTGCATAAAGGCCCTTTTAATCTTGGTCTCTTAGCGGGTTTTTCTTTTACTTGTGCTGCCATAATATGAACCAACATGAGTGGTACGAATGCGCATCCAAGTAATCCATCGCCCACATCCTTCCGAATCTTATGCGCTATTTTAAATACATTATTGTAATCGTTTTTATTCAAGATATACATGACAGTCTTTTTAAATGGAGGATCCGGAAATAACCTTAGAAAGGCCTTAGTCTTAATACCCATCGTGCCTACATCGCCCATGAAAAGCCCTGTAAAATCTGGCGCAACACCATATCTACAAAATGGCGTTGCATATTTGTTTGCTGCTGCACCGGTTCTTATGATTGTACCTTGTGGATTTGGGAGAACAACTTCAACTCCAAGGCAAATATCAGGTACTAAACCATACTTTGTAGAACCTCCTCCCGCAGTACTATTTGAAAGTCCGCCTCCAATAGTAGCTGCGAATCCACTTCCAGGACCAGTCACGCCAGTTGTTAAACCTCTTGGGAGTAGTTCTGATAATAAAGCACCCCACGTAACTCCAGCTTCAACTATACAATAGTAATCATCTTCGTTGACTTCTAAAATACGATTCATTCTAGTTAAATCTAAGAGAATCCCTCCTTGCGTTACAGAACCTCCAACGAGGTCAGCCCCGCCACCTCTAGGGACGATATGAATTTTGTATTTATTAGCAATCTTTACGATATCTGACACTTCTTCTGGAGTTTCAGGTCTTACAATTATATCAGCCCATCGGTCTGGAAAGGCAGGATCAACATTTCTGGAATAAGCTGCTTTCATAAAATCTTTATCGGTTATAAAGTCAAGACCAATAATATCTTCAATTTCTTTATAGGCGTTTTTTATTATAGACATTTCACATCATTTCTTTTAAAAGATAATAATAGAAATATTCTTTTGTTCATATAATCCTTATCTTTTTTTTGTTATTTTTATTTAATAAGAAGCTATTTTACTCAATATATATATTATATTCGTACTCTTTTATAAGTGAAATATAGAAATTCTTGAAGAGTCAAATCTTTTAAAAACCATTTTAATTAAGGTGAAATGATGAGAGAAATGTTAGAAAACCTAATTATGGGTTATTTAAAAACAGCGAAAGGAACTCCAAGCATCAGTCCCTACAACATGGATTTCTCGTCTAATTATATGTAGTGTTGCTTCACTTCCAACTCTTGCTCCATAACTTGTATATTCCTTTGTCCTAGGTATATTATCTCAAGCATAATAAATTAGAAGAGATTATAAAGGACAATGCTTTGCCTCCAAAAGAGTCGAGTAATAATCAAAATAGTCCAAACACCGATGAGAACAATTATTTAGGAGATAACTAATAATAAATCTATGCCCTCATAATATTTAAATGTTTAAATGATTTCTACATTTAATAACAATAAACCAAGAAGAAAATAATATGGTAATGTTTAGAGGAGCCGAAATAACGAAATCCGATGTAAAAATTTTGAATTAATAAAAGTTTACTTATTAACCAAGAAATTTTTAAAAAATTATAAGTCAGTGATTATATCAGTAATATTTACGACTTAATCTTAACCAGTACTCTTCGAGCAGGGCTTCATCGAACTCTACCCTCCCTAAATTGATTCATTTTTCTGACTTTTTCTATTACTTTCCCCATACACCATACGATAAAATCAATCTTTCTAAGATTTGACAAAAATAAGATATCCCGAGTTTTCTCAATTCGATTTAAAATTTTATTAAAGTCCACATTTACTAATGCCTGCTTGTAAATTTCCAGAAGTTGATTGTAATGACTCCAAGAAGCGTCTTTTTTATTTCTTTGGAAATCATAAATCTCCTCTAAATCAAGGGCGACTCTTACGTTAACATCATATATAGGGAAAATTGGATTAATAGTGTGAATTAATTTTGTAGTATATGAGAAAACATTTTTATTAGAAATTTCCTCAATTTGATCAAAAACGGAATGAAAGATTTCCTTAAATCCATTTAAATCCCTAAATTGAGTTATCCTATTCTGTAAACTTCCATTTGATAATAAATTAAAATATACATCAAGAGATTTTTCTTCTTGATCACCTTTCTGATAGAATTTTAGATCATAAAAATTAATAAAATCTGTTTGAAAATCTCTATTGTTCCCAACTGCCCCTTTTAATCTTTCAAATTGCTGTTTTATATTACGGTATCTTTCGATTTCATCTTGAGAAAATTTTTCAAGAAACATATCGAAATTCTTATTTAGGAACCATATAATGTGTTCTACTGGCATATTATATCAATCAATATATCAATCAATAATATTTAAATATTAATTTCACATAAACAAATATTAAAATATTTGTATAATAAGGATTTTAAGAAAATGACAGTGAATACAATCCAAAATGTATTTGAAAAGATAGAGGATATTGTTGGAACAAAGTTTATATCTGATTCAGACCCGGTTTGTTATTCCTATTCAATGAATTGTGATTGGGTCTTACAGGGTATCCCGGATATTGTTGTAAAGCCTGGTACTTCTAATGAAGTTTCTGAAATTTTAAAGGTAGCAAATCAATCTGGTACAAAAATTATCCCTAGAGGTAATGGTGCTGATTTAACCGGTGGAGCAAAACCTATCGGTGATGGAGGTGTTGTGTTAGATATGACTCGCCTGAATAAAATATTAGATGTAGATGAGAGAAATAGAATTGTTACAGTTGAAGTTGGAATCTCTTGGAGCGAGTTGTGCGAAAAACTAAGTAGAGTAGGGATAGGTTATTATACAGGGTCAACGGGACCTGCTTCTGGATTTTCGGCTACTATTGGGGGCGGACTTTCAAATAATACAGTTGGAGGTGGCGGGGCAGCTATGTATGGAAATGTCACTGAGCAATGTGTTGGATTAGAAGTCGCATTACCCACTGGAGAGATAATACATACTGGCGCAAAAGCTAATTCTTTTTGCGAAAAACCCTTTACAAGGTTTGGTTTGGGTGCGGATTATTCCGGTTTATTTCTAGGAGACGTAGGAATTCACGGTGTAAAGATAAAAGCATCCTTAAAACTCTATCCGCTTCCTGAATATGCCGCATATAACACTTATGAAATCAAAAAGACTCAGGATAAATCTGAAACGTTAATAGCATCTGATTTAATGATGAAGTGGCAAAATCAAAGGTTACATCTGCACGATTTCTATTATTATCCTTCATCTATTGTAAGATTTTTAAAAGCCCAAAAAATCAAAAAGAATTTAGTAAAAGCCAGGGTTAGGGGGGGTGTTTTATTCTATACTACCGTAGCAGATACTCAAAGAGAGTTAGATTATAATGTAGAGAGAATCGAAAAGATTGCCAAAGATGCTGAAATAAGAATGCTAGGACCTACAATAGAGGAGGGTAATTTAGGAAAGTGGTTTTATGAAGAAGAAGGAAGATGGCAATGGGGCCACGCTAGTTGGGGTGGACCTCATCTATTTGGCCTAGGAGCCTGTCTAAAATGTCCGACTTATATGTTATCTGATTATAGTAAAATGAAAGATGATTGGTTAAAAGCTAATTCTAAAAAAATGCAAGAAATTGGTGTGGGAGGAGCAGAATTCATAGCGTTTGGTGTGCATCCAAATTATATTGATGTTGCTGGCGGACTCGGGCTTGTAACTGGGAGGAAAAACAGAGAAAAGGTATATGATTTATGGAAGGATTTCTTAATAACGCATATAAAAACTATTGGTGGAATTCACTATTGGATGGGTGAGATTATCGGAAGAAGCTTAGTTGATTCAGGAGCATTAACAGAAGAGTATTATAATTTCATGATTTCAATTAAGAAGGCTCTAGATCCTAATAAAATATTAAGTCCAGGTAAATTTTATTTGGGAGATAAATATTAAACATATATCATGGGTGAATTTGAAAAATCAAATTGGAATAGGTCAGACTATTCACAAGATTATTTAGATAATGCAGACATTTACATTCAAGATAGAAAAACCCTACTCAATGTTTTAGCTTCATTTTATAGGAAATTTTTTAAAAATAAAAAAATTCGAATCCTAGATTTGGGATGCGGTAATGGTATTCTTTCAAAGACGTTATGTAATCAAAAAGGAGATAAAGAAATAATTGTTACCGATGGATCGGAGGATATGATTTCTGCAGCAAAAGAAGAACTTGAGAGATTACCAATCTTAGAATTTTGTCAAATATCGTTTGAAGAGATTATTGAAGGGCAATTTAAAAATGAACCATTTGATTTCATTGTATCGTCGTTCGCTATACACCACCTCGATATTTCACAAAAAAAGAAGCTTTTTAAAAGAATTTTCGAAATTATGAATCCGAAGGCATATTTTTTAAATATTGATGTTGTGACATCCATCCACGAAGATTATTCCGAATGGTATTATAAATTATGGAAAGAGTGGATAGTTGATAGACAAAAGTGTCTAAATCTCAAAAAATCTTACGAGCAAGTTCCAGAAGAAGCAAGAAGAAAATCTGAAAACCACTATGATCCATTGCGGGTTCAATTAAAAGCTCTTAGATCAGTGGGCTTTTCAGAGGTGGAGTGTCATTACAAATACGGTGTTTTTGCAATATATGGAGGAAAAAAACAATGAGGTTTTCTCAAAAAAGTCAAAGTTTATTATTCTTAAATTCATAATTAAATTGATTCTCTAAGAATCGAAATATATTTTATAAAAATTAAAAATTTGGTTTTGAATTTGGTACAAGGAACAGTAAAATGGTTTAATAGCCGAAAAGGCTATGGATTTATAAATTCTGAAGAAGGAAACGATGTATTTGTTCATTTTTCTGCATTAGTTGGGAATGATGATGAATATAAAAGTTTAAACGAAAATGACAAGGTTGAGTTTGAAGTTACTGAAGGTCAAAAAGGACCTCAAGCTAGCAATGTTGTCGTTACCGAAAAAGCACCTCGTCAATTTAGTAGGGACCGCTATTAAGTTTAGGAATTTTAATGAATCTACAAAAATTAATAATTTATATCATAAGTAGTAAATAATAATTAGTAAAAATCTCTTTTTGCGTTTGTTATCGAACCTTATTTTTTTTTTATTTTATTACAATCTAATATTGTAATCTTATTCTAACTGAATATAGTCTTTTTGTAATTCCAACATATAATCGAGAATTTTTTCTGCAATAGTAGAACTGTTAATAACAGGGTCCACGAGTAAAGCCTGTAAAGCAATATCCTTAGATTTTGTAATAACCGTTTCAACAACTAAATCTTGTACCGAAGCTTGATTTCTTAAAAGCGCTGCGAGCCCTTTAGGATATTCTCCGAGTTCTATACCAATAATACCCTCTTTATTAATTGTTGCAGGACCTTCTATAACTAAATCGCGAGGCAAATTAGTAATAAGATTGTCATTAGGGATATTTACTGAAGGTTCAATATGATTCGAATTAGTAAGAATCCCTTCAATTATAGGTATAGCACGTTCATCATCAGACTTAATTATTCTAGCCCCTTTTCCTCTCTTTATAAGCTTTTGTAGTTTAATCCCCTGCGCGGTTGTATAATCGATGTATTGCGAGATAAAACGACGTATTCCAGGAACATCCGCTATCTCCCATGACCAATGAATATATTCGCTAAAATGACTATCAGGGGCATAAGGAAGATAGCCAAATTTTTCTAGAATATAAGCCAACAATTTAAAACCATCATTTCCTTTTATTGAGTTAAGATATCTTGGACCCTCTTTCCTCAGAGCTGGATATGCATCTTTTCCCGTATCACGATATTTTACATCTAAAAAGACACCAAAGTGATTTAAACCTCCACCTTTCAGCTCCAAATTTGAAGCAGACGTTCCCAAAATCTTACTTACAAAAGGTATAAAATGCTGATACTCGTGACATAAACCAACAAATTTAAGAGAAGGGAATTTTCTTTTTACAGCCAAGCAAATTCGGCTCATTGGATTGGAAAAATTTATAAGTAAAGCATTTGGACAAATTTTTACTATGTCTTCACAGATTTCCAGGATTGGAGGTATGATCCGTAATGAATGAAATAATCCTCCCGGACCCCCATTTTCGCCTGTTGTTTGTTTTGCTCCAAAGTATAGGGGAGTTCTGAAATCCATATCAAACTATTTGAATCTTGGTGGAACTTCAATAGAATTTATAACAAAAGTAGCATTATTTAATGCTTCTTGACGATTTAGAGTAGCTTTAATATTAAAATCTAAATTTTTCTCTTCCAAGGCGGATTGACATGCTTGGTTAATTAAATTAAGAGCTGCTTCGTTTATATCATGAAGAACTATTGTGGATCCTTTTAGCACTTGGCTCGATAAGATGCTTCCAACAGTACCTAATCCAAATTGTAAGGACCCAGCCCCAATTAAAACAATTTTTTCAGACATGGATATATTAAATATAATAGAATTTTAAAATTATGCGAAAAGATTTTAGTCTCGTTTTATAATATAATCAGTCTTTTCTCGATCATAGGTTGTTTCTGTTACTCCGCGTTCTTTGAGAGATTGTTTCAGTACCCGATGCACTTCACTTTTTGGAAGACTATCTACAAATTCTATAAATCGGGGTATCATGAAATATGCCATTTTCCCTTGGCAGAAGTCTAAAATCTCTTCCGGTTTCACTGCTTCTCCTGGTTTTAAAGCAATTGAAACCATTACTTCATCTTCCGCATAATCCTCGCCTACTTGAGATGATTTAATGCCATAAGCGGCGGATTCCAGAACTTTTTCGTGCAGATTTATTACTCTTTCTACACTCCATGCTGCAATATTCTCTCCTCTTCGTCGGATAGAGTCTTTTTTTCTATCGACAAAGTAAAACCAACCGTTCTTATCTTTTGTCGCTAAATCATCGGTATGAAACCAAAGTTGTCCGTCATTTCCCTCTCGAATTTTATTGTTTGAGGCTTCTTTATCTTTATAATAAACTACTTTCCTCTGGTCTAATTCCGCTTTTTTAACTAAAAAGACTAGTTCTCCAACATCATCAGGACCCATCAGATTACCATTTTCATCCATAATATCTGCGAAAGTTCCCGGTAATGGTTTTCCCATCGTTCCATTTGGAACATCTTCCATTTTTTCAAAAAAAGGACCGAGTAAGTAACCGCCCCCGTCAACAGCACCATAAAATTCTTTAATTTTAACATTAAACCTTTTTTCAAAGGGTATCACCAATTCTTTAGGGCAAGCAGCACTAATTACTACTTGGACATTATTAGTTCCATCAATTGGGCGTTCAGGTTGCTTTAATAAGAATTGGGGTATGGCTCCGAGAGTATTAAAATTAGTCACATGATATTTTCTACAAATGTTAAAATGTCGGCTAGCACTGAATCTTTTAGAAAGAACAACCGGAATTTCTGAAAAAAATCCAGGAAGAGTTGTAAGTTGGAGAGCATTACCATGAAATAAAGGTAAGCAAGTAAAGAAAATACTATTCTCTGTTCCACCCATAAGTGTCGCTATCGTAGTGAACAAATTAAGACTCATACCACCGAAAGATTTTCCATAGAATGATGTTGTTGCTTTGGGAAGACCAGTTGTACCTGATGTGTACATAAGCATACATTTTTCTTTAAAATTAATATCCGTTTCAATATCATCATCGGATGCTTTCATAACTTCTTGAAGTGATATTATTCCTTCAGGAAGTTTAAAATCCGCAGGTGCTTCATTAACATCAACTATTATATACTTGATATTTGGCAATTCGTCTTTAATATCCAGATATTTCTTTAAAAGGTTCCAGTGTATAACAAAAGCCTTACTCTCGCTATGATCAACTATATATTGTAGACTTGGACCCATAAGCGCTGTATTTATTAAAACTGCATAGGCCCCAAGTTTAAACGTGGCAAATAAAGTAAACAAAAACTCCGGAGAATTAATTTCCATTAATGAAATTCCATCTCCCTTTTTCAATCCCAATTTTAATAATCCATTTCCTAAACGATTTGATTGTAAATGGAAATCACGGTAAGTGTATTCTTCATCAATACCCTTATCAAAATCTCTTATGTATGTTAAAAATTTTTTATCTCCTATTGTTTCTGCTTTATGTTTTACGACATCATTAAATGTAGTTTTTGATGCAATTCTAAATTTTTTAGCCATTCATTTTCTACCTCTATTCAAGATTGTAATTTATTTCATCTTAAGATTATATTAATCTTAACTTTTTTCAATAAGTTTTTAACTTTTTTCAATAAGTTTTTTCAATAGTTATTAGCTACTACTTTTATTTCAGCAGCAATTTTTATATTTTTATGGCGCTTTATTGTAGCAAAAGTCGGAGCTAAAAAGGCTTTCCTCTATGCATTAATAATATATATGATAACCTTATCTCCTTTTATGTTCATTTCTGATGCTATTTCAGCTTTTATAGCCTTTTTTATATTGGGTATTGGTATCGCAGGGGCTTTAATTGTTCGGGATGTTACAATTTCAGCAATTATAGATGAGGATGAGCTTAAAACAGGAACTCGTAGGGAAGGAGGATTTTACGGAATCAATGGGTTTATTGTAAAACTTTCAAACGTCTTTGTTTTTATTACAATCGCCATTGTTTTCAATAGCGTAGGATGGGCGATATTTGATCCCGTTGGAACAACTGAAGAAACAATATTTGGCTTGCGAAGTTTGATGTTTATATTTCCCGCAATTTTTCTCGGGATTGGAATTATTGCAATTTTAAAATTTCCAATAACAAAAGAAAAATATAATCAAATAACAGAAGATGTAAGAAAATTACATGAACAGAAAAAAGGTAAAGTTATTGGTTCTTAAGTTTTTTACATAATTCTAAATTTTTTAGACATTCATTTTAATAACAAATATTAAGTTGGAGTCATAGGAATAATTTTAGGAATTTTTTCTCCTGCCTCCCCCATTTTTATTTTTAAAATTTCAGATAATTCTGCTCTAACTTCAATATATTTAGGATCATTAACAAGATTACTCTTTTCATACATGTCGTTTTCAAGATTATAAAGGAAATCTTCCATATATACATCGCTTTTTGAATATAAGAATCCATTCATATTAGGTGCTCTAACAGAATATTTCCATTTTTTTGTTCGAATTGCTCTTCCTACTTGAGATTCACTAATTTGGATAAAAATCTCTTTGGGCCAGTTTTTTGCTGTGCCATTTACCAATTCTTGCAAAGGTTTTCCTCTCATATGTTTAGGTATTTCTATTCTGGAGCATTCTAATAATGTGGGGGGAATATCAATTAAACTAACGAGTTCCGATATTTTTTTACCGCCTAAAAATCCTGGTCCCTTTATAATGAGAGGAATTCGAATGGATGACTCATGACAAGACCGTTTATATTCACCATTACGTGTTCTAAAATGACAACCGTGATCACTTGTATAAATAATAATAGTATTTTCAGTCAATTTGAGTTCGCTTAGCTTATTTTGAATCCTTAGCAAATTTGCATCAATATTTTGGCAAATCCCAAGGTAATCTGAGAAGTTTTCACGCCAGTCTCCTTCTGTTCCTTTAAGATCTCCTGGCACTTTAAAGTTTTTAAGCTTTTTTTTAATAACGTTAGGACCTACAAATTTGTTTTCATCATTTTGATGATGTGGCTCGAGATATGAAATAAATAAAAAGAAAGGTTTTAATCCCTTTCGAGAACCTAAATAGTCAAGAACAAAATCTGTCATACAATCAACACGATATCCTTTAAAATCCACTTTATTCATATCAGCATCAAAAAGATGACCCTCGTAAGGATGTGATGTAAATTCAAGAAGATCTGAGGCAAACCAATAATCTTTATATCCACCTCTGAGCTGAGGAGGGATAGGAGCTTGAGTATAATTAAACTTTTTTCCAATTTTTTCCTTGGAACGCATAACGGTACTAGCAAGATGCCATTTTCCAATATATCCTACCTCATAACTATTTTTAGAAAATAAATTAGCTATGTTATCTTCACTAATTGGAAGGGCAACCCCGTTCCTATAGCACATTGTTTCAGTGGCAAATTTTCCTGTCTGTATACAAGATCTAGCAGGTCCACATACTGGCTGACAAGTAAAGGCCCGTTCAAAAAGTACACCTCCTTTAGCCATATTATCTATATTGGGAGTAATATCTAACTCCTGTCCATAACATCCACAAGTATCATGTCTTTGTTGGTCAGATAATATGAAAATTATGTTTGGTTTGTTCATTCTTCTTCGATAATTACTTATTTTTTAAGAAGGTGTTCATTTGGGTAAAAAATCTTAACATTTGTTATTATTATTCCCGCTACTTATCAGTTTACGTAAAAAATATTGAATTACTTTTAGGCAAAAAAAATATTAACTTATTTTTACTCAAGTAAAAATTACTTATGTAAAAAATTACTTTTAAAAATTTTGTAGAGTTATCCTACTAAAGGTGATTTATATTTGATAGAAACTAATATAACAAAAATGTTTGGAATAAAGGTTCCAATTTTTAGTGCACCCATGGGACCTTTTTATACACGTGATTTAGCACTAGCCGTAAGTGAAGCTGGCGGTATGGGTGTTTTATCTAATGTTAACATAGGGGGTACCGACCCGGTAAAGGAACATATATCTAGCTTTGAATACATGATTGAACACACTGATAAACCATTTGGATTTAATATCCTTACATCTCGAAATAATCGAGGCGTTAAGAAGATGGTAAACAAATTACCCGAAATAATATTGAACAATGATAAAATGAGGGAACAAATTAGGTACGTGTTAACTTCTGCGGGATCTTCAAGAATGCTACCCGAGACGAAATCTTTCCAAGAATTACGTAAAAACTCGGAGATAAAACATTTTCATGTAGCTCCAGCCCTATGGTTAGCAAAGAAATGTGTAGATGCTAAAGTAGATGGAATAGTGGTCACTGGCACTGAGGGTGGAGGTCATCAGTCCTATGAGAAAGTCACAACGCTCGTATTGTTGCAACAAATTAAAAAAGCTTTTCCTGATTTACCCAAGATCGCATGTGGTGGATTCGCTACTGGAGAGGGTTTAGCTGCAGCTCTATCGTTAGGTGCAGGAGCAATTGCTATGGGTTCGCGATTTATTGCTTCAAAACAAAGTGAATTTAATGATGCCTACAAGGGATTAATTCCCCCAGGAAGTCCACAAGATACAGGTCTTTTCACAGGATCATTTGGTCCTATTCGTTTATTGAAAAATAAGTATGCTTTAGAACATCCAGCACCAAGTACAAAAGAGGCAATGATAGCTTATGAAAAATCTATAACCCCTGAAATGATGTTACGCGACGCGACTGCTTATGAGCGAGTATATAACGGAGATGTCGAAAATGGAGCAGTATTGCTTGGTCAATCAATCGGAATTATTAATAGTATTGACGATGTCAACGATATAATGGAAAGAATAATAAAAGAAGCAGAAGAGTCGATTAAGAGCAATTACGCTTCATTAAAATAGGATAAAAAACAAATTTCTTTTTTTTTTTAATTTCTGATTTCAAGTAGTTCTGGACATAAGTTATTAAATATATCAATAATCCATAAATAAAATAATTTAAAAAATATAAGAATAAATTTATAATATCGATTCA
>SDBV01008455.1_pt1 | contig 13881 bp, 12 predicted proteins | sample 2277081 | NCBI WGS metagenome assembly SDBV01 (sample SAMN10402039, study PRJNA504765) | marine sediment metagenome | isolation source: marine sediment core GS10_PC15, 223 cmbsf | place: Arctic Ocean: Southern Knipovich Ridge | collected 2010 | reverse complement strand
ACTAATGGCAATGGCAACGGTAACGTGTAAGTCTATGGTAGAATACCTAATCCGACTGCTTACTGAAAAGAAGCTCGAAATGAAGAATTCTCTCGGGCAGAACGACAATTGAAACGGGAAATACTTCAGCGTCCTCGCTAACAACCACAATGATTATAGCAACATACATGATGTAGACTTTTTCCTAGATTATGAGGAAGAAGCATATGTTATATATAGTGCTATAATTGTGTTGGCTGTTCGCAAGGGTACTAAAGTGTTTTTCCTTTCAACTGTTATTCTGCCAATACCGTTCTACATTGGAAGACTTCTTTTCACTAGGGAGGTTGAATTGGGTATTCTTACTTTTGCTCCAGCCAATGGGGTCTTAAAAATATCAGAGGCTCGGCAACGGTAAGGTCTAAGTCCAAAAATTATGTTAAGATCATAGTTTATACATCATGAGTATTAGATCGGTGGACTTTAGTCCATCGATTAAAAAAAAGATAGAATAAAATTGAAATATATAATTTACTCTATCACCAACGTGAAAACATCTATCTAGTCACATCATACCATATTATTTCAAAATGGCTTGTGTAGTTGTTGATATCAGAAATATGACTGGTCGTGGGGTGCTAACCGATTTGATAGAAAAAGTACACAAAAATAAGGCGGATATGGATAAATTACAACAAACACTATTTCAACGGGCTAAACTAGACCCTGCGATTAGTCAAAAGGATGCCTCTAAACTCGTTAGAGATTTGCTTGCACTACTTGAATATATGTTGACTTTAACCCCCAAGGAAGCACCATTTGCAATCGGCCATATACTTATATTAGGCTCTAAAGTGGCTATGACATCATTAGGTCCAATTAAACAGCCTATCTGGGATATGGTTGATCAAATTGATTATCTTTTAACTTGCATGGTTTATGGTAATACCGAATCCAGCATCATAACTATTTTATCTTCAATTCTCTAGGGTTTATCCTATAAAGGTTGGCCTTCTGATTTCCCAACATGGTATAAGAAACGTCGGGAAGGCGGCTTCTCTTCAAAACTACCTGTAGAGGGAAAATTCGATGAAACCATACAGAAGGAATTATCATATGAGATACCATTAGTCTCGCCGGCTGACGGGGCCCAAGCTTTGTCGAAAGATGAACAATATATCCAATGTCAATATACATTTGTTAAAGGACTATTCAAAGATCAGCAGTGTAGACATGAAGTAGCAAATGACGATCGACCAGGCAGTAAATCGTATTGTGCGTATTGTATAGATATACCTACCGTACGATCTAAATTGGCTAAAATGAAAAAGGTCTAGTTGCAAAACCAGATAATATAAAAAGAATACTTTGGCAATGGTAACGTGTAAGTCCAAAAGTTATATTATCTGTCTGGGTGTGTTATTAAGATATTAGCATCCACGGCGTTTTGCACACTGCTTCCACCTTGCGGAGAAAATACTCCACTAAGTGATCAGTGTTTTAAACTTGTGCTATAACATCATTCAGGACGTTAAAAATGTGTTCGAAAGGATACGCAAGCGAATGATAACAAATATTTCACTGGATAATGAAATATTTGAGTACATTTCTAACGTTTTGAACGCTGCAACGCACTAGTTTAGAAGATTGATTACTTAGGGGGTATGTTATCTCCACAATGTGGAACCATTGCCCTGCATAACGCTGTAAATGTTAAGATCATAATTTTATGTATAATGGATGTTAGATTAATGGACTTTAGTCCATTGATGTCCCGTCATTATCCTTAAATTTTGGAAAAATAGCGATTTAACGTCTGATATTCAGATTCAAGCTCCCTTATGCAGTGGGTGTACTAAATGACGTACTTTCTGGCCAGAATGAATGGTTGAATAGAAAGGACATCCCATGTTCCTAGCTAATGGCATCCGTTTGTATTGTATTGTCTATAATAAATACTTTTTCCTAGATTCTGAGGAAGAAGCATGCATTATAGACAATGCAATACATGTCTAGATGTTGTTCGCCGGGAAAATGGGCGAATCTTCTATTTGATTGTTCCTTCTGGTTCTAAAGTTTGTCATTTCGGACCACTTTTGCTTAAGGTCGTTGAGTTATACCTGAAATTTGGTTAGAATGATCATAGTGGGCGTTCGGCAACGGTAAGGTCTAAGTCCGTAGTGGAAATACCGATCCAATGTTAGTAATATTCAGATTTTATCTCTTATGATAAAGTCTAAGCTTTAGCCCTGTCTTAGCAGAGTGGATAGCTGAAAGAAAAAGTAGTTGGGTCTCCTCGCTATCAGCAAATCAGATGATTGCAACACACATGACGTAGGCTTTTTCCTAGATTATGAGGAAGAGACTTGTATTATGTGTAGTGCAAACATCGGATTGTCGATCGCAAGGACACTCAAATAGTTTTCCTTGCAGCTATTTATCCTGTTAGTATAGGGTGGAAGTTGGCTTTTGTCTATAAGAGGTAAAATATTGAGTCACATGAAATTGGGTATTATTACTTTTTCGTCCCACCCATAGGGTAATAAAAATATATCGGAGGTTCGGCGACGGCAACGTGTAAGTCCGTGGTAATAATACCCAATTTAATGTGCGACTGACATCCAATTTTTAGTCAAGAGGAGTTCAAAATGACGTACGGAATCAAGCAGAAAGGGAAAGTACTTGTGTATCCTTTTATGATACATACGATCGTTAAGAAAATACATAATGAATATTTTTTCCTATATTATGAGGAAGAAATATATATTATGTATTTTCTTAACCGTTGTAGTAGTCATTGAAGGAATCATAAGGTGTTTTTCCTTTCAGCAGTTGTTCTACTTAATTAAGTGCGTTATTTGGGGGCTTTTTTCACTAAGAGGTCCGATGTTGAGTCTACATGAAATTGAGTATTATTACTTTTTCGTCCCACCCCATAGGGTATCAACCTAATATTCGGCCTGATATCCGACCTCGCTTCACTTGAGTTTTAGGTCCATCTCCTAGTTGTGAGTGGAAAGAAGAGTTGAATAGCAATGGAAGTAATGTTCCCTGCTAATGATATGATAAAGAATTGGGTAATACATAATTCATACTTTTTTCTATATTAGGAGGAAAAGCTATACATTATATACTGTCCAATTTTCTGTCATTACGTTCGCCAGGACTTTTGCCTTCATTATTATTTACCTTTTATTTTCACTAGCAACCAGAAGATGGAATAAACCTCAAGTTGTAGCCGGTTACGTATCAAACCGAACTTGAACTTTCTTGTCCCGCCCAATCGGGTACCAACCTAATGTCTAACATCTTATTCAAGAAGAACAGCAAAATGACACACTTTGTCGAGCGGAAAAAACTCTATATCGAATATCGTCCATATCTCCTCTTTAACAAGATCTACATATATTGCATTATATATAATAAATACCCTTTCCTAGATTCTGAGGAAGGGGTATGTCTTAGGTATAAGGCAAAATGTGTGGATATGGTTCTAGAGGAGATCCAGATGATGCTCTATATAGCCGTTTTCTTCAGTTGACAAAGTTTGTCATTTGAGGGTTTCTTGATTAAGGTCTAGGATGTTAAGTCAGAGCTAAAATTGGTCACTCTTACTTTCTGGTCTGACACAACATGGTATATTGACAAAATCAGATTGGACCTAAGGTCCGATATGAAACCTAAAGTTGATCATACTAGGCATACAGGGCATAACCCATCGTCCAAAGTTCCATATGTTTGTATAGATGTGGTGGTATGGATGAGATATCATGCATAGCTCTTATACAAACGACCGGTAATTTATTGTCAGGAGAATGCTTTTAGTAGTACGTGGAGATCGTGGACAATAAGAACATTCTCTTGTGTATGTCCACCATGTTGGACTCTAATAAAACTAAAGCATACATACAAAAGTGAAGGATTAGAAGAAGGTTATGATGGAACTAAAATTCCTTATTGGGAAGAATACGGGGATATAATATATACGCCCATGTATAATAAATAGGTAAGATGAAGAGACAAAAAATGATTAATATAATTGTTTTTAAGGAAGTTAAAAGTATCTTATCTATCTGTTATTTTAATCATGGTTGGGTTTGCTATTGCTACAGTTTATGTCACAGTTCCGTATAGTACGAGCCTTACGGCTCGGGAGTTGTATCCCATACTGGATATGATGATGGCTGAGTGGAATACTAAGTACTACACCCGCGAACTAATTATCATGAGTCAAGATTGTGATAGCAAGACTACTTATACATATGAACAATATGCACATGATGTCTGTGAAGATACGGACAAGGAGGACGACGAAGATGAATGGCTAGAAGTGATAAGCGCGAAGACGGCACAAGCCTTAATTGAGAAGAAAATCAAATATAAATCTCAGAGTAAGAAGCGCGATTATCAAATAGGTCTTAGACAACACACGTTCATAAAGTGCAATTTTGAGAAGAAAGAGGAGTCGGAACATATTCAGCTGAATAATGAGAATATGAAGAAAATCTTAGAACTAGCCGGTAAGGGATTAGAAGATATAACATTAACGCTTATAGCTGAATGGTCCATGGGCTAATTCTAGCCAAGCATAAATTAAAAAAATTAAGTCAGTCAGTCTGAGTTGAAAGTGATTTCAAATATTTTATATGAGATAGATTTGATCTATGAGTCATGGCTAATATACTATTCTATTTTATACCCGTTTTAGCAGGGAAAATAATTGGAAGCAGTGAGGTTAGTTATCCTCAATCTGGCATGTACTTAATCTCAGTCAAACATATATCTAATCTCAATCCAAGATGAAGTTATGTAGTATTAATCATTATACCAGAAGGTCCCGCACAACACAACCCCACATCATGAAACTAACATAAATCAAAAAATTTCTCTCGATCCATAGGGACTAAGTTAATAAATAGGTGAGGTGAAAAGATAAAAAAAAATGATTAATATAATTGTATTTTAGGAAGTTAAAAGTACCTCATCTATCTGTTGTTTTAACTATGAGTTTGTTTGCTATTGCTACAGCTTGTGCTACAGTTCCATATAGTACGAGCCTTATGGCTTGAGAGTTGTATCCCATACTAGATATGATGATGGCTGATTGGAATACTAAGTATTACACTAGCGAACTAATTATCATGGATAATAATTTTGATACTAAGACTGCTTATACATTTGAACAATATATGTCTGGTGAGGAAGATGTGGACCGAGAAGAGCTAAATGAGGAGTTAGAAATACTAAGTGTAGAAGCGGCACAAGCCTTAATTGAGAAGAAAATCAAATGTAAGTCTCAGAGTAAGAAGCGCGATTACCAAATAGGTCTTAGACAACGCTCGGTCAAAAAGTGCAATTTTAAGAAGAAGGGGGAGGAGGAGTTGGAACATACTAAGCTGAATAATGAGAATATGAAGAAAATCTTAGAGCTAGCCGGTAGGGGATTGGAAGATATAACATTAGCGGTTACAGCTAAGTGGTCCATGTAACTGGTCCATGCGCTAATTCTCTACGATTTGATCAATTTCAAGCCTAGCATAAATTAAAAAAATTAAGTCAGTCAGTCTGAGTTAATTTACTTATAAACAAAGCAAAGAGAGACTACGCTATGGAAGTCTTTCGCATATGTGCCTTGATAAAAGTCCGATGATAAAAGTCCGATGATAAATGCCTGATCTGAATTGGCTTTCAAGCTCTCTCACACCTAATATTTCTAAATAAGCATTCTTTTCCAGGCTTACGTTCGATGCATCTTATATCTTGCATACACTGCATACCTTTCATACCTTTCATACGTTCGTACATCTGATACCTTTCATACACCTCATACATAGCGTACCTGTTATACCTTTCATACATAACATACTCTTTATAGTCTCTAAAAAGCCAAGTGTCAAACACTTAGCTTTTTTAAATGGGCGGTCAACCCATTATATCAACTTTTGGTGGCCTCACCCTTCTCACCTTCATTCTTTTTGGCCTCTTCACCTTCATTCTTTTTGGCCTGCTTACAGTCATTCCTTTTGGCCTGCTTACCCTTATTCCTTTTGCCCTTCTCACCTTTCTCCTCTTTGTCCGGCCAGATTTTATAGCGCTCTCCGTGTTTCCACCAGGTCTTTACAATTATCAGACTTGGATCCTTATCATCGCGCCAGATGTCAGCTGGGCCATCATCTCTGTGCATTTTGTCATTCAAATACCAGGTCTCGCCTAGTTTCAGATTGGGCTCTCCCCCGGTGTACCATGTAAGGGTTGGACCATCAACTCTATGTCGCTGGCCATGATGATACCACATTTCAGTTGTTTTTACGTATGGCTCTCTCATGCAATATAATACGTAGGACGGACCTTCATCTCTATGACGTTGATCATTTAGATACCATTCTTCGCAGCGCCTGGTGTTCAACTCATATAGATGATAGTCTATGAGCGCTGGTCCCTCAATTCGATGACGTTGGCCATTTTGCCACCATTCTTCCCTTATTTTTACGGATGGATGCTCTTTGCAACGCTTTGTTACAGCTGGACCATCAATTCGATGGAGTTCATTATTGGTATTCTGATATGATAGGATTTCTACCTCTCGACCAAATTCATCCTTTTCCAAACTAACGGTTAGTTGGGGAGATGTCATCTTGGTTGCCTAGTTCGATGTTTACTATTCTGATTTGAGAATATTGAAAAATCATTTTTTCTATTCCCCAATCCATTGATAGATGGCATAAGCTGTGGATAGCTGAATGTTTGACATTTAGCTATTTGGGGTTCAATTTCAATCCATTATATCAATTCGCTGCCCATATTGATATATTTCGGTCGCCTCCACCTCCTCATCTTTATTATACCTGATAATAGCTGGTCCATCAATCCTATGGCGTTTTCCATTTTCCCACCAGCTCTCTTCCATTTTGCTATTTGGTTCATCTTCATCACGCCATATGTTAGCTGGACCATCAGTTCTATGAGACTCATTATTCAAATACCATTTTTCAACTGTGATGACATTTGGCTCTTTTCCGTTGTACCATATAAGGGCCGGACCATTGATTCTATGTCGATGGCCATGCTGGTGCCACCCTTCTGACAATTTTGCGTATGGCGCCATTGTGCTATAGGCTACGTCGGCCGGGCCTTCATCTCTATGAAATTGACCATTCAGGTACCATTCCTCGCAGAGCCTTATGTCCGACCCATCTTCTTCATAGACTATGGACGCCGGACCATCAACTCGATGTAAATCGCCATGTTGGTACCATTCCTCCCTTATTTTGATATCTGGGCTATTTTTATAACGCTCTATCAGAGCTGGACCATCAATTCGATGGAGCTCATTATTGGCATCGCAATATGATAGGATTTCGATCTCTATACCATACAGACTCTTTGTATAACTAACGGTCAATTGCGGATATTCCATCTTATGGGCTAAATAGGAACAAGTTATTTATTCTTACCATTTAAGAATATTTAATAAAGCATTTTTCTCCGTTCCGACTAGATAGATATGAACTATAAATTTACAATATATATCTACTGGTTAGTAGATATATATTTTTTTATAATGCTGAGCCGATATTCAGACATTAGTCAACCCGTTGACCTTCTATCCATTTCTGGCTAGCCGTAACCTTCCCCTCCTGATCATATTGAATAACGGCCGCTCCATCATTTCTATGAAGTTTATCATGCTGATACCATTTTTCACTTGTTTTCACATTGGGCTCGGTTCCTTTGTATCTTATGTGTGCTGGGCCATTAATTCTGTGTCGTTGGTCATTTACTCGCCATTCTTCATATGATATTATGTCTGAGTTCCCATCCTTATAACCGATAACTGCCGGGCCATTAACCCGGTGGTATTGATTATCAAGGCACCATTTCTCGGCCACTTTCATGTTTGGCTCCTCGCCACTATAAACAGTAATTGCTGGGCCATCAGCTCTATGGAGATGGCCATGCTGATACCACTGTTCCTCCACTTTCAAATATGGCGCCCGTATGCTATACCGTATGACGGCCGGACCATTATCGCGATGTCGTTGGCCATTTTGGTACCATATCTCTTCTAATTTTATGTTATTGCCATGTCCCTTGTAGGTTATGCGGGCTGGACCATCAATTCGATGTAACTGGCCATCTTTGTTACGGTATGACACTACTTCCGTCTTATGATCAGTTTCATCTACTAAACGTTCAACAGTCTTTTGAGGATATTCCATTTTTAGATTGATGTAATACTAATTAATTGCTGATAAGTTGTTTGTTCTGACTCTCTGGAAATATTTTGAAATCAGTTTTTCTAAATTGAAGCCAGGTATATACTCGATAAGAATATAATGGCAAATATTTGAGTCTGGAGCTCAAATATTTTTTTTATAATATACTACTATCTATTACGATCGAAAACCGTTGGTCCATTTTTGGCTGAGCTCAATCTTTCCATTCTTGTCATATTGAATAACAGCCGCTCCATCAGTCCTATCTAATCGGCCATTGATTAGCCATTTCTCCTTCCTTTTTCGACTATTTTCATCCCATTCAATACAGGCCGGACCGTCTGTCCGATGGGCTTCACGATATTCATTCAACCATACATCCTTACGTTTCACTTTATTTTCATCCCATTCGACTAAAGTCGGTCCTTTTTCTCGATATAATTTTCCCTTCTGATACCATACCGCCATCGATATGATATTTGGTTTTCGCTCATGATATTTGATCCATGCCGGGCCATTAATTCGATGCTGCAATCCATTCAGATACCAACTCTCTGACAATTTAAGGTTTGGACTCTGCCCATTGTATTTTGTATGGGCCGGGCCGTTCTCTCGGTGCCAACGACCATCCTTATGCCATATTTCGCTTATCACCACATTAGGTCGCTCTTGGCTATACTTTATGCAAGCTGGACCGCCAACCCGATGTTGCTCACCCTTTATAAGCCAGTACTCTTCTCTTTTCATCTTCGGATTTTGTTCGTTGTAATCGATGCAGGCCGGTCCACCAATTCGGTGATAGCTGCCATGCTGCCACCATTCCTCATTTATTTTCAGATTGGGCTCTTGTCCATTGTAGGCGATGATGGCCGGGCCGTCATTTCTCTGATACTGACCGGCCTGAAACCATTCTTCTACTAGTTTCAGATTTTGCTCGTTATACTTTACCCGAGCTGGACCGTTAACCCGATGGAGTTTACCATCCATTCGATATGACACTATTTTTATCTTTCGGCCCGATTTATCCACCTTAAAACTAACGATTCCCTTCGAAACTTCCATTTTTAGATTAATCAATACTGACTAATTCCGGATAAACTATTTGCACTATCCTTTTGGATATATTTAGAAATCATTTTCTCAGCTATGGATTGAAGTCGACCCGGCTGATAGTTCAAGCAAATATGTCGGCACTAATTAGTGTCGGAATATTTTTTTACTAATCGGTTTACCCATTATTTATGATTGCAACTAGCCTCGACCTTCCCTTCCTTATCAGGTACCAACGAAACTAGGCCATCAGGTCCGTGATACTTACCATTAACCCACCATTCCTCGGATATTTTTATACCTGGCTTCTCTACATCGTATTTTATGACTGCTGCTCCATGAAGGTTGTGATGTTGACCATGTAGAAACCATAGCTTAGATGTTACGACATTCGGCTTTCCCCCATTGTAGAAAATCTGAGCTGGGCCATCTTCCCGGTGAAGTCCACCATTTTGACACCATTGCTCCTGTATCTTACCATATGGTTTTTCTTCATTAGACGCAGTATTGGCCGGACCGCCAACTCGATGAAGCTGGCCATTCATGTACCATCCCTCCCTTATTTTAATCTGTGGGGTTTCTTCATTGTAAATTGTGTGGGCTGGACCATCGGCTCGATGGAACTTACCATTCTGACGATATTCTTCCCATAGCTTCATATCTGGATTCTTTTTACTGTACGAGATGATGGCCGGACCGGCAGTCCGATGATATTTACCGTGCTGATGCCATGCCTCATAGCACTTTAGACCCTCTTTATTAACGTGTATACAGGCTGGACCACCAATCCGATGGTATTGACCCTTTTGGCGCCATTCTTCGTAGACTTTTATTTCGGGGTTATTCTTCATATACTTTACTAGTGCCGGAGGGCCACTTCGATGAAGCTGACCATACAGGTACCATTCTTCCTCTACTGTAGCATTGACTCCCTCCCCTCTTACTATTGTTAGGGCCGGACCAATGGTTCGATGCAAGTCGCCGTTGGGCAAGCGATATGATGTTTCTACCACTTCTCCTGGGTTAGTCGTAATTATACTCGGGTAACGACGAACAGATTTGATAGGTATTTCCATTTTGGGAATTGATTCTGGTGTTTGTTAATGACCGTATAAAATATTTAATAAATCACTTTTTTAGTTGCGGATTGAAGTCGACCCGGTTAATAGTTCAAGCAATATGTCGGCACTAATTAGTGTCGGAATATTTTTTTTCTAATCGGCCGGATTCACTTCCTCATCATTTATATACTTGTAGCTAGCTTTCACCTTCCCTTCCTCATCATATATAATAGCCGCCGGACCGTCAGTCCTATGAAGTTTACCATTAATCCACCATTGTTCCAACCGTCTCTTACCCGGTTTATCTTTATTATATCTTATGACTGCCGGTTCTTTGATTCTATGGTGTTCACCATTTAGATACCATCCCTCACTAGTTATAATATTCGGTTCTCCGCCAGTATAGTAAATCTTGGCTGGACCATCTTCCCGGTGAGATTTGCCATCCCAGTACCAATGGTCCCATATCTTAGTATGGGGTTTTTCTTTGTTATAGAACGTCTCGGCCGGACCACCCTTTCGGTGCAGCTTGCCATCTAAGTACCATCCTTCCTTTCGTTTGAACTTCGGGTTTTCATCATTATAACGTGTATAGGCCGGACCATCGAGTCGATGTAATACACCATGCTGAAAATATTCTACCCATAGCTTCATATCTGGCTTCTTCTCATCATATCTGGTGATGGCCGGGCCGTTAAACCGATGACACTGGCCACGTTGATACCAGGCCTCATAGTCCTTTATACCTTGTCTATTACGCGATACACAGGCCGGGCCACCAATTCGATGAAGTTGGCCCTTTTGGTGCCACGCCTCTCTCAGTTTTATTTTGGGGTTATTCTTGATGTACTTTACTACTGCTGGATAGCCAATTCGATGACGCTGGCCATGCAGGTACCATTTTTCTGTTACTGTAGCATCAGGTCCCACCCCTTCTGTTTCTATCAGCGCTGGACCGTCAGTTCGATGTAAGTCATTGTTAGCCAGGCGATATGATATTACTTCTGTTTCTCCTGGATTAACTATACTAGGGTAATGATGAACAGTTCTGGTCGGTTGTTCCATTTTAAGACTTGAATCTGAATTAGCCATTTGTTAGAGCCTCTATGGAATATTTAATAAATCATTTTTTTTCTAATTGTGGACTAAAGTTGGCTTATTTGAGCTGAATCAGGCTCCGAATTTATCCAACTATCTATTTCTAGTTGGATATAGGCTGACATTTTTACAATTGGCTGGCTTCTAGAACTCCACAATTGGCGGGCCACCAATTCGGCAAAGTATGCCTTCCTCATACCATTTCTCCTTTCTTTTGCTGTTTGGTTTTAGCCCGGTGTATTTTATGACCGCTGGACCACCAATTCTATGGCGCCGGCCATTTAGACACCACTCCTCCCATATTTTCATATTCGGCTCTTTCCCACTCCACTTTGTTCTAGCTGGGCCATCAATTCTATGCCGTTGACCATGTTGATGCCATTCTTCATATATTTTGTGATAAGGGGCATCACCACTATATCTTATGAAGGCTGGGCCATTATCCCTGTGACATTTGTCATTTTGGTACCATTCCTCCAAGAGCTTTATCTGAGGATTTTGCTCGTCATAGTTTGTATAAGCTGGCCCATCAATTCTATGCCAACGATTATTCTGAAACCATGTTTCAGATACCACAACATTAGGTTGTTCTTTACTATATTCTATGGAAGCTGGACCATTATCCCTATGATATTTACCATGCTGATACCATACTTCAATTAGTTTTTCGTCGGGGTTTTCTTCGTTATACCATGTGATGGCCGGAGCGCCAACTCTGTGAAGCTTACCATGCTGGTACCATTTTTCATATCTTTTCCGAAATGGGGCCTTTATACTGTATGCGATAAGCGCTGGTCCATCAAGTCGATGTAAAGAGCCATATTTCATTCGATATGAGACCAGCTTTAAATGCGGACTATAGATATTGGTCGGATCATGATGATGAACGGTCATTTGGGGGTATTCCATCTTGTCAATGAGTTATTTATTCTGGTAGGCTAGGAATATGCAATAAATCATTTTTCCTTGCTCATATTCCAGTCAAATCCGAAAAAGTTTACAAGCTATAATTTTATGTATATATCTACTAGTTGTATATTTATTATCAGTCATTAATCAACCCGTTGGCCATTCAGCCATTCTTCGCTAGCTTCATCTTTCCCCCCCTCTTCATCATATTTGATCACCGCTGGTCAACCATTCCTATGACGTTGGCCATTATTTCTTAATTGTTTTCTACATCCTTCTATATAATTATGGGATTTTTTAATACTCACGGCGACATTGACTATGTTTTCCACTAAGTATGGGATTATGTATTTCACAGATATTGCACCAAACGTGAGGGCAGTTATCCTCAACTAGAACATTACTATAACTATTACATACCATATCCTTATGTATATCACATTTATCGCACTTTCTACCTTGAACACATGCTTTCTTATAGGGCATCGGTTTCCCACATTTCTTATTCTTTTGACATTGCTTAGGCTGTTGAAGTTTATCACATTCCGGACACACGATGCTACAATCTTTACAAACTAAACAATCGCCCTGATCGCATTTTTCAACTTCCGATGGTAGAAACTTCTCCTTACAGTGGGAACATTGCGCCGATCTTTCCTTTTTACACGATAAACATTTGAAACCCTGACGAGTATAACAATGACAATACTTATCGCCACATGATCGATGTATTGCAAAATATTTATGACATAAGCCACATTCCGCCAGATTAAATCCTGAAACTTCCGCCAGACAGTAAATCAAAGTTCGAATTAAATAAGTCGAACTATCAATGAATCCATTATTGTTTGGAAACTCCTTGTCTCCTTGACAATAAAGACAGGTTGATTTTCCATTCTGATCAAACGTCAAATCATCAAACAGACGATGATTCTTGCATGAATCACAAGGAATGGGGTGTTTCCCCACGCACCATTCACATAGTAAGGTTGTACTAAACTGCTCGTCACAACAGTTACACTTTTGAATTCCATAAAGGGCACAACAATCTTTAATAAGCTTGGATATTGGATCGTTAGTCTTATCATTCAAGATGACTGGACGATGATCTCCAAATCGTTTATAATACTCACGATACATCCGTAGCAATTTCTCGTGAGCTTCTTCACGCTTCCTCTCCTTACGCCCCTCCGCCTTGGCATGCGCGCTAATATTACCTTGCGAATTATCAGCCATCAACAGTTGAGGTGGGTTTTTGTTTAAGATTCTAGGTAAAATATCTTAATTCAATTTTATCTAAATATTTCCTTATATGTTCGACTTTAATGTTAAAGTCGAACAGTTAATCGTAATCTACGACGATGATTTTTGACATAAATCCATATGAGAAATTATGGTAATATCACTAAACTTCACTTGACAATAGGAGCAGATAATGTTGGCGGGATGGAGGTTCAGCTGATGACTAGCCAGGGCTTCCCGATCGAATATCTTGCCACAACTACAGCGAAGTTTGTAATAATCGGGCCAATCCTTTTCCTTAATGGCTACCCCAGTACAGGACTTGA
>SDBV01008454.1_pt1 | contig 13884 bp, 7 predicted proteins | sample 2277081 | NCBI WGS metagenome assembly SDBV01 (sample SAMN10402039, study PRJNA504765) | marine sediment metagenome | isolation source: marine sediment core GS10_PC15, 223 cmbsf | place: Arctic Ocean: Southern Knipovich Ridge | collected 2010 | reverse complement strand
TGGGGCGTGTTACTAAAAAATCAACACCCGGTCCGTACTGAGATTCACATTAAAAATATTCCACACAAGTTATAAAAATGTGATTAATAAACTACTGCAATAAAATTGTTTTTAATTCCTCCTGTGAATATAGCCTCAATAATCCACAAGTTGTAATACCCCCCCTGGGTGTAGAATTTTTCTACACCCAAATATCCTGAGGATTTAGAATCCTGTACTGACAGACTTCAACTCACGTAAAAACCTTCAATAAGTGCATAGCAGATTTCTCGTGACCTAGCCTGCCTGGCCGGAAGGCAGGTTCATCATAGCCTGCCCAGAAGGAAAGCGGGGGATTACTCGCTCGGTCTTTCAGACAGCTCATAGTCCTATTTATTGTATGCCCGTGCTTTCTTTTCAGGAGCGTTGGAGCAGCTATACTCTTTGACAAGTTTTGGCTCGTGCGGTTGGCTTTTCGAGCGACTTGGCAATGTGAATGGATGCGAAGGGGAGGCTTTATTCATTCAAATGTTCTTTCAGTTTTTTTATTCCCTCAATTGCTTGTTTTAATTCATCTCTGTATAAAGCATTTTCACCATGATGAGAAGCCGAATTCATTACTCTGTCCAGTATTTCTTTGGTGTCTTTTATAAGTAGTTCTTTTTTATTTTTCTTATCGTTGAATTCGATTAAGAAATCAAACATTCTTTCTTTCAAGTTGTTGAGTTTATCTTTTTCAGGTTCGCTTAATGCTCCATCAGCCGTATAATCAGTTTTTATCTTTTTTAATTTTTCAAGTTCAATTTCCGGTAAAAATGTTTGTTTGAAATTTTGATGTCTTTGATTTGTGAGTACAGTAAATGCCTTATCAAGTTTAGTGCTTAAACCTTCAAAGTCTTTGTTGAGCTTTTTCATTTCTGGGTCAAGATATGTAGTTAACACTGCTTCTGCTTCTTTTCTTAACTCATTACCACAATTTTCAAATTCATCTTCCTTAAAATATTTTACTGCTTTTTGAAGAGGAGTAAAGTCTTCTTTAATTTTAGGTGCGGAATTGTCATTTTCATTTTTTGAAAAATTATAATAAACCCAGTCTTCTTCATTCGTATTTCTTCGTATTAGATTGAAAAAACCTTTATCATGTGTTAATATGAACTTCTGAAACCCATCAAAGAATTCTAAATTCTCTTTACGTTCTTTATTGAGAATAATTCTAACAATATCCATTCTATTAGATAAATCCAGACTGATCAGCATATCGTCTAATACTAATATTTTGAATTTGGCAGCAGCTAATGGTCTTGTTCTTAAGGCTCCAATTCTAATCCCAATGGCAATTCTAGTAAGTTGTGCTTCATTTAAAAAGGATTGAACACGTTCAACCTTCTTCCAATGTGGTTCAGGTGTTTCTTCATATATCTCAACGGTTAGTTTTATTTGAAGTGCATCATGTCTGTGGCCATCTCTGCTATCTCCCCAAAGATCGTGGCGAACATTATCGAACTTAAATTTCTTATTGAAGGTCAATGAAACTCTAAGCACATCTTTATTCTCAAAAAATTGCTCTTTAATAAATGCATTCGCATTATCCTGAATTTCTGTGAGCAGTGCTTGAATTTTATCATTCAACGCTGTTAATTCTGCTACATACCGTTCTTTCTTTTTTTAGATATAACAGCACCTTTTGGTGTTCTTGGTACATCCAATGTTGGTTTCTTAATAATGTCCTCAAGCCAGTTTTTAGTGCCATCGGTTAAAAACGGAAAAATATCTCTTTCAAATAGTGGCCAAATATTTACCTCTTGTTTATGCGAACCTCTGTAGAAATTGTGAAGCAATTTATAATTGATAAAATCACTGGCAACATTCAATTCTTGAATGAGGGTGTCATCACTTTCATTCGTGTTTATGGTATCATGAGAAATAGTGTATTTATCTTCTTTCCCTGTTATAGTATCTATGGAAGTTAATTTGATGTAAGCATCTTCTGCCTCATCCATAAATACATTTTTTAGGGATTGATGGGTGTCTTTGTTTCCTTCATCATAATGCTTGAAATACTTTTCTATTTGCTCATTATTCTTTGTACTACTCTGGAGTAGGGTATATAACGCCCAAAACAAAGAAGATTTACCAGAACCATTATTTCCAAAAACCAATACGTTTTTACCTTCTTTACCGAAACTGAATTTCTCTTCTTGTTGAAAAGCCTTAAAGTTTTTGATTTTTATTTCTTTAATTCTTTTCATCCTAACTCTCTAATATTGGTTTTAAAATATTAGGGCTTCTTACTGCAAACAGTTTGATACGATTACGAACCTCATTGTCTGGGTGGCTCCAGGTTTGATGCAGTTGCTCTATGACTTCCTCTTTTTCGGTATCGCTTAACTTTTCAAAATCTCTCTCTTGCATTATTGTTTCTATATCCTTTTTGACAAATTGCAATACATCTATTTCTTTTTCTTTCATGTGATCGGGGAAGTAACTCTCATAAACCATGCTATCAACTATTTGTAAAATTACTCCAGACTGACTATTATTTGTGTTTACCAAATATTCCTGTATAAAGACTAACAAAACAAAGTTTTGTTGATACTGCTTAGAAACAAATGAAATCGGAATATCATTTAAGGGTTTAACATATAGTTCTAAAGTCATACCTTTACGCTTTCCACGATTATATAACCAGAAGTACATTAATTTAGAATTAAGTATAGCTAACAAATACCTTAAACTGTAATTATTATCCTTTACCATTATATATCCAATATCTTTAGATCCAAAGAAAGCTCTTGAGCTAAACGCAAATGTATTTCGTTTGCTACGATAAGGAAACACAATCTTATCCATAGTGAAATATTGTTCCTTTTTAGGGGTAAATAAGACAAAGTAGTTACCATTTTTAAACCATTTTCTAACAACTGAAGCTGCTATTTCATTTTTTAGAAAATTTTCTTTTAAACCCTTAATTAATAGTGAAAATCTTTCAAAATGCTTTAATAATTTTGATTCCAGCTTAATAGGAGAACCTTCGTCTTTTAGATAAATCAGCCACAAATCATTTGATTCTTCTGTTCCATATCGAAAGATGTCTGAATTTTTATAAAAAGGTTTAATAATAGTGGATAATGTATTAGAGCTTAAATCTAATGAATCTAATTCGATGTGGCTGAGAACATATATACCGTCTCCTTTTTGTGCAATTATTGTTGGATATGCTGCTTTGTGTTTATTTGTAAATTTATCAGATAAGGTTACCACACCCATACTTATTTTTGTGATTTGGCCCAACCTAGGGTTGCTACTTTTGTTAATACTTTTTAGAATATTTGTTAAGTTATCATTTGACTTAGTATTAACACCAGTAGTCCTTAATTGATAATCATTGCCATCAAAAAGATTATCTGATTCTAAATCGAAATAAGCAGTTTTAGGATCATTACCTAACAATACATCAATAAGCATTCTTTCATTAATAGTAGAAGAATTATTACAAATAATCACATTTGACTTTATTGCCTTTTTCCCCTTCGACAATATTGTTATTGAATTATGTTGACCACGCGCCGATTCAAATATTTTTAATTCATTGAAATTCACAATACTATTAATTGTTGTTCGATTTTTAAGGTCTTTTCTAAGGTTAACGCCTCCTGTTGAAGTAAAAAAATAATTAGTTGTGATAAACGATAATATACCGTCAGTAGCCAATAAATCTATCCCTTGATGGAAGAAGTAATAAAAATAATCCATCCAACGTGTATAAAATCTTCTATATAAATTACTATTTATTATTGTATGGAATACAACTTCATTACCTTTCTCTCCTATGTAAGGCGGATTCCCAATTATCACATCAAATCCATCCTTTATATCAAACATCCATTCAGGGTCAAAGAAAGGAGAAGAAGCATTTTGGTCGTAAGGATCCCAGCTTGCAAGCTTTTTTGCCGTATCGTTTGCCCAACCGCTTTTAATCAATTCTTCGGCAATGGCATTTCGCAATTCTTCATCCTTCTGGCGGTATTTGAGTTTAGTATCTTTGGTTTTTGCACTAAATAGTTTGTGGCGTATTTTTTTGAGTTCTTTTTCTAAGGTCTTTACTTCTGGCGTATCATAAAGGCTTAATTGGTCACCTGATTTATTAATACCAATTAAGGTATTGGCAGCTACAAATTTAGTTTCCAAGTTAGGTAATGGTCTTATACCAAAGTTATCTTTGTTGGGGTCTATTTTTTGGTCCACCACCAAAGAGATAAAGAATCGGAGTTTAGAAATTTGAGTGGCAATAGATTGTATGTCCACTCCATAAATACAGTTTTCTATTAAAAAGAGTTTACGTCCATAATCCAACTCATTATTTTCAAAAGCATCTTCAATGTCATGTTTTTGCAGTTCTAAATCTTTAATGGTTTGTTCCCGTATCTGGCTGTCCTCAATTTCTTCCAATCGTTCAATGGCATTATTTACCTTATCAATTTGACGTTGTTTCCATTCTTGTCCGTTGGGGTCAACTTTGTGTAATACATGTACCATCTTTTGCAATGCACCCATAGGGAAAGCCCCCGAACCACAAGCAGGGTCCAGTATGGTGCATTTGTCTAATGCTTTTATAATTTGTTTTTGTAAGGCATCATTTTCTGCAAAAGGGTTTATAGTATCAAAAGAAAAGAGCTGATGCAGTTCTTTGTCCAATTGTTCTTCTGTTCCCTTGTATTTGCTTTTACCAATCTTGCCGGTCAAGCCCAATTGTCCAACCTTTCTTTCGTTTCCTAATAAGTTGGTTTGATTACTTCCAAGCTCTTGGTAAACTTCATCTTCATTTAAAATGTTGTTTTTTAAGTAGGCAATCAAACTTTCATCTACCATGTAGTTTACAATCTCTCTTGGTGTATAAAAAGAACCTGTTTGCTTACGAGCAGTTGTTTTGGTTTCGGGATTGTAACTTGCCAATAGGTTTTCAAACACTTTACCCAATAATTCTGGGTCAAGAGCTACATCTTCTTCAATAGGTGTGTTTTCTGTAATGGTGAACTTGTAGGATTTAAGAATGTTAATCAATCCTTTTACGGCTGCCTCTTTAGTTGCTTTGTTTTTTGTGCCTAAATCGGAACTCAAATCCACTTTTTCTTCAACGCCAAAAAACAAATAATCGGGCACTACCAATTTTTCCCCTTTTGCTAAACCATCAGAAAAACCATCGATATATATTTTATTTGGTTTATCGTCCAAACACTCAAACAATCCACCATTTAAAAACGGAACGGTTTTGTTCATCATTTCCAAAAACTTATCAGGGTTTTTAAAATTATTTTTATACCGCATCATCCAGTCAATCCCGAAATTTTTACCGTATGCATATTTGCCATCAGAAGTTTCTAAAGAACGAAATCCCCTAGTCCTATTATCCAATCCATCCGCTTCAATAGGGCAATTTAAAGAAGCAAAAAACAAGTTTTGCAATATGGCTTTGTAATACACACTGTCCTGGTTGGCATCACTAAACAAGGAGTTTTCATCATGGTAGGGCGAAATATCTTTTAAAATATCTTGTTGTAAAGATTCGAGGTCAAACAGATCTTCAGGAATCAGTTTCTTTTCTTTAATAAACCAAGTGAACAACAAACGTGTAAGCATTCGTATTACGTTCTTGGCATTATGTTCTTGTTCCAAGCTATTTAATTCTACTCCTTTATTATGAGCATCCTCAACAGTAGGTTTATTTGGAAATGTAACGTGTTTTACTGCCCAGAAGTACCAATTAGAAAGCTCTTGGTAAAATTTCTTATTCAGCACGTTTACGTTAAATATTTCTTGCCAATAGGTATAAAGTTTTGCAAAAGAATCTACTTGGTTTTTACCCGAAGTAGGAATCTTAAGTTGATTGATAATATCTTCATGCCCTCTATGTGGCTTTTTGATATTAATATCTCTTAGCAAAGAAACCTTACCTGCTTTTTCACCTTCACGCCAAGCCTGTTTGTATTTTAAACGCTCGGTATTGGCAAAAGCAATATAATCTGCATCATCATCTTTATACTTAAAAACCAATACAACAGGTGTGTAGTAAAATTCTCGGTTAAAAGCCCTGGAAATTTCAGCCAATTGAGAACGAGTGGGAAGTAGGTTGTTTTCTCTTTGATACAGCGTTATTCCAAAAATTAGCACTCCGTCATAATCAGATTTTATTTTCTCTACCGCTAAACTTTCATTGTCTTCAAAAGCGGCATCATCTACCATTCCTACAAAATAGACATCATCAACTAATGCAAATGTTGAATTGTCTTTATAAGTGTCCTTTAGAATTTCCTTGGCTGTGGTTGGTTCATCAGCAACGTAGTTCATAGGAACTTTTAGATCGTTGAACAAAGCTTTAATAGCCTGTAGAAAATCAATGTCTTTAAAATAAGTTAGTTTCATATTCTATACTGTTACCAAAAGCCAAGTGATTAAATCGAACTGATCGAGTTGATATTTTTCATCAACTTTTACGTTTTGCTTTACTACTTCCAGAGCATCTTTATTTCCTCTTCTTAGTTTAGATAATAAGTCTTTTGCTTCATGTCCCATCACCTTCTTAGTGCTACCATCTGCTTGTTGCTCAAACTCAAAAGCCTGATTATTTAACCAAGATTGTAGAGAATTCACTAATTCTTTAATGGCAGATTCATCTCCTTTATCAATGGCGTTAGGCACATATCTGTTTTTATCTTTATGATGCGTTAATGCGTCTAAAACTTCTTTTTGATTCAGCAATGCCAATTCACCTTTTTTGTCAATGTAAATTAGGTCAAAAACTTTATACGTGTGTTCTTTTTTCTTTGCAGGTTTGGCAGGATAGCCTAGTAGTGCAATAATTCCATCTTTTCCGCAAATTTCAGTATCAGCTTTAAATCCTGTATAAACACCCTTCGGCATTAATTGATACTTTGCTTTATCTCTATTAAATTCTTCTAATAAATCTTGACGATAACGTTCAAGTGATAAGTCATCAAATCCTAACCCTTGGTCACTAATTTCAATATCGTCCCATGTGGTTTGCATTTGCTCCATCATTCTAGCATTCATTTTTTGATCGAGTGATTCGTTGTGAATCATTTTTTCAAAAGATTCTGAAAATTGATGGTCAACTTCTGCACCTGCCAATTTCATAGCAGCCATTCTTTGTTCAATTCTTCCTTGCAAATTCAAGTAACTATTTATGTTATTTGAAGGCCAGAAATTAATGCCAAATATTTTTTTATTTGGAGAACCTAATCTGTCAATACGTCCCATTCTTTGAATAATTCTAACAGGATTCCAATGGATATCATAATTAATTACCATATCCGCATCTTGCAGGTTTTGTCCTTCACTCAATGCATCAGTCGCAATTAATATATCAATTGGGTTTTGTAGTTTTTCGTAAGTTTTTTGGTCATTATCATTAATCCATGTTATCCATTCGTTGTATGCCTCTAAACCTTCTTTTTTAGTTTCAAAAGCCCATTCCCGTTCTTTAAATAACTTGGTGTAAGGAGCAAATCGTTCAAGAATAGGTTCAAACTTTTTCGTTTCTTTATCCGAGTCTGAAGTTTTGGAGCCAGTACCAGAAACCAAGGCCAATTTATCAAATCCTCTAGCTTTTAATTGATCAAATAAATATTGTGCAGTATCACGATAGACTGTAAAAATTACGATCTTAGGATTGTCGTTGTTGTTACCTGACTTTCGTTTATTTTTAATTTGATTAATTAGTTCTTCCAGTTTATTATCAGCTGAAAGGTGATTTTTTGGTTTAACGATTTCTTTGCCAATCTTACTTTCAAACTTCTGCAAATTGGCATATATGTTATCAAGAGCTTCAATGTCTTTCTTTAAATCCTTTTTATAGTTCTCTAAATTTCCGGCAGTATCAATTTCTGCCAAACTTACTTTTCGTTTTTTTCCTAAAGTAAATTCTTCATAATCATCTTCAAATTCATCTCCTTCAAATAAGTCTGGCTCATTTTCGGTAGTTAGTGTATCTGTTTTTTGTTTTTGATAAGCCTTAATTTTGTCCAATGCATTTTGATGATGGTCTCTTATTTTTCCAACCGTTGAAAAGAGAGAAAGCCAAGAAGATTCAAGACGTTTTACCATCAAAATATAAAGCATTTTCACCAAAAAACGATCTCGTTGTTTTTCATCATGAAGTATATCTTTATCGCCATTATCTTCATCCTCCAAATAAAAGGAAGGCTGATAGCCTGAAAGCATAGGTGGAAAATGCTCGAATAACTCTTCAAACGAATCAAAATTTCCAAGTTGTTTTGGAGTAACAAATAAATTAAGTGGCTTTTCTTTTACAGGAAAATTTAATTCTTCTTGTTTCCCCTCAATCATTTTACGAGTCCGTGCTACAATTAAAGAATCCGTAAGTGTGAAAAATTCAGCAGGTAATTTTTTGATAAAATCACCAATATTAGGTTGCACCACTTCTCTCCATTCGTTAAAAGCTCTTTGTGCTGTTCTAAAAGAATAATCGAGATTACGAACACCGAGATTTTCTTCATATCCATGCACATCACCCTGAACCATTAATTTGAATTGATTCCGAATGTCATTCAACGAATTATTTATAGGTGTAGCCGAGAGAAGTAATATTTTTATATCTTCATTCGGTTGTATAATCTGTTCTAATAAAACCTTGTAACGATTTGATTTATCATTTCTAAGATTGTGACTTTCGTCTATTACAATTAGTTTGGGTTTATCGTTATTAAAAAACTTGTCGGCACGGTCGTCATATTTCTCCAATCTTTCTTCCATCATATCCGTATGAAAGCGAACAAAGAAATCAAACTGATCTTTTTCAAATTTTGAATCTTGATGTTTCCGATACCGTTTCCAGTTATGTTCTAATTTCTTGGGGCAAAGCAAAAGCACTTCTCGTCCTTGCAGTTGGAAAAATTTCATAACCGCCAGAGCACTCCATGTCTTTCCTAAACCTACTGCATCTGCCAAAATTGCTCCATTGTGTTTTTGAAGCATTTTAATCAAACTCAAAACACCTTTCTTTTGAAATTCATAAAGTGCATTGTAAACTACACTATTTTCTAATCTTCCAACTTGTCTATTAAATTCGGGGTCGTTTTCATCTTCTAATAGTTGATTTCCAAAAAGCTCAAATAATACTTTATAGTAGATTTCTCTTGGTGTGTATTTAATGAATATTTTCTCTATTTCCTCAATTAGATATTGTTTGAAATCTATTTTTGATTTTGTGCCATCTTTATGAATAATGGTCTTTTGTTTGTGAGCTTGTGGCCTATTCCACAGCGTTTCAAACCAATCAACCAATTCTTTATATTGATTATTATTCCCTGTTTCAGCAATGTTTAGTTCAATATTACTCGTGTATTTTAATCCAATACCCGCTTCCGTTAGATTAGAACTTCCAGAAATAAAGTATTTGTTTCTGTCATCATCTTCACTTGGGCTAAATAAGAAGTTTTTAGCGTGACAGAAATTAGGTTCAAGGGTTTTTGCGACTACCTTGTCTTGTTTAAGAAATGAAACTGCTTCCTGAGATAATTTATTCAGTTTTAAAGCAACCTCTATTGTAATATTTTCATTAAGTAAATCAAGAGGTCTATTTTCTTCAACATCAATATTAACAATATCACCAAGTACCAATCTGAAATTAGAAATTTTATCATTTACTTGTTCTGATAAATATGCTAATGCACCGATAGTGAAATAACCAGTAACAATGTCAAATTTGCCTTCTTCGGTGTATTTTGAAATCCACTCATGGACTTTTAGGTTTTCATTTTCGTTATCTAATATCATTTTTTGTCCTCTTGAGTTTTGATTAATGTTTTAGGGTCAACATCTAAAATTTTTGCAATTTCAAAAAGAACTTCTAGTCTTGGTTGCAGTCTATTTTGCACATAACCATTGACAATATTGTAGCTTTTGTCCAACTTTTCAGCTAGCCATTTCTGTTTAATACCTTTTTCTTCCAGTACCTCTTTTATTCTGTTCATTTCTTTTAGAATTGAAATTGCAAGATAGTAATAAAGATTTAACACACCGTTTTTTAGTGTATAAAACGTATGATAATTATTCAGTGAGCGATGGAAAGATTAAGCTCTTTTGGTTTTTCTGGCTGGCTTTGTCTGTTGGCAAAAACCAAATGTGCTTAATGTGCGGTTGGCTTTTTCTTTTTTCAAATGGCATACAACGGTAAATTGTATGAGTGGTAGCCGACTGCGTGGCACTTTCCTGTCAAGTTACAAGAAAGTTGAAGCGGGCTATAACCCTTGAATTTACAACTATCTCGGCTATTATTTTTATACATTGTTGTACGCTGGCCTTATTTCATTTTTAGTCTAAACATTGATAGGTTTATAAATTTTTCAAAACTCTTAATAGCAGTTTTAAATTCCTTGTCGTTTCGGTAAAGTTTTATCATTGTTAGTACATTTCCGGGATGATAATATAATGAATAAAAATAGTTTATGCTCTTTGTCTTGCTAATTAGAGTATTGTGTAATATTTTTTTTAAGCTTCGATTAATTTGTGATGGTGTATAAATTTTAAAGATTTCTAATTCAGGTAAAGAAGTATAATTACCATCTGAATATTTGGCAATTTCGTATGGTCTCAATTTTGCTTTTTTTATAAAACTTATGTCTTTGTAAGTTAAAATACCACTTTCAAATCTCTGTTGGCTATTCTGACGGTATTTGTCATAGTCATTTTGCTCTGTCAATTCATGAAACCTTAATTTAGATTGTTCAAATTTTAGAACGGTTTTCTTTTGACCTTCTTTAAAACTTACTTTTGCTTTAAATAATTCAAGAGTAAACTCAAGTTTTTCAAACTTGTTGGAATAAAGAACATTTTCTATTTCTTCTATTGGAATTGAATAAGTTCGGTGATACCTCATTAATCTGTTTTCTGCAATATGATATGTGCGGTCACTTATCCTATTAATATATTTCGCAGGTAGCTCGAACCAGTTTACATGCAACTCTTCAATATCAATGTTGTTTTCAAGAAATGATATTATTTTTGAAGGTGGATATAATTCAATAAAGCTTGCCAATAAATACCGATATCCTTTTTCTGAGACTTCCTGTATTTCATGAATTAAGTTTACGCATTCTTTTAGCGAAATTAGATTTTCACTTTGTAATGTCTTTAGAGCAATTGGTAGGCTGTATAAAGTGTAATCCTTTCTTTGGTAATATTTTGTCCAGTAAAGATAAATGCTTTGTATATCAATTTCTCTGTTTTCAAACAAAGCTAAGCGAATATAATTATGTATTTTATCTCTGAGATTGAAGCTACCTAAATCAGCATGCTTCTCAATTAGCTCTTTTAAAGTTAAATCGTGAAATTCATTTTTTTCGTCATCAATTCTATACCCATAAGAAAGAAGGTTACTATAAACATCCTTTAAAATCCAATTCGGATAGTATTCAGGTGTATTGTATTTAGTTAGAAACCTTTCAAGCATATAAGTAGCTTCATAAGCATTTCCATTTAGATACTCTTCAAAGCTAGATTTTAAAATTTCGTACCCCTTAATATTTGATTTGTGTATGTAAATATTTTCAATGATATGTGTTAAATAATCTTTAAAGTTTATTCTATCTTTTAAAGCCTTGTCAATATTTTTTTTGTTCAACTTTCTTGAATGCTTATCAATATAAGTTTCCTCTTCGTAAATATCACCTTCTAACTGTTTATGAAAATGTTCAGTATAATAATGGTCATTAGCTGTTCTGTTATAAAGTAATGTTGCATTTTTAGTTTTAACATAATAATACATTCCGAAAAGATATTCTGAGCTTGTAATATCCTCATCTGTTATTCCATTTACTATTAGTGACTGGACATAAGTGTAATAAAATGTATTAATAGTTGATAGATGTTCTCTGTTAACTAAGTTGAAAATTAGAGATAAGTCATAGTAGTTGTTTGCATTTAGTTCATTTGCAGAAATATCTATAATGGTTTCTCTTAGCTGATTGTAGAATATTATTATTGATTCATAATCAACAGTGTCTTTTAAAATTCTTTCGAACGCATTAATTGAAGCGTATCTAATTAAAATCTTCTTTTTTAAATCTATTGGAAGCTGAAATAAACTATATCTTGAAAGAAATCTTTTTTTAAAGTGTAAGATTGACTCACTAACGACACTATTAACCTTATTCAATTTATGTGTGTAGTCAACTTGTTTTCTTAAGAATGTATTAAAACTATCGTGAAAAAGAGAAATCCTATTTATTTTGATATCAAATAGATATGGGTGTTCTTTAATAAATTCTTTAACATAGTATTTTTCATCGCCGATAAATAATTCTATTTCTGACTCCATTATATAGGAGTTTGAACATAGAAAAAGTGATAAACTCTGTTTCCCTTTTTCGTTTGAAATAATATCCTGATAATAAGAATCAACGTTTTTTACTTGTTCAACTTTTGGTATTGTTTTGTGTAATTTGTAGTGTTCTGCAAGATATTTTACAATGATTGGGTATCCTTGTGAAATTCTAAAAATCTCATTAACAACAGAGTATTCAGATAGGTGAAACAAAGTTTTTAGAACCTTTTCTGTTTGTTTCAAATTCCAATTTTCAAGAGTATGCTTTTTCCAACATAGTTCTTTTGTTAAAGGTCTTGACAGAACAATTGTTTTACAAAAACTCTTGGCACTTTCTATGAAATTGATAAATCTCTGAAATTCGGGTTTATTGTAGTTTTCTATATGGTCAAGACCGTCAATAATTAATGTTTTTTCTTCGGCCTTTAACTTTTCAAAAAGTGTTTGGTGTGTTCTTTCTTTTTGGTCATAAAAAAGTTTAGTGTTTAAATCACGAATAAAATTTTCGAACTTTAACCTTTCTTTATAATCATGGTCTTGATTGCCAATCCAAAAACGATATAAAATATTGTTTTTATATTCTTTTGTTAGGGTATTTACAAAATGGCTTTTGCCTACTCCTGGTTTTCCTTCAATTAATAGAAGTGTTTCAAATTCCAAAAGTTTATGACTAATTGAAACAGATTTTTCTTGTAGTTTTGTAATAAAGACTTTAAGCTGAGGCAAAGAGTCTCTGGGAATTTCCCAAATCCGATTATCTAAGATTGAATTAAAAAAGCAATCAAGTTCGTTTTTCCTTTGTGAGTTGCCTTTAAGTAATTTGCTTATTTTTTTGTCAATTTGTGCTCTTGATAAAGAAATTATTGAAACATTAGTATCTAACTTATAACTAGGAAATTTCAGGGTTTTCTCATTTGGTTTGATAGATATATTTTTAAAGAATATGACATTCTTTTTTGAAGATAGTTTGTGTGGTTTTCCTTTAATGAAGATTTCATTATTCTGAATTTTTAAATCTTCAACTGATACATCTTCAAAATCTTTTATTTGAAAATGGAAACTTTCTGAATTTGTGGAAATTATTAAATCATCAAAATTATCAGAGGTTTTAGCTTCTATTTCAATTTTAGAGATATTGCGTTCTACATCCATTATTGTCAATAGAAGTAAGGTAACTTGTTTTTGATAGGAGTAGCCACTAAACGCATTTCTCATTTTTTCTCACTTATTTCTTTTTTTAATATTAAACTCATGTTGGTTTATTTCAATACGTAGGTAGCTCTTTGGCTTGCGTACAACTATATAATACCCGGAATAGCCCGAATTGTATATTCGCACCTGTTCCTACTATTCTACTATAGTTGGAATTGATAAAACTTTGTTTATTGGCCTTAAAGGCTGTTTTTAAATTCTCCATTGTTCTATTTAACATAATCTATTACGAATAGCATGTCCAGGGCAAATGGGGCGTGTTACTAAAAAATCAACACCCGGTCCGTACTGAGATTCACATTAAAAATATTCCACACAAGTTATAAAAATGT
>SDBV01008453.1_pt1 | contig 13884 bp, 11 predicted proteins | sample 2277081 | NCBI WGS metagenome assembly SDBV01 (sample SAMN10402039, study PRJNA504765) | marine sediment metagenome | isolation source: marine sediment core GS10_PC15, 223 cmbsf | place: Arctic Ocean: Southern Knipovich Ridge | collected 2010 | reverse complement strand
CACTCGACGAACAATCTCTAAGGAGATCTTGGAGCCTTCATTTTTTAAAAAGGCGGCCACTTTTTCGGGTGAAGGGGTTTTTTCAATAAACCGATAAGCAGCCAGCAGAACTCTAAATGCTATTGCATCATCTACTTTATCAAAGGCCATTTGTTCGCGTTTTTTTAACTGATCTTTTGTTCTATCCGGATCTGGGCTGGTGTATACATACAGGTTTTCTCGTTTTTCACGCACAAGTTTGTTTTTCTTCACTAGATCAATTAGCGCAACTTTCACTATCACGTGGAATTTCTCTTGGAGTTCACTATTGGTCATTCCTTCTGTTGATTGATTTACGCAATAGACAATCGTGTCAACCAACGTGCCATGTTTTGAAAACCCAATATCGCCATAATGCCAGAGTTCATTCGAATCAAACTCCGCAATTTCAAAGAGAGTGTAGTATTGTCCTGCATGTGAATAGCTTGTGAGATATTCCATTTCTCTCATGTATCGGTGGACGGTCCTTCTCGATTTCGTCCCTAATACCTTAAAAAGGCTGTCTATTTTGAGCACTTTTCCTTTCTGAAAAAGTCTCTTGATGTCTTCAAGTTTGCTTTTTTTTGTCTTTCTCATCAAAACTGTCCCCTGTTTACCTAAATGTGTCTTATATTTACCTTTTATAGGCATAAACGGGTCATTTTTCAAGAAAAAAAGACTTTTTTGTTACTTTTTATGATGGTTTTAACAGATTAGGGGAGAAACTGCGAAGAATATACTATCTAGACACTAAAGAAATGGTATCCTGAGTGTGTTGTGGATGGATCCAACGGGATTTTGCCTCCATAGCAAAAATTTATACAATCTTAACATTTAGATGTTAGAATGTTAGGCATAGATTGAAGATGATATAGGGCTTTACCAAAAAAGGGTATAGTCCAATTTAATAAAAATCGCAACTTATCTCAGGTTTATGAGAAGTTACCACGAAATTGCGGGGATTTTATATGGAAGCTTCCGGAGCAACAACACCATACCATGGCGATATTCAATCATCGTCCGGCAAAAGAAAACGAGAAAATAAACCAGATCCGAAGAATTCTTGGGAAATACTACCAAGTGAGCTTTGGGAGAAGGTTTTCGTTCATGGTGTTTCTAACCTAGACGGTGTTGCCTCTTTGAGATCAGTTTGCAGGGAATTTAATAACATTACAGAAACTGAGCATTTCTGGAAGAAACTTCGTAAACATTTATTTAAAGAAACAGAAGGCAAAAAAAACCCTTGTCGTAGTGAAAAAGGTTTCTGCATAGATCTGATGGTTAAAAGGGATTACTCAGAAAAATTCAAATTCAAATTCAAAAATGGGTTTTATCTTTATAATTTGTCTCGGAAACTCGGTGAAGAAGGGAGGAAATTAACAGAAGCGGTGAAATCAAACAAAACAGGAGCAAAAGATGCCGCCTACAAGTTTGCCAAGGAGCTTTTGCACCTAGGACTTGTGGTGAATGCGGGGGAATTCGTTTTAGATGACACTTATTTTACCCCTAACATTGACGGGTTTGACAGGAGCTGTCAGTTACTCTTCGATGACGATGATCTCCCGGTTTCGCGAATTCTTCAGCTTTTTATCATAAGCGGACATCCTGAGCAAGCACTAGAGGCAGCAAGAGTCATGGCTGCGCAAGATGTCCAGCCGGATGCGGATGACGAGGGGTATTATAGCGAATGGCACGACCACGCAGACGTTTCCACGTTAGATGCTTGCTTGATATACCCTCCAATTGATGGGTTGGATCTCCCACAGCTACCAGACCCTTCTATCCATTTTCTATGGGATGTCGCACAAGCCTTTCTAGAGAAAAATGACCTTGAGTCTGTTAAGTCTGCTGAAAAAGTGATCAAGGACATAGATGAGAGGTTCAAAAAAAGGCTTGGACCTATTGCAAACTGGGAAGAATGTCGATCTTGGAACGATGCTGTATGGTGGGAAAATGCTCAAAGGTGGAGAAGTGCTGCACACGACTCATTTGCCCAAGCCCTAGCCACCCCAAACCGACATTGTGATGAACAAGCAAGCTGCATAGAAAGTGATGAATCGGAGACCAGTGTTGTCGAGGTAGAGAAGGAATATTGGAAGGTTTGCGAAGATTACATAAAGCTTGCATTTAAATTAAATCAAGAAGGAGCGAGAGAATCCGCTTACTCTATTACTTGGGACCTTTTTCACCTTGCACTTGTGACGAATGAGGGAAGAGAGGTTTTAATTGGCACCTCTTTTTACAATCCTGCAATAGAAACGAATGCTGCTGACGACACCTATTCTGTACTTGGACGTCATTTGACTGATATTTTGGAACTTTTTATGAAAACCGGATATCCTAAGGTAGCACTAGAGGCCGAAAAGGTCATGGAAGAGCAAGTTAGCTGGATTAAAGGAGGCCGCATAGATGAATTTTCTTCTAACATATACCCTCCAGCTGAAGAGTTGGAGCTCCCGGAACCAAAAGGCAAGCGCACCATTTTTCTCTGGGATATGGTAAACGCCTTTCTAGAAAACAACGAGCCCGCGTCCGCAATGGAAATGACAGAAAAAATGGACAACTGCGATTCGGCATGGAAAGATGCTGCACGCGAGCGTGTCAGACCCTTCATGCCCCTTACCGGGAAATAACATCGAAAATGAAAACAAAATTTTAACCACAGATACACACAGATAAGCACAGATCGGAGCTCTTCTGCACGACGACAGCCGATCTGCGTTCATCTGTGTGTATCTGTGGTTAAAATCAAAATTGCCTGAACGACCCCTCAGATTCAGCTTTCGAAAAATTGGGTACTAATTTAGAATAGCATACTACTCAAGAATAAACCTCAAAATTTAGGTTCCTATTACCATGAAAACTTCCATCTTTCGCTCTTCCCTAGGCTCCTTATGCAGAGCATTTAGCGCTGTTATTGGGGTCGGCTTCGGTATCATCTTGGTCACTGTAATTTTTGCGGCTCTCGTTAACCTTACCGATCAAGACCTCGAGGTCAAATCACATTTTTCTCCTACTGTTATCCCGAATGCAAGCGATGTACGTAAAACGCTTTCAACAAGCGCTCCTGTGATCCTAAAAATCAATGTTGGAGGGATCATTGGCACAGACAAACTCAATATGCATACGATCCAACAGCAACTCACTGAGTCCCGAGAAGGGGTTTTTAAAAACGACCGCGTCAAGGCGATATTGGTGCATATCAATACCCCCGGAGGGACAGTTGTTGATGCCGATGGCATCTACCAGGCTCTCAAAGAATACAAGGAGCAGCACAATGTTCCTGTTTTCGCCTACGTCGATGGCCTTTGCGCCTCGGGAGGGATGTATGTCGCAGCAGCTGCAGACCGTGTCTACGCCAGCAATATCAGCCTTATCGGCAGTATCGGGGTTCTCTCTCCCTCTTTCTTCAACGTCACCAACCTTATGGAAAAGATTGGTGTCGAAGCAAAAACTCTCTACGCAGGAAAGGGGAAAGATGACCTCAACCCTTTCCGTCCCTGGAGATCGGGAGAGGAAGATGCTTTCGTGGCAATTATCGACTACTACTACAAGCAGTTTGTTGATCTCGTCGTAAGCAACCGCCCAAAAGTTGATAAGGCCAAACTTATCGAAGAATATGGCGCTCACATTTTCCCTGCGGGAAAGGCTTTGGACTATGGATTTATCGACCACACGGACTACTCCTTGAATGATACGATCAAGCAAGTCGCCAAGGAGATCGGTATTGAGGACGACTACTATCAAGTGGTGAAGCTGGATCGCAAAATATCACTCGCAGATGTTTTTAAAGATGATTCTCCTATGATGGCTGGAACGATGCGACACCAGATTGATCTCTCTCCGGAACTCGACCCCAAACTGATGAACCAGTTCCTTTATCTTTACCTGCCTGGGAGGCAGAACTAGAAGCTATTGCTATGAAATCTATCTACGTCATTGATGCATCCGGATACCTTTATCGGTCCTATCACGCGATACAAAACCTGACCAATGATAAAGGTGAATCCACAAATGCTTTATATGGCTTTATCCGCTCGCTCATGAAGCTGTTTAAAGACTTCCACCCAGACCATGTCGTCGCCATTTTTGATGGACCCGCAGGAACCGAAAAACGAAAAGAAATGTACCCGGAGTATAAAGCACAAAGGGTGGCGATGCCGGAAGATTTGCGTTACCAGATTGGATGGGCGCAAGAGTTTTGTGATCTGCTAGGAATTCCCAAACTAGTCATCCCAAAAGTAGAAGCCGATGACACCATGGGAGCCATTGCAAAATGGGCTGGCAATAAAAAAACAAAGGTCTACCTCTGCACTAGCGATAAAGACCTATGCCAACTCGTCAATGACAACGTTTTCATTCTGAACACACACAAAGACAATTTGATCCTCGACAGCAAAAAAGTGGAAGAGGTTTATGGTATTCCCCCCGAGAAGATGATCGATTTCCTTGCAATCATGGGAGATGCCTCCGACAATGTTCCCGGCCTGCCGGGTTTCGGTCCCAAAACGGCAATCTCCTTACTACAAGAATTTGATTCTCTCGATGAAATCCTTGCCCACCCCGAAAAAGTTCCGGGCAAGAAAAAACAGGAAACCCTAGTTCAAGAAAAAGAGAAGGCTCTGATCAGCAGAAAACTTGTAACGATCGACACCAATGTAGAAATCCCAAAAGAGGACTCCTTCTTCGAACTCAAGGAACCCAACAGAGAAAAACTTATCAAGTTTTACAGCTACATGCGTTTCACCTCCTTACTAAGAGAGATAGAACAGGAAGTTGGTGAAGATACACCCGAAGAGGTCTCCTATCAGCTTGTCGATGATGAAAATGCTTTGAAAGATCTCCTCAAAGTTCTCACCGAGGAAAAGGAGATCTGCTTTGACACCGAAACAACCCACTGGAGGCCCTTAGAAGCAGAATTGGTAGGGATAGGCTTTTGTGTCGAACCCACCAAAGCTTGGTATGTTCCAACAAACGGAAAACTGGGTCTGGATAAGGTTCTTGAGTCCCTAAAACCTCTTTTCGAAAACCCCAAAATTGGCTTCTATGGCCAAAACGTCAAATACGACTGGCACATCCTCACAAACTACGGAATCCATATCAAAAATATCTCCTTCGACACCATTCTTGCATCCTATATTCTCAACTCACACAGCAGACGACACTCCCTGGACACCCTCGCCCTACAGTACTTCGACAAAGTCAAAATTGCCCTCACTGATCTGATCGGAAAAGGAAAAAAAGCAATCACAATGCGGGAAGTTCCCGTAGACAAAGCCTGCGAGTACTGCTGCGAAGATGCCGACTACACCTGCCGACTAAAGCTAATCCTCGAAAAAGAACTGAAGTCCAGAAAACTGCAGAAGCTGTTCTCCGACTTAGAACTTCCCCTGATGTCGGTCCTCGCCAAAATGGAAAGGCATGGTATGTACGTGGATGTTCCCTTCCTAGAAACAATGTCAGTCGAAGTGAACAAAGCAATCAAAACCCTCGAAGGTGAAATCCATACACTGGCGGGAAAATCTTTCAATATCAAATCTCCAAAACAACTCAGCGAAATACTCTTCGTAGACATGGGAATTAAACCTCCAAGGAAAACGGCTACCGGCCTTTCAACCAATGCAGACGTATTGGAGGGCCTAAAAGAGAAATACCCTATCGCCGAAAAGGTGCTAGAATATCGCACCGTAGAAAAACTGCGATCGACCTACATTGAAACCCTCCCCCAAGAAGTGAACAGCAAAACACACAGGATCCACCCCACCTTCAACCAATCCGTCGCGGCAACAGGACGACTCACTTGTCAAGATCCAAACCTGCAAAACATTCCCGTCCGCACAGAAATCGGCCGCCGTATCCGCGAAGCATTCCGCCCCGAAAAAAAGGGGTGGAAATACCTTTCTGCCGACTATTCCCAAATCGAATTGCGCCTCGTCGCCCACTTTAGCGAAGATCCAAAGCTCATCTCCGCTTTCAACAATAACGAAGATATCCACGCCCACACTGCTGCAACAATATTAAATATCCCAATCAGCAAAGTTACAAAAGAACAACGGCAACACGCCAAAGCTGTAAACTTTGGTATGATCTACGGACAGCAAGCTTTTGGCCTCGCCAGAGAAGTGGGCATCAGCATCGAAGAAGCCCGAGCCTTCATCGATGAGTATTTCAATCGATATAAACGAGTAAAAGATTTTCTCGAATCGTACAAAGAAAACGCCAGAAAAACAGGAAAAGCCGTCACCCTCGTCGGACGAGAACGCGCGATCCCTGAAATCAACAACAAAAATGTTCAGATTCGTACTCAAGCCGAAAGATTGGCCATTAATACCCCCCTACAAGGGACAGCTGCGGATTTGATCAAAATTGCAATGCTTGCGATTGATAAAAAACTGCAAAAAGAACAAAATCTAGGTTATATGGTATTGCAGATTCATGATGAGCTCATCTTTGAACTGCCAGATTTCGAACTTCCCTTTTTCGATTCCCTAGTCAGAAAAGAAATGGAAGGGGTTTTTAAATTAAAAGTACCTCTTGTCGTAGACATCACTGTTGGCAATAATTGGAAAGAATGTTAAAATTAAAGAAAGTAGCCGTTACAGGCGGAATTTCGTCAGGCAAGTCTTTAGCATGTAACTGCTTTGCTGGATTAGGCGCATATGTAGTGAAAGCCGACGAAATCGTTCACAATTTATTGATTCCTGATACAAAATTAGGCAAGAAGGTAATTGAACTGCTAGGATCTGAAATTGTTGTCGACAATAAAATCGACCGAAACAGAATAGCAAAAAAAGTTTTCCTCAATCCCAAGTTATTGCGTTTACTAGAAGAACTTCTACACCCTGCGGTTTATGAAGAGATCGAAAAAGAATACCAGAAAGTTACCAAAACGAAAAATACATACACTCTCTTTGTGGCAGAAGTTCCCCTGCTTTTTGAATCAAAAGGAGAACGTTACTTTGACTACACAGTAGCTGCAATTGCTGATCGTGAAATTTGTTGGGAAAGGTATAGAAAGACAACAGGATATGAAAGAGAAGACTTTAACAGGCGTTCAGCTCGACAACTAAGGCAAAGCGAAAAAGCCGAGAGGTCTGACTTTGTGATCAAAAACAATGGTTCAGCTGACGAACTCCAGAAAGAAGTCAAAAAAATTGCCGATGCAATACATCAAAGTGGAAACATCCAAGAATAACTATCATTTATACGAGGGAGTTGCAACTCCCTCGCACACTAAACCCTTTTACATTTAGGAGCCCGATTCTTAATGGATTCAGAAAATAAAAAACAAAATTCCCCACCAGCTTTTGTGAGGAAAGGAACAAATCAAGGCAACGAAGAACCTGCGAACATGACGAAAGCACCACAGCAACCACCACCAAAACGGCAGGGTCCGGAACGAATTACAAAAATTGCTGATATTCAAAGAATGAATATCGATCAGCTAAACAAATACGGAAAACAAATTGGTCTCAAACACTTAGGATCTCTCACTAAATCGCAGATGGTTTTCGATATCGTAAAAGCGATCTCTGAAAACCCCAATGAAATCCTCTACGGTGAAGGTGTTCTAGAGGTGCTCCCCGATGGCTTCGGCTTTCTCCGCTCACCAAACTACAACTACCTCCCCTCCGCCGAGGATATTTATGTTTCTCCCGCACAAATTCGACGCTTCGACCTAAAAAAGGGAGATACCGTCTACGGGACCATCCGTCCTCCAAAGGAGAAAGAAAAATATTTCGCCTTATTAAAAGTCGAAATGATCAATGAAACATCGCCTGAAATCGCTCGCGACAGAATTTACTTTGGAAACCTAACCCCACTATACCCGGACGAGCGCCTGGTCATGGAAACCACACCAGACAAACTTTCCGCACGTGTTCTCGATCTGGCAGCTCCCATAGGAAAAGGTCAACGAGGACTTATCGTAGCTCCACCAAGAACAGGAAAAACGATTATCCTCCAAAACATCGCCAATGCCATAGCGACAAACAACCCAGAAATTACCCTTATAGTGCTGTTAATCGATGAACGCCCAGAGGAAGTTACCGACATGGAACGGAGCGTCAAGGGGGAAGTTGTCTCTTCAACCTTCGATGAACCCCCAGAAAGACACGTACAAATTGCCGAAATGGCTATCGAAAAAGCCCGTAGACTCGTCGAACATGGCAAGGATGTAGTCATTCTTCTTGACTCCATCACCCGCCTAGCAAGAGCCTACAATACCGTCCAACCTCACTCCGGAAAAATCCTCACTGGCGGTATCGATGCCAACGCCCTACATAAGCCGAAACGGTTCTTTGGAGCAGCTCGCAACATCGAACATGGCGGCTCCTTAACGATCATCGCCACTGCCCTCATAGAAACGGGCTCCCGCATGGATGAGGTGATTTTTGAAGAGTTCAAAGGAACAGGTAACATGGAACTTGTCCTCGACCGCAGGCTCGCAGACCGCCGCATTTGGCCATCCATAGACCTAATCAAGAGCGGTACCCGAAAGGAAGAACTTCTCTACCACCCAAGTGAACTCGAGAAAATCTACGTCCTACGACAAGCTGTTGCAGACCTCGCTGCCCTAGATGCTATGAATCTTCTCTTGGGTCGTCTCAAGAAAACGAATAGCAACGCCGAATTCCTCCTGTCTATGAAGGACTGATAGTTAAAGGATGAAGGCGGAAAGCGAAAAAAAAGTTCTTGATTTATGCGTAGATTTTGCAATAATAAAACATTCTATAAAGTATTCATTTCGAGGTTGTGATGCGTCTATTTTCTACCCTTTTTACAGTTGCGATATTAGGTATTGGTTTTTGGCTCTTCTGGCAAATCAATCCTTCCTTCCGCGAGGTTGTCCAATCTTATGTTGAAAATGGAGAATTTTTGACCTTAGAAGCACGTTATTCTGCAGAGCAAATTATGCAGCAGCATAGCTCTGAATTGCTTCCTGACGACCAGTATTCCTACCAGGAGCCGAACCTAAAATTCTATCCCTACCTCTTGATGGAAGTAAAATATACGCAAGCAAATGGTCGAACCCGTGAAGGTGTCATCCTTTGGAGCATGGTTGATGGTGAGATGGTAATCGATACAGACACATGGGAAAAGACCCATGGCTTTGAAGACACCATTAATGCAGGTGCCAACAGAATGGATTTTTTAATTATCAACACCCTGGCACGGTATAGAGGTACCCTTCCAGCTTCCAGACTCCAAAAGGAATTAAATCTCGATCAAAAGCAAATGGAACAGGCCTTGGAAAGTGCTCGAAAGAAATATCTAGTGATTTTGAAGGGCAATGAAATTGCCTTACACTTCCAAAGTCCAAATTTCAATGTACTCCCTCAAACCCGAATCAATCAATGGCTAGTAACAAAACCCTATAACCACGCACAACGTGTGGGCAAGAGGTACAATCAAAGTCAAATCGAGAGAAATGCCAAGGCGGCATTTGGTCATGATTTTACGGTACGTAATTCCAAAGTGGTATTCCTGCCGATCTATAATATCGAAGTATTAAATCCGGATGGCTCTATTCTAACTAGCTACTGGAATGCTTTGAACGGTCAACGCGTCGACACAAAATACCTCTCCCTCTCCCCTTAATTTTTTATAATTTTACCACAGATAAACACAGATGCAATGGAATCTGTGTTTATCTGTGTGCATCTGTGGTTAATTTTTTGGGGTTGACTCAGCTTTTAAAGCATCGAGAAGATTGGAGACTCCTTCGCCGTGAAGGGCAGAAAGCTCAAAAAGGCATTCTGACTGTATTCTGTGTGTTGAATGAAACTGGGAAAGGTTCTCTTCCGCCTCTTCGGCATCAATCTTATTCAAGACAACAAAATAGGAACGCTTCGACAGCTCCGAATTGTAAGCAGCAATTTCCTTTCGCAAAACGGAAAAATCATCGGCAGGGGTCCTTCCATCTATGCCAGAGGCATCTAACACAAAGATAAGAAGTTTGGTTCTTTCAATATGTCGAAGAAACTCTAAACCCAACCCCTTATTCTGATGGGCATTTTCAATAATCCCCGGAATGTCCGCAATGAAAAGACGGGAATAGTCATACTTCTCGATATACCCTAAATTCGGTTGCAACGTTGTAAAAGGATAGGCTCCAATCTTAACTCTGACATCCGCCAAAGCAGAGATCAACGTAGACTTTCCCGCATTGGGAAAACCCACCAATCCAACATCTGCTATGAGCTTCAATTCTAATTCCACCTGGCAGGCTTCCCCTTCCCTGCCGGGTGTACATGTGTTTGGCGCACGATTTGTCGAGCTCTTAAAACTGTGATTCCCACGTCCACCTCGACCTCCCTTGCAAATTTCCCACTTTTCTCCGTCCTTCGTAAAGTCGAATAATATTTCTCCAGATTTCGAATCTTTCACAAGGGTGCCGCAAGGGACTTTCAACACTAGGCCTTTCCCATTGCGTCCACGCTGCTGATTCGGGCCACCCTGGCGGCCATTCTCCGCTTTCAGGTGTCGACGGTGTTGAAACCACTCCAAAGAGGGAATCTGTGCATCCGCCTGCAACACCACCTGACCTCCACAACCACCGTTGCCTCCGGTTGGACCTCCTTTGGGGATGTATTTTTCCCTGCGCCAGGCAACGATACCGTTTCCCCCTTTCCCAGCTGCAAGGTCTACTTTCACACGATCTATAAACATAATTTAATACATAAAAAAGCCGCGCCCTAAATCATTCCCAGGCCGCGGCGTGCTCTAAACTGCTGTAGGACGAGTGATAAAGCCTGTCCTACGTCATTACAGAAACGATTGTTCTATTCGACTTGCGGAACGATACAACACCATCCATAAGTGCAAATAGTGTGTCATCGTTGCCCCTTCCAACATTTTTCCCGGGGTGCCACTTGGTTCCACGTTGTCTGATAAGAATACTTCCCGCTCTTACAACTTCTCCAGCGCCTACCTTCAAACCTAGACGCTTAGAATTCGAATCGCGACCATTACGGCTTGATCCTTGTCCTTTCTTGTGTGCCATTATTTATCTTCCTTTTTTGTAGCTTTCCGTTTTGGCGCTGCCTTGGGTTTTGTCTTAGGTTTGGCTTCAGCTTTGGGTTTAGCTTCAGCTTTTTTAGGCGCGGCCTTGGGTTTGGCTTCAGTTTTAGCCTTGGGCTTAGCTTCAGCTTTGGGTTTGGCTTCAGTTTTAGCCTTGGGCTTAGCTTCAGCTTTGGGTTTAGCTTCGGCCTTAGGCTTCGCTTTAGGTTTGGCACCTCCACCGATCTCGAGAATTTTTACTCGGGTGTAACGTTGGCGATGTCCCCATTTTTTTTGTTGATGTTGACGGGGCTTATACTTCAAGCTAACAACTTTCGGTCCAGCGGATTCTCCTATGATTTCTCCTTTTACCACATAGCCGGAAACACTCGGTTCCCCTACCAGGGTTTCTGAACCATCATGAACAAATAAAACTTCGTTAAATTCAACTTTAGCACCTAATTCAGCGTCAAGAAGCTCGACATCAATAATATCATCACTTTTCACTCGATACTGTTTTCCACCAGTCTTAATAATGGCGTACATATTTGTCTCCATACTCGATAATTTGTTTAAATTAATCACCAAGAATAGTCGAATTTGCCTTTGAAATCAATGAAAAAATCTAGATAATCATCTTAGAGGTTAAATATTATGAATACCGTTCTCTTGCAAACTCACCTCACGGATGAAGAAATTCGACAGTTGATCAACGAATTTCCGCAGTTCTTATTCCTAGGTCCCAGCGAGGTGAACTATAAAAACCTTGGAATTGAGGAGTGGGGTCATGTTGAAATATTTTATGGCAACCGTCTCTCCGAGGTAGAGCTTGAGAAGGCCCATCAGCTGCGATGGGTACACTCTCCGATGCCGAACCTTAATCCTCTATGTATAAATGAGATGGAAAAAAGGGGAAATATCATCGTCACAAGCACCGAAGAGGAAAATGTAGCCCAGATCGGGGAGTATGTGATGGGGGGGATTTTAGCGTTTGCCAAGAATTTATTTCACTGGGAGAGTGCAGATCGCAATCCTATGGTCCTTTGGGACAGCAAGTGGCGTGAGTCGATGTGGACCCTAAAAGACAAAGTTTTTTTGCAAGTTGGCCTTGGGAGTGTAGGGACTGAGATTGCCCGTCGCGCAAACCAGATGGAAATGCGGGTTTGGGGAGTTCAGAAGCATCGATCTTTTCATCCTCATTGTCATAAGGTCTTGTCTACTCAAGAGTTGCACTCTGTTTTACCCGCTGCTGATGTTGTCTGTCTTGCTATTCCGCGGGGAGAACAAAAGGAGAAATGGTTTAAACGTGAAGAGATGGAATTGATGAAAAACGATTCCATTTTAGTCATCATTGGGTCAAAGACCATCATTGATGAAAATGCTTTGGCAAAAGTTTCTGAAAAAACGGGAAAATTTCGAGGAATTCTCTTGGATGCTTTTTATCAGATTCCTATTTCACCCTCTTCAAAGCTTTGGGGTATTCCGAATATCATCATCACCCCCGAGGTGGCCCCCCGCCCCAAGACCTCGAAAAAGGAGGCTTTTCGTCTCTTCCGCCACAACCTGCGGCAATATATTCACGGCAACCTTACGGACATGAGGAATGTAATCGGCACGAAACCCTAGCACAGTAACCGTTCACGCAATGGTGTCAACTTAAGCAGGGGTTTTCAACGCAAAGACGCCAGCGCAAACAGTACCAGCGCAAACACTGTTCGGCATGATCCGCCTTGTCGAATCACGACCTCCAGTGTTGCGTTAGATCTAGGCCGTTGAATTCACTATTTATCAATTATTAACCTTATCTTTATATAGTTTAACTTTTTTTATGCTATTATATATAATAAGCTTTTAAATAAGGTGTTATAATGGTTTTACAATCTTCCACAGAGACAGTCTCTCCTGATGTAACTTGGATGGACCTAACAAACGTGAAAACGACCGACGAATGTCTAGGGTGTGGCGGCTCTCATCCGCCAATAACAAAAAGCAAAGCTCGAAGGGCCGCGGAAAAGAGCTTCTGGTTGATCTCTGCAATTTTCAATCCTGCATTGCAGTTCTTTACTACAGGAATAGCAGATGCTATTGGATTGGGTACATATCGGCATGGCACCAATATGAAAAACTACCTAAATATCCGCGTAAATGGCGCTGACCCGGGTTGTGGGGGATCCGAAACGGGCTCAGCAGCTGGCCTTAATGACTCCACCTATCAAGAGTCCAGCAAACGTCGCTTTTATGTTTTTCATCCGGCAACCGGAAATATTCAAACAACTTATCAGGAGATAATCACAGACGATGGGGAGGAGATAATCATAGAAGCTGGGGAGGAGAAAAACATCCTAGAAAGCTGTTTCGAAAGAGCTTGGTTAGGGTTCCTTGGGCCGCGCTTTCATGCGGTCCTGTCAGGGCGCGTAATGTTCGCTTCAGCCGCTGAAAAGGGCCCCGTTGCAACCATCAAACAGATAGCCGGTATCTTGATCGGACTCTTCACTCCGACCCTACATGTCTATTTCGACGACGAGTTCGCGGCTTGTATAATCGGAAAGGATCCCGACTACTCAATGTACGCATACAGGACCCCCGAAAACGTAGGAATTACAACCGCTCACTTCGGATTCAAAGGGATTGTGAGGCAAGGGTTCAACCGTAGAATCTGGAAACGGGTCAAACAGCATCCTGGCCGTGTGGCCTTAGGCGTAGCCCGTATCGTTCTGGGTACCATGGGAGTCTACTATGCTTCCCAACAAATAGCGACAAAGCGGCCTAGCACCCTTCTGTTACACTTTCTCTAATTAGGGGGAGGGGGTCAGACGGGGATCACACACGGGGGCCAGGCATGGGATGGCACAGATGGGCATTTTT
>SDBV01008452.1_pt1 | contig 13885 bp, 10 predicted proteins | sample 2277081 | NCBI WGS metagenome assembly SDBV01 (sample SAMN10402039, study PRJNA504765) | marine sediment metagenome | isolation source: marine sediment core GS10_PC15, 223 cmbsf | place: Arctic Ocean: Southern Knipovich Ridge | collected 2010 | reverse complement strand
AGAATCTAAAAAAGAGGGAAATATTTAAGGAATAAGCAGGAGTTGCCAAGATTCTAGTTGAAATTATCTAGAATTCTTTTAGATTATATCTATTAAACTAGAATGGAAATATGGTCTACGGCGCTAGATATGACGCTATTGAGCGTCTATGGCGTGACTGAGGTTCTAGTGACAAAGGTCTTCTTCGATGGTCTTACCACGCGGGCCGAATCGTGGGTTCGAATCCCACCTCCTGCATTTTATAAATATAGTTTTTGATTCATTATGTTAGGCGTGTAAGAAAAAAATTATAAATAAGCTGTTTTCATTCAAATATAGATTCAAAATTCATACGCTTCTTAAAAGTTACACCTGATAAATGCTCAATAGAAAATCTAAAAGAGTGTTTAAATATTTGCCATCAAGCATTAAGGAGCATTGATTTAAGATTAGAAAAGATTTAAAAAAAATCAGCCAACTTATGCTGTTTAATTTTGGGATTATTAGTTAAGCTTTCAACATATTCTTCTATTAATTCCATATGCTGTTTTGTGTAATTATCTAAATTAAAATCTTTGCAAAGTTTTAGCGCACGAGGAATATATTTTTTAATACCTCCACGATTTACTGTAAGAATAATCCTATTTCCACACTTAGGGCATTTCTTGCTGCTTGAAAGCGGAGGACGTCTGAATTTTTCATTGCATTTAACGCAGCGAAAACTTTGCACGGCAAACTTTCTCAAATTGCCAAGTATATCTGGATTGAAATGTGTAGTTAAAATTTTTTCTGCTACTTTTTTTGCTTTTACGGCCTTAATGATTTTTGCGAGATGTAATTGACCTTCAATTTTGTCGTCTATAGTTTCATATAGTTTGTAAGCAGTGATTTTTGGTCCTTCATTTATATTGTCAGTTGGAATATTATAACCAATATGTTCATACTGTCCAGGAGTTCCTAAACGACTTTTAACAAGGTTCATAATCATTTCTAATTCAGAAGGCGCAGAATATCGTTCAGATGCTTCATAAAACTCTAATGGATATCTATTTAAAGTATCGATATTATGAGCCTCTCCGTCAATTTCATTAGGGTCAATTTTAGTACCAATTACTAAAGTGGCATCCATTCTTCCTCCTATTTTATTCGGAAGATAATGTCTTGAAAAATTTAATAAAGGATCTAAAAGCAACATTAGCCCATCTTCATCCCCGTCACAATTTCTTCGTTTAGCAGCGTGCCAGTAAGGATGAGCGTAGATGGATCTGGCTGGACTAAAACCAATAACTCTGCCAATTATTCCAGCACTAGTATGAGGAGCCAAACCTACAACTAAGTGTCCTACTAAATCTTCTCTAGTTGAAACATTATAAAAGCGATCCATTTTATAAAACAGCTCTAATTCATCATCTAAGAAATGTGCAACTTTTATAAAATATTTTGCACAATCGTCAGAAAGTAATATATCTTGTACTTTAAGCTCAAGGATCTGGTTCTCGTTTTTAAGAAGCTTTTTATTGATATCTTCAGAATACCCTAGTTTTTTTAGCACTTCTACAGATGTGTTAATCTCTTTTGGCTTAAAATGGGTCAAGGGTATATCAGTAGCATCATATCTAATTTCAGCAGTTTTATATACTAAAACATTATTTTTTGCTCTTAAAATTCCTTTCTCAATAGGCTCTGGTACTTTATATTTATTAGTTAATCCAATAATTCCTTTTAGGTTTTTAGGTAATTGCATATTTAATGAATTTAAAACTGAATTTATGTAATGTTTAATATTAAACTTAGCTTCAGCAGAAGTTCTCAATAATTCATTGCATTTAGAACATCTTTCTTCAAATGGTTGATATAGAGCTTTACATTTTGGACATATTTTCTGAAGTTCAGTTGGAACTCTACAATTATTGCATATATTAAATATACTTGTTCTTCTACATTTAGGGCATATTTTTCTACAAATATCAATCTTAATCTTACCTGTTTCTACAAAATTATCTTTACTAGCAAAATCTGATGATTTTCTTGTTTTTTCTTCAAATTCATTCCTATTTTTTTTTCTTGCACTATACCCCATCGCTTTTTCTACTAATCTCGAATTCCCAACTACATTGCTCAAAGGAAATAGTGCATGGATGCCTTTCATAGTTTTTCTTTCTGATTTTTCTGGGCGCCCCATGCGAGATCCCATAAAATATGGTGCTTTATTTTTGATTTTGAGAGAAGAATTCTTATAGAAGAAAGTAAATACATCATTATTCTTTCCAACGTCTACTGGCTTTTTGTTTCTTAGGTTAAAAATTGTTTTATAAATAATACTCATTTCTTTACCAAAGATAATTTTATTATCCTTTATTCTATGAAGTATAAATGCTTTCTCCAAGATTATTTTAATTTGCTTCTTATAAATTAGATTAATCCTCTCTTCAGATTCAGAGAAACTTTCAATAAGGACATCCCTGAGAATCTTTAACTCTTCTATTGAAATATTATCCCAGAAATCTAAATAAGCCGGATGAAGAGGAATATTAAACTTTTTAGAAATCTCTATTGCCTCATCAGCAGAAGGGATACTTTTGAAAGGATTTAATATTAGTTGTTGTATTCTTTCATCATTATTACTTTTCCTTTTAGCTGCATTTTCTAATTCCAAGGCCCACCATTCTTCTACATATCCCGAAGGTACTAAATTATGATTATTTTCAGCGAATTCGCCAAATCCAAAAAGAAGATCTCCAACAAATAAAACTTTTTTTATTTTAGGAAAAACTTCTTTAGCCTTTTTGATACTTGATATTTTTATCACATCACCATTTTTCAATTTCACAATTGGAGGCTCAATATAATTTACAGGACAAATGCTTGTGCTTTTTCCTGGACGTTCAATTCTTAGTTGTGTGCCAATTGCAACAAAATCATCTAAAATTGCCATTGTTGCAGGATGCATTCCCCCTGCTGCTAAACCAGTGTTTCGGGATCTACCATATCTTATTCTATGACCTCCTACTTTTGATGGATAACTAAACACAGGACGCCCTGCAATAATATCTGCAACAAATTTTAAATTTGGAACAATTTTTACTTCTTTTTTAGACTCATCTTTTTCAATTTTTCCTGTTTTTTGCTGTTTATGAGTAATTTTTTTCAATTCAACAAGCCAATCCCAACCTTCCAGTTTCATTTCCGTTGCTATCTTAATCAATTTAGGTGCTTTAAGAAGAATTCCATCATTTAAAACAAGGCAGGCTCCTCCTCTTATTTTATTTGTTTCGATCCGAGGTAAATCTCTAAATGCTGAAACTTCTTCATTTTCAGTTGGATCTCCATTTATTTCAACCGGTAATCGTTTCACAGCAAATCTAATCTCATCGTTAGATGATGGATATTGTAAATGAACCAATCTGTCGTACAATTTTATCTCTTCAACATATCTGCCAGTTTCACCTTCAGTTGCTTTATATTTCGGTATATTCGATTTACCTCTTACATAATCTGCAATCAACACACACAAAGCCGCAGTTGTCCCACCAGCAGCTCTAATTGGTCCCGCAAAATATAGAGATAAATATTTTTTACCAAATTGATCTTCTCTGATTAGTATTTTGGAAATTCCTTCAAGGGGAGCACTTACTACGCCCATTGTTTTTATTGCTAATCCAACTCTTATTGATCTTTCAACTCTTAATTCTAGGGATTCAATATTTCCAATTTTATTATCTAAAATATCAGAAACTACTTTAAAAACAAGTGTATCCTCTGTTAATCCTTTCATTTTTAAATCTCTTATAACTTTCGCAACACCTTTTGGTCCTACAAGTTTTTCTACTCTACCGGCTAAATCCTTAGCTTGAGGAGATTCTACATATAATTCAGGATCAAGTCCTTTTTGCCGTGCTTTTTCTGCAATAGCATAACATTGATCAACTTGTTTTTGAACATTATTAAAATATAGTTGCATCACTTTGCTTATGTCTGACATAAATCATCCTAATTTGAGAATTTATAAAAATTGAATAAATGAAAATTAAGCATAATATACTTATTTTCTAAATTTAATTAAAACCATTTATTAATGAGCTATTTCATTTATAAATTTAGAGAGAATACTAATTTTCTACGGTCTTTTTGTATAAAAGTAAATTTGTTTTTCCTTTAATAAAAAATGATTTAATTTCAAAATTCAATAATTATAATAATTCTTCATTGGATAGTAGAATATTGAAAGCCGATAGATTAGATAGAAAAAAAGTAATAGTAAATAAACTAATCAGCTCAGATATAAATGTCACACCTTCAATTTTAGATTTTATTTTAAATTTAGATGAACCCTTAAAAATTGTTAAATTAATTATAAAAGAAATTAGTTTCCTTCCTAATTTTAACAGTCATCTAACTGATGACATCTTACAGAAAATTTCAAATGAAGAGCTAAATCAAGCTTTAAAAAGAATCTTATTAAAAAAATTCCAATCAATTAAAAATCATGAACGAGAGTTAAAAGCGGAATCTAATAAAAAACTCACTACTTCTTTAAATGTAATAAAATCTAAAAAGGAAAAACAAGAAATCCTAAAAATTACTGAAAATATTTCAAAATTCAAGAACCCTATTGAATCCCAAAAAGAACTCTTGATTTTAAATAAAAAAAATAAAGATTCAAGTAAGAGCGTATTAACTAACAGAATCAAAAAAGATTTTTTTGAAGGTTCCAAGTCAACTTTAGCCTTTAATCCAATCGCAAAAGATTATGAATTTTCTTTTGAAATTTTAAAAGATCCAACTGGAAAAATCTATACAAATGGAGAATATGAAGATTTTTATAATCTTACATTGGATAAATTCAATAACCTCAGAAACTTAATGAGGAAAAGACCAGAAGTTCTTTCTGCGAACAATATTAACAATATTTTAAGATTAACCAATAAAGTAGAAGTATCTACGATTGGAATTGTAAAGGAGATTCGAAAAACGAAAAACGGAAATTATTTTTTGACATTGGAAGATATAACTAGTCTAATTAATGTGATAATTAGAAAAGACTCTGAAAATCAAGATAATGTAAAAATTGCTGAAAGGACTCTGCATGATCAAATGATTTATGTAAAAGGTACATATAATCCAGGGGAAAGAGGTAAAAAAGGTATCGTTTTTTGCAATTATATTTCAAAAATAGATATTCCAAGAGATTATGAACCCAATAAATCAATAGATCCTTTATCTATTGCTTTAATTTCAGATACACATATCGGTAGTAAAGAATTTGAAGAAAAGTTATGGAACAGGTTTACAGCTCTTTTAAATGGAAAAATAGGAAATAAAAATCAAAGAGAACGGGCAGGAAAAATCAAATATTTAATAATTAATGGTGATTTAGTTGACGGTATAGGAGTTTATCCTAATCAAAAGTATGACCTTACCATATCTGATATTTATGAACAATATAAAAAAGCAACAGAAATCCTTTCAGAAGTCCCTGATTACATTAAAATTTTTTATAGCTCTGGAAACCACGAACCTGTACGAAATGCCTTACCCAGACCAGCGGTACCAAAGAAATATTCCAAAGAACTCAGAAATAATGGTATAAAATGCCTAGGAAATCCCTCAGTTGTTCAGACTCATAATGTTAATACATTAGTTTTTCATGGGGATAGTATGTTTGATATAAATATGTTAATACCTGGTTTAGAAAACAATAAACCAGTAGAAACAATGAAAGAATTATTAAAATGCAGACATTTAGCTCCTATTTATGGAAAGAAAACACAAATTGCCCCAACGAATAAAGATTGGCTCGTAATTGATAAAATCCCCGATATTTTTCACACTGGACACCTACATATTAATGGAATGGGATCTTATAATAAAATTTTATTAACTAATTCAGGATGTTTTCAAAGTCAAACAGAATTTATGAAGTCTTTAGGTATCCAACCTACTCCAGGAATTCTTTCAATAGTTGATTTAGATACTTTGAACGGAATACAATTAGATTTAAAAGCTAGTTTTTGATTAATTTAATTAAAATGTGAAAGAAATTAATCTAATACAATGAATTTTGCAATTCCACGTAATAATAATTCAAAAATGTTATGCTACATTTGGAAAGTATTTGATATTCCTTCCATATCACAAAATGATTTTGTATATAAAATATCATTTGTATTATATATTCTCCCTCCAATGAAAGCAATAAACTTTATTAATGAATGCGTTGAAAATGGATTACTAATTAAAGATGATAATGAAAACCTTAAATTGTCAAATCCTCTTAATAAAAAGATCAAAAATTGGCATAAACAAAGGAAAAATGAAATTTTAGAAAACCTGAATAATTACAAAAAGATTGCCAAACTACAAACTGAATTTGACAAAGATAACTCTGATAATTATAAACACCTATTAAGAGCATTTACTGATCGAAGTACTTTAAATAGAGCGGCAACAGTATCGAATTCTGGCTTTGAATTAATAAACTTCAGTTCTTCTCAAGGAACTATTAAATCAAAAGTTCTTGGATCAAAAGAAGAACTATACATTATCGACATAGATACCAACGACAAGATACTCCGTCATAATTGTCATGATTTTAAGACGAGAAAAGCAGAAAATAAAAAATTTTGTAAACATTTAGCAAAATTATTTATATTGTTAAAGGATAAAGATGCAGCTTCCGCTGAGTTTTTTCTTAATGAATTAGCAGAAAATATTGATAATTGGGAGTTTACTTCCTAAATCAATTTCTTAAAAATATTGTTTTTTAATTTAACCTTATCTGTCTGTAAGAAGAGAGGTTTATAATTCAAAATACTATCAATTTTATCTATTTCAGAAAGCACTTTTTCAATGAGTTTTCTTCCAATATCAAGTTTAATTATTTTAGTTCTTCCATAATGACCCATTGATTTAACCTCGGCAGAGATTATTCCTGCTAAAGCTAATTCATTAATATAATCACTTATTCTCCTTTTCGTCAACTCTCTTACTCCTGGGATTAATCCCCTTATCTCTGAATGCATATTATAAATATCACCAGAAATTATTACATGCTCAGGGTAAAATTTTGAAATTATACTGATTGATGCTAAAATTAATTGTGATTGAAGGGGCATCCCTTTTATATATTCCATAACATGATCATTTTCTAAATCTAGCTGAGCTTTCTCGACATGTTTTGCTGTAACATTTTTATTTTGAGCTCTTTCAGCTAATTCACCTGCTTTCCTTAATAATTGAAGTGCCTTTCGAGCATCTCCATGTTCTTTTGCTGCGAAAGCTGCGCATAGCGGAATTACATCCTCTTTTAAAACATTATCTTGAAATGCAATTTTAGACCTTCCAAATAAAATATCTCTAAGTTCACTTGCATCGTAGGACGGAAAAACAAGATGTTCTTCTCCTAAACTCGATAATATTCGTGGATCTAAACTTTCTCTAAATTTTAATCTATTTGAGATTCCAATTAGACTTGTTTTACAAGAATCCAAATTTTCATTCAATCTTGTTAAGTCATAAAGAATTTCATTTCCACCTTTTTTCTCTACTATAATATCTATCTCATCTAAAACCAAAAAGCAAATTGAATTACTAACTCTAGAATCTAATAGTCCAAGTAATTTCTTGAATATTATATCTTTAGGAAGACCGGTTGGTGGGATCTTCTCTTTTCTTGAAATAGTGTTATAGATGTGAGCTAGAATACGATATGGAGTTGAAACAATATTGCAGTTTATATAGATCCACCACAATTTGATTTCTGAGTTTTGTTGTGCCAATTTTTGACTAACATATCTAATAGTTGCCGTTTTACCTGTTCCAGTCATTCCATAGCATAAAAAGCTTGGAGGTGCATCACCTAACAGTGCACATGCAGTTTTTTCAGCGATATTTCTTATCTGACTTTCACGATGAGGCAATTCTTCAGGAATATATAACGCTTCTAAAGCATCTCGATTACTAAACATTCTTGGACCTTTAAGATATTTCTTATAGAATTGATCTATATTAAATTGATAATTATTCTCCTTATTTTTCAACAACTATAACACCTTTTATTCTTTTTTTTATTATAATTTTTTTGCACTCGAAATTAATAGATATAAAAAATATTTCAACTGTATATTTAAAATTAATTATTAATCTTACATTTAATTGAAAAATGTTAAAGGTTTAATAGATAATTTTGACCAATCTTTTCAACAGTTTATAATAATATTGTCGGAATTTTAAAAGGATATTATTTAGGAAACAATATTTATTAAAAACTTATTAGCAAATCCTTCATTTAAAAAAAGTTTAATTTAATTAAATGTTTGTTTAATTATTTAATTTCTTTAGAAAAAAACACGCCTAGCAAGAGAATAAATTCTATTGCCAGTTATCAATAATCTAACTGAAACAGAAAAAAAACAAAAAATGGTTGCAGTAATTTTAGCGATAATTTTTCTTTGTCTGTTTTTAACAAATTTCCTAATAATATCCTACTTTTTCTCTTGGGCGGATTGGATCTCTCTTTTAATATTTAGCCTTCTATTGATTGTTCCTGCTTATATTTCAAATGCTTCGATGGTTTTTACCGGCGGCGGAAAACCTATCGATGGTGGAAGAAATTTTCGAGATGGTAGGAGAATTCTCGGAGACCATAAAACTTGGAATGGATTAAAAGGACCATTATATATTGGAATTCCAATATCACTTCTCATTTTTCTCCTTTTTAATATATTATGGCTCCCCATTAGAGAAATTGTGTTAGAAGCATCAACTCAAGGACAATATGTTCTTTATGATAATATCAGAATTTTTGAATATTATTTTATTGGTGGAAAGTTTCCAATAAATTTTATTGTTTTAATTATACGAATCATATTGGCATCTTATGGAGCAGTTATCGGCGACCTGATTGGATCCTTTTTAAAAAGAAGATTTGACATAAAAAGTGGTGCACCTTTTTGGATCGTGGATCAGCTAGATTTCGCTTTATTTGCGTTACTTTTTGTGTCTATTCCTGGTTTTTTATTACCCAATATCTTCTTGCAACCCGATATTTTTATAATAATTTTTCTGATAATTTTAACTCCCGCAATAAGTATTATCGCCAACATAATAGCTTACATAACTGGTTTAAAAGATGTTCCTTGGTAATAAAATAATAACTAACTTTATACAATGACCTTACATTTTATTTCTAAGGGGACATGCTTATTTTCAAAAATAATATAATTTTCAAATAACTTATTTACAGCTTTAATATAGGCTCCATTCCGTCCAATCGCAATTCCCCGTTCTTCAATAAATAGAAAATAGATAGAAATTTCTTTCTTAATAGAATTATTATTAAAATCTATTTTAATATCATGAATGTATACATCAGGAAAAAAACTAAACAACAAATTGATAAGAATCTTCTCAAATCTTATAATTAACACTTTTTTATTAGCTAAATCCCTTCTAATCGAATATATATGTTTTTTCGAGTTAAAATAATTTTCACTTTTTATAAAAAAAAAGATAAATTGGTCTATTATTATAATTAATTCTGGATATATTCCCTCTGTTTTATTATAAAAATACTCACGCAATTTAAGTTCAAAATTTGAATATCTTTTAACAAATGATAAGAGCTGATAAAAAATTAAGTCATCCGCAATAGTATAAAACATTAATCATATGTTATTCATAATGAATTTAAACTACTAAGAAATATATAAAATGACAAAAAAATTTATAAGTTGGATTAAGTACCACTTATGATAATAACTTAATGATGAAAGATGTAGGATTTCAGTTTTTGGATCACACAGCAGATGTTCAAGTTGAGAGTTGGGCTCCTACCTTGGAAGAAGCTTTCTCACAAACCGCTTTAGGCTTAATTGCAACGATATCTCCAAATTTAGATCTAATTTCTCCCTCCACCGAAAAAATAATTCAAATTGAAGCCGAAGATAAAGAAAGCTTATTATTTGATTTCTTGTCTGAATTTCTTTATATATTTGATGTAGAGGAATTAATTTTCAGTGCAATAACAGTAGAAATAATAAAAAAAGAACAAGATAAATATCATTTAACAGCCAGGGTTAAAGGAGAGATATTTAATAAAAATAAACATGAAATCGGAACAGAAGTGAAGGCAATAACTTATTCTTTTATGGAAATTGAAGAAAAAAAAGGGAACATCAAAATTAAAGTTGTTTTTGATATTTAAAGACAAAAAATAAGTTAGCCTTTTACAACTCCTACTGGAACTAGTCTCACAATTTTCTCTACTATCTCAAGATTATGGCTAACTTGGACAACTTGATCAATATCTTTGTATGCTCCAGGTGCTTCTTCAGCAATAATTTTCATAGATGCTGCTTTCACTAAAATTCCTTTCTTTCCTAAATCTTCTTTTACTTTAGTTCCCGAAAACATTTTAGTAGCTTTAGTTCTTGACATAACTCGACCAGATCCATGTGCAGTCGATCCAAATGAAAGATCCATAGCTTTTGGTTTACCAACGCAGAGATATGAAGCTGAGCCCATTGTTCCGGGTATAAGAACTGGCTGCCCTATATCTCTATAATCTTGAGGTAATGCACGATGTCCTGGTGGAAAAGCTCTAGTAGCACCTTTTCGATGTATGTTTAATTTTATTTTCTTACCATCTATTTCATGCTCCTCTATTTTTAAAATATTATGGCATACTCCATAAATTAAATGTAAGCCTAAGGCATCAAGATCTCTTTTAAAAGTATTTTGAAAAGATTCTCTTAGCCAATGAGTAATCAATTGCCGATTAGTGAAACCAAAATTAGCTGCACAAGCCATTTGTCTTAAATAATTCTGTGCTTCAGGTGTATCAGCAGGTACACATGCTAATTCCCGATCAGGAACTCTAATTTTATATTTTTTCATCGCCTGTTCTATATTTCGTAATGAATCAGTACAAATTTGATGACCTAAGGCTCTACTTCCTGTATGAACCATAATGCAAATTTGGTTATTCTCAAATATTCCCAGTTTTTTAGCTATAACTTTATTATAGATTTTGTCAACTTTTTGAATTTCAAGAAAATGATTGCCACTTCCTAAGGAACCGAGTTGTTTAATTGCGCGCTGTTTAGCTTTCTGTGAAACTAAACTTGCATCTGCATCATTTAAACATCCATTTTCTTCTAAGTGTTTTATATCATCTTCGATTGCATAATCATTTTCAAGCGCCCATTCAACCCCCTCGTTTAACACTTTATCTAATTCTGAATAACTAATATTTAGTTTACCTTTTGAGCCTAAACCTGAAGGAATGTTATTAAATATTGTATTCAATAAATTTGGAAGTGTATTTTGTATCTCTTTCATGGTTAATGATGTTTTCAACAAATTAATCCCACAGTTTATATCATATCCTACACCACCTGGCGAAATCATTCCATCTGTGGCGTTAGTTCCTGCAACACCTCCAATACAAAAGCCATATCCTTGATGGGCATCTGCAAGTGCTATAGCATGTTTTTGTATTCCTGGTAAGCATGTAACATTACTGATTTGATCCAAAGTTCTATCTTGCTTTATTTTCTCTAAAATATACTCATTAGCATAAATGTGAACTGGAACTTTCATTTCAAATTTTTCAATTTTTCCTTTTAAGCGAACCATCAAAGATTTTGGTTTTATCTCATATATGTTTTCTGCTATTTTGTTTAAGTTCATATTCTTCAAAATTATTATAATTTCATAAAATTTTAAATGAAAATTGAATGAGTTTAATATTTAGACTTATTCACAAGGTTGTTTAAACCTTTTGATTATTTATAAAAAGTTGAGAATTTCAATGAACTTCTAACGATTTATTTTTTTAGAAGTCTTTCTAAAAAGTAATTGTTTTGTGTTTAACAAATATCCCTGTGGATAATCAAAAATTGTGAAATTTTTTAATATACAAATTATAGATGATTATTGGTTTACATTCCTAAATTTCAATACTACTAGTTTCATGATTTTTTCAGAACATTTACATGAATGTAAAGCGAAACCTCATTTAATTGTATTATGATTCAGAAATAATAACTTCTATTAAATGAGTATATAATCTATGAAAATAATCTTTAAATTCTTGGAAAAAATATTATTAAATTTTACTTTATCTCAATGTATGAAAGTAACTCTAATTTATCTAAATTATTTATTATATTCTGAATCTCTGGTACGGGGTGACCGCTCTCTTCAGCAATTTCAGATAATGTATGAAATCCATCAGCTAAATGGGCAATATCAAATTCTTTTTTCCCTAAAAATCCTTGCGTTATCACTTGTTTGGGGAGTCGTTTTGATGTCCATTCTGGCTTCTTATCACTTACCATTCGTAAATCCTCTTCAGATAATACTAACCCCTTCTTCGCTATACGTTTTTGTGATTTAAGAAAATCTTTCTTGAAGATCTTTAAAATAGGGAGCTTTAGTTGGATCTCAGCCAGTTTACCGACCTTTAAGACATCATCAATAACCTTTTCAAAATCCCGAAAAATGCGAACATCTCCAGACCAATTCGAAAGTTGTTTACCAAATTCACCAACAAATTTGTCAATTATATCAGTTAAAGCCTTATGAGTAATCTTGGCATCATCATTCTTATCAGCAGCGGCAGTTATTAATACTCCCTCCTTAAAGACTAATAGTAGATAAAAAATTTGCATATCAATCACTTTCAATTCACCTGAGCCCTTCGAGAACTCGACACTAAAATCCTTAAGCGCTGTGAGAAAACCGCTCACTAAATCTTGATTAAATTCTATACTTCCATACTTCCGATGGATTAAACAAATGCCTGTATGCTGGTGGATGAGGTATACATTGTGTAAAATCTTAAACACCTACAAATAATTATAAAATAAAATTTCAAATCTTATTTATTAATATTTAAAAGAAAGTTCCAATATTTAAAATAAAGCTTTTCAAATTTCCTAATTAATAATAGGTAATAATTCTCTAATTGTTTTTATTTCCACTAAAATTTTAAATTCGTCATGGATATGCGAGATAAGGATATTAATATTTTCTTTTTTCAAGCTAACTATATTGTTAGTAAATACTGAGAGACAGGTAATATAATTTTAAATAATTGGCTTATACTTTGATTTAATCTAAAGAGAAGATAATCACTTATATTATAAAATCTTGTTCTTAGAAAAATTCCCTGAAAGATCTTTATTATCGATGACAATTTTTAACTTTTTAATGATTATTGTATAATCTTTACCTTAATCAATTATTATTATTTTAACAATTTCTTTACTCAAGGCTCTCTTAATAATAATAGGAAATCTCTTAATTTTAAGATAATGTTCATTAATATTAATATTTGAATTACAAGATCTCTATTTATTTTAACCTTCTTTCCCGTAAATTTCTCTATTACTAAATTAATAAATCTTAAAAAAATTGATATTAAGTAGTATATTAATCTCAATTATAGATATTATAAAAAGAATTGAAATGAATTTTTATGTATTCTTTGTAACAGTTCCTAATTTGGAAGAAGGAAAAAAAATTGCAAAAATCTTAGTTGAAAATAAGCTAGTTGCGTGTGTAAACATCATTCAAAACATCTTTTCTATTTACAGATGGAAGAACAAAATAGAACAAAGTAATGAGCATTTATTATTAATCAAAACAACTGAAGAAAAAAGTGAGTTAATTATTCAGAAAATCAATGAAATCCATTCGTACGAGATTGCTGAATGCGTTGGACTCAAGATTGAAAAAGGCTCTCAAAAATATTTGAATTGGATTAATGAAGTTGTTGATTAGAAAAAAATTTAATTGATAAAAACCATGCTAAACGAGACTTTTCGAATAGATTGGATCTTCATTGATAATATTATAATTATTTTATTATTTCTATTATTAGTTATCGTAAGAATTTTTA
>SDBV01008451.1_pt1 | contig 13886 bp, 13 predicted proteins | sample 2277081 | NCBI WGS metagenome assembly SDBV01 (sample SAMN10402039, study PRJNA504765) | marine sediment metagenome | isolation source: marine sediment core GS10_PC15, 223 cmbsf | place: Arctic Ocean: Southern Knipovich Ridge | collected 2010 | reverse complement strand
GTCGTTTTCCATCCGTCCTGGTGGCACCGCAACGAAGGGATCGTCTTCGACGAGGATTTCTATTTCAATCCCCAGAAAAGGGTTGAAGTGGAAAACCAAATGGAGAGAGCCCTGTATGAGAGGTGGGGCAAATACGGCTTGGGGCTCGATAGGGACAAGAGCCAGCCGATCGTGGGAGCGGTTCACCTGGCCGCCGGTTTTCTGGTTTCTGAGATGCTGGGATGCAAGGTTGAGTACGTAGAAGATTCTGCTCCCCGGGTAATTCCCGCAAATCTGGAAAGACCGGAGATCAACACCGATGCGGTCTTTCAAAGCAGCGCTTTCAAGAAGTTCGATGCTCTCAGAGAGGCGCTCAAAGCGAAATACGGATATCTGAAAGGGGATGTCAACTGGGGCGGGATACTGAATATTGCAATGGATCTGCGGGGGCACAGTGTTTTTTTGGATATGTTCGATGTACCGGAGACGCTGAAAAAGTTCTTCTCGGAGATTGCAGGAGTTATTGAAAAGTTCACTGTCGGCATCAAGAAGGAATCGGGCACCACATCAATCTCTGTAAATAGAAATGTCCGTCATTTTCCTGCCGGCATTTACCTTCACTCCGAATGCGCACACACAATGATTTCTCTGGATTATTACGCAGATTTTCTCTTTGCCTTCGATGCGAAGTGGAGTGAAAAATATCGGCCATACGGCATCCACTACTGCGGAGAGGACCCTCATCGCTATGCAGAGGTTTTTTCCTCGCTGCCACACCTGGATTTTCTGGATGTTGGCTGGGGGGGTGACGTCAAGCTGTTGAGGCAGCATCTACCAGAGACCTTTCTCAATATCAGGTTGAGTCCCGTCGACATCATAGACCAGTCAGCTGAGCAGATAGAATCAGATATCACGAGGCTGGTTCAGGAATCGGACAATCCGTGGCTGACAGGTGTCTGCTGTATAAACATGGATCATTATGTGACGGATGATAAAGTGACGACGATTCTTGAAACAGCGGAAGCGCTTCGAAAGGAATACTCAGCAGAAAGCCCGGTCTAAAGAAGATTAGATAGCTCGATCTGCTGACCGCTCACCTGAAAGCCCTAATCGAATAAACTGCTCCGGCGGAGCCTCGTTTTCCCGCATCAAATCCATCGTGCGCTCTATCATCATCTTTTCGATTTCTGGGTCGGCTATCGGATTTTTCTGTCCCGGATCTGTCTCGAGATCGTAAAGCAGGGTGCCCTGATTAAAAGCGTCATCCCAGTATCCTTTGGGAGCTCCGGCCTTCAGAGTCCTGCAGCCCTTGGTAAAGCGGAATGGGCCAGCAAGTTCGGCGCTCTTAAGTTCCTCCAGGCTGAAAAAACTCCTCATATGGGTCGGCATCAAGGTGTAGTTGAAGAGCGGCTCGTTATCGGGACGGGCCGGAGAGCGCATGTAGACGTATCGCCCGTCCGTGCAGTTTACGTGACCACCGTGCATGCCGAACAGACAGGCTTCTCTTATCGGGTTGTCTGCAGAGATCGTATCCTTCAAGCTGCGGCCCTGCATCGAGTCAGGCAGGTCTAATCCAAAGTAATCCAGCAGAGTCGGCGCGATGTCAATCGTCTGAACCAGGCTTTCGCGACTCTCGCCTTTCTTTCGAGAGCGAGGGTCCCAAATGAAGAGCGGAATATGGGTAATTTCGTTGTAGAAGGGTATACGGGATTTGCCCCACCACCCGTGTTCGCCCAAGAAAAAACCGTGGTCCGTATTAACAATAAGCAGAGTGTCGTCCCACATAGAGAGGCTGTCCATCAGATCGAGGACCTTGCCGAGATACTCATCGCACATACTGAGAAGAGCAGCGTACTGATACCTGGCGTGTTCTACGATCTCTGCGTCCTCTGGGATTGGAGTATAGGCAGGCCAGTCAAAGAAGGGACCCTTGTAGGTATGGGGGTAGAGGTCTTTGTATAACTGATCCGTGAAGAACGGCTCATGAGGGTCGAAAGTTTCTATCTGCAAAAACCAGTTGTCTTCGGTATGGTTATCTTTTATAAACTCTCCGGCCAAAGCGAAGGTTTTAGCCTGCGGCTGATCTTCGATTCCCTTTATGTACCCCCGGTTTACCCAGTCCTTTCTCCAGAGCGGCCCGTCGCGTCCAAGAGCTCCTTTTGGAATAGAGGGATCCTTAACACCTCCTTTCCAGGAGTCCCCCTCCTGACCCCGCGAAATTTCCCAACTGCAATATCTCTCATGATAGGTTGCTCCACCATCCTGCCAGTAATGGTAGTGATCGCTAACCAGATGAGCGTAGACGCCGTTGCTTTTCAGTAGTTCCGGCATCGAGTCATCGTAGGGCTCCAGGGGACCCCAGCTGCGATGCAGGAAGTTGTAGCGTCCCGTATGAAGCTCTCGCCGGGCAGGCATGCACGGCAGACTGCCAGCATAACAGTTGTTAAATGTTACACTGAGATCCGACAACCGCTGAAAGTTAGGCGCTTTGATCCAGTTACAGCCATAGGGTGGCAGCATGTGACGATTTAACGAATCGAACATAACCATGATGGCTTTCATTCTTGCATCCCTGCCTTCATTGTCGCATTCCTTTGTCAGGTTCTAGTGTACCATTATGTTCCATATTGATACCGCGTGTACCATAGGCCCCTGGTACACTTGTGTCAATAAGAGAAATATGATAGTCATGGTACTGTATGGATGAGCTAATAAGCCAGGATCAGCACGTATACGTCCAATTGGCGAATATCTTAAGGAACCAAGTTCATTTCAAACAGCTCGAGGGAAAAATCCCGAGTATCCGGGAACTCTCTCAACTGTACTCCATCAATTTCAAAACGGCAAACAAAGCAGTTTCTCTCCTGGTTGAAGAGGGGCTGTTGCACCGCGTGCGGGGAAAGGGAACCTACGTCGTGAGCTCGGATGCCAGCGTCTCTGAGTTTTCCCTTATCGGTTTGATCCTTTCGGACATCATTAACCCGAACTTCGGCTATCTTGCACAGGAGATACAGGAGCAAGCCTACGACAGAAACATGTCCATCCTGGTCAACACCAGCTACAAAAAGATAAAACGCCTGAGAGAGATACTGGATATGTATCGGAAAAGGCATGTGCAGGCGATTATCGTGCAGGGCGGAGCGATTCGGGATGAAAATTGTCTCAGGTTGATCAGAGAGTGTGATATTCCAATCATAGGTGATCACACCCATATCCAGGATATTGACGATGTTTGGATTGATGTACGTGCCGGAGCCCAGATGGCAGTGACTCATTTGATAGAAAATTTCGATGGCCCCGTCGCCTATGTATCGGGTTCCGATGAGCCAATAGAGGCGACGGGTCGGTTTAAGGGCTACAGGGATGCTTTGCTAGGAAAGCCAATGAAGTTGGATTATCGTTATATCAAGAGCGCGACCCCCAACTACAAAGGCGGATTTCAAGCTATAAATCAGTTTATCTCCGAAAAGAACACGCCCCGGTCAGTGTTCCTATATAATCTCGTGATGGCTATGGGGGCCAACAGTGCCATTAAAAGCCATGGATTCAGCATCCCGGAGGATATAGCGATTGCAGGCTGCGATGAAAGTGTGGACATAAGCGAAATGATCGTTCCTACAACGACAGTTGCATTTTCATACCGGCAAGAGGCGAAACAGATTCTGATGTTGGTGGAGAGAAGACTAAATAATAACAATGCAAAACCTCTCAGTATAAGAATTGCTCCTAAGCTTCTGATCAGGAGCTCGTCTAAATCTGTCTCGAGAAAACGGGTCAGGAAATAAACAAAGGGGGACTCTATGAAAATGGCAATCGGCAGCGACAGCGTACGACACATCACCGAGGCGATCTGCGAATACCTTGAAGGTAAGGGCATAGAATTGGAGTTGTGCGGCGCCCTGGCAGGGGAGGAAGCGGACTATGTGGATGGAGCCACCCAGGTAGCCGAAAGAGTCGCCTCCGGAGAGTGCGAGCAGGGTCTCTGCTTCTGCAATACCGGGACCGGTGTTACGATCATCGCAAACAAGGTACCGGGAGTACGAGCAGCTCTCTGTGTGGACGTTTACTCAGCCGAGATCGCCAGGTTGGCCAACAATGCAAATGTGTTGGTGCTCTCTATGCGTTACACCGGCGAGGGACTGGCAAAGGAGATTGTGGATGCCTGGCTCGCGACAGCTCCCTCCGACGAGCCTCGTCGCCAGACATTCCACCGAAAAACCGACGACCTCGATGCCCGCTACAGACGCGGGGAATAAAAAGTAAAGGCAGCTCTTGGGTTTTGGTCTCATGCACGAGCTTCCGACCGAATGGTCGAAGTTTGTCACCATCAAGGCCGCCATTTCACTCGAGTCGACCGGAGTGTGTCAAGGTCTTGGTGAGGCAGTCGGAACAGGAGATCACATCCCGGAAAAGTCCCAACTCGGAGTAAAGGCGTTGCGGAACAACTGAGAAGTAAAGTAGATGCCTGCACCAATTACGACAGCGTCTACTGCGGCTCCTACCAGCAATCCCGACAACCAACCGTACTTCTGGGTTTTAATCATGCCGTACTGTTCCTCATACTCGGAGAGAGGGGTCTGCCAGTCTCCGATGTATTTACCTTTGAAGGTTTCCCCTTCGGTTGTGTGAACCCGAATCTCAGCTCCTTTATTTAGGACCTCCGTCTTCCAATATGCATCTACAGTCCTATAGTCGGGTAGCTTTTTGTCCTGAAACGTCCCCACCGCCGTGCCTATTAGGGTGCAGCCTGTAATGATTTGATAAATGCCGATCGTTATGACCGGAAGTACGATTTCTACCATTCTTTTCATACTTTTCATCGGTTTCCTCCACAATCTCTGCCGATTGATATTGCAGATACCGTGCCAAAGCAAATAACCTGCGTAATTCGCTAATATGTAAGTAGTTAACCGAAATAACGAATTGCCTGGGAAACTAAGACCGCTTGCAATGAATGTCGGGCTTGAGTCCGGCTTATAGGATTCATCTTCTTCTCCTTAAATGAGATAGCTGAAACGTGGCTTTTAAAATAGAGGGACACTAATTGCAGGGGTTTCAGGGCAGTTATAAGAGATACGGATTTTCAGTACCGATCGAGGTTGTTGTTCAAAGAGAATCATACTAAAATGAATGTGCAGACGCCAATGCACTGGATGAGGGGAGTTCGATGAGTGCTTTGAGCTGCTCGACCGGTACTATGAGAAGGGAGGGCGGTTGATTGACACTGCCAACAACTACTCGGTCTGGTGGAACGAAAAAGGCGGGGAGTCTGAACCAGTATCTCGGACCGGACACCGATCAGCGGCTCACGTTACTAAAGGAGATCGCTTCGCAGGTCGATGCCACTCCCATTCAGGTGGTCTTCGCCTGGATGCTCCAATCCACTCCGCCGGTTTTGCCATTGGTGACTGCAGGAACCAGGGAGCAGATGAATGAAAACCTCGGTGCTTTCGAGGTGGAGCTGAGCTCAGAGCAGATGGAGAGGCTCAGCAACGCCGGTAAGCCAAAGGAATAACCCGAAAGCAGTAGAGAAGATTTCGAATATAAACTGTATCACTATTAAAGGAGGATCACTTGCTTAAGAAAAACCGGTTGAGGGAGCTTCTCAACGCAGGCAAACCCAGTATGGGCACAAGACTCCAGTGTACGTGGCCGACCATTACCGAGCTGGTGGGACAGACGAAGCATTTCGATTACGTTGAGATACTGGCCGAGTATGCACCCTTTGATCTCTTCGGATTGGAGAACATCGGAAGAGCCATCGAGCTGCACGGTATGGCCGGGTTGATCAAGGTCGGTCAGGAAGCCCGGGAGTTTCAGGCGGTGAAGGCGCTCAACTCGGGCATTCAAAACATCCTCTTCGCCGATGTTCGAACGGTCGAGGTTGCCGAAAGGTGTGTTAAAACCGTGCGGGCGGAATCTCCGGAAACCCGGGGCCTAAGGGGGGTTGGTGCAGGGAGAGATGTGGGTGTCACGCTGGCAGGAGGAACGCCCTTTTATGTTCAATCCACAGCCGACTCGGTTGTGCTGTTCATGATCGAGAAGAAAGACGCGGTGGAGAATCTGGAATCCATTCTCGATGTCGAGGGAGTCGACATGGTGCAGTTCGGACCGGCGGATTACTCCATGAGTATCGGACAGGTCGGCAACCGGCAGCATCCCGCCGTAAAGGAAGCGGAGGAGTTCGTGATCAAAACGGCCATGGAAAGGGGAATCGTTCCTCGAGTCGAGTTAGGATCACCGGAAGGTGCGAAACGGTACATCGACATGGGAATACGGCATTTCTGCATGGGAACGGATGTCCGAATTCTCCACGACTGGTACCAGGAGAGCGGTTCCGCCCTTCGGGATATGCTGGAAAACATCTAAAGGGAAAATGAATAGAGACGGGTCACTTTCGGGCAAGAGCGCAATCGTGACCGGCGCAGGGATCGGGATCGGTCAGGGGATTGCCGAGGAGCTGGCCGCGCGGGGAGCCTCCGTTGTTCTGCACTACGCCCATAGCCGGGATGGGGCGGAAAAAACGGTTAAGAAAATAAACGAGACCGGCGGTAAAGCCATTGCTGTTGCCGCAGACCTTTCCGTTGTCAAAGAGTGCTTTCGCCTGATCGATGAAGGGGCGGAGTTTCTCGGGGCGCTGGATATACTGGTCAACAACGCAGACGAGACACGGGAGCGCCTGCATAAGTATCACAATGGCTAGTGGGCGCTTTTTCCCTCGAGCAGGTGATGGCTGTAGATGGCGCCGGCGCAAATGGTCAGGAACTTGACCATGTCGCTGTCGCTGCGTGATGTCAGGATCACGGGTACCCGAGCACCGATCACAACATTCGCCACCTCGGCGTCCATTGTCATGGCCCATGCCTTGTAGAGGAAATTGCCTGCCGAAATGTAAGGAACCACCAGGATATCGGCCCTTCCTGTAACCGGAGGCTGTTTTACGCCCTTCTTTTTGGCCGACTCCTCGTAGAGGGCCAGATCGTAGGAGATCGGACCGTAAACCAAAGCATCCTCCCACTGCATCTCGGAGAGCTGTTTTTCATAGAGGGTCGAGGGAATGCTGGCCGACGGGACTTCGCTGGCATCCATGAGCGCGACTCGGGGAAACGCGACTCCCATGCTGCGGGCAACGTCGATGGCGTTGCTGATGATGTCAACAGATGCCTTCACATCCGTTCCCGGAAGCAGTTCCGGATTGATACCCGGATCGGTGAGAAAGATGAGACGGTCGATTCCGGGAAGCTCAAAGATGCTTACCAGGGACAGCCGTCGCCCCGTGCTGACGCCACTCTTCTTGCTGAGAATACCTCTCATAAAAACAGTCGTATTGACCTGTCCCTTCATGAGCATCTGGCAGTCACCCTCCCGAATGGCGGTCAGAGCTTCGGAAACGGAAAAACGGGTATAGTCGGAAGTGTGGCGGTCGATCTGCCGGATATCGTAGCTGTTGGCATAGCGAAGTGAGGAGGGGGGCAGACTCTCTATATCGCCAAAGAGGCAGGCCTGGCTGATGATACCCTCCTCTATGCCTCTGTTGACAGCCTCCATGCTCGGCAGATCGGGACAGATGACGGCGATTTTTTTACCTGCCAGCAGCTTGGCGGCTTGAATCAAATCACGCATGTGCCGTCCCCGTGTTAGCTGCATCATCGTCTCGCCGTTGTAGATAGAGGCCAGGAGTCTGACCGAATCGGAGAGGGATTGCAGGGCATGGGGGAGGGAGGCATCGAAGTAGATCGAGTCGCCGCTTTGCAGGGTATACTCATCCCGGTCGACGATGATTTTCAGCGTTCCTTCGAGAACGTAGTGAAACTCTTCACCCACGTGCCGGCTGTACTCCAACTCGTTGGACTCACGTGTTTTGATGGTAACGATAAAGGGTTCGATATGCCGACCGCTGTAGTAGGGGGCTAAGCTCTCGTACTCGAAGTAACGCGCCCGTTGGACGCGAATCCGCTCGTCCGATTTGGTGAGGATTGCTTTCTTTTCCTTGAACTCCCGCCCGTAGATGAGAGCCGCAATGTCCGTGTTCAGGGCCGTGGCGAGCTTGAGAAGATCCGATACCTGCGGTTCTTCCTCGCCCCTCTCGATGCGGTCGATGTAACTTTCGCCGGTTTTGAGGGCCTGGGCCAGCCTGCTCTTCTTCACACCCTTGGATAGGCGCAGTTTCTTAAGATTATCTCCGATCCGCATGTCTGTAGACTTTCGCCTCCTCCTCTCCTCTGAGCACCCGACTCACCCCTTTTGCCAGGGCTTCCAGCTCCAGCTCGCCTGGAATCGTGAAAACGGGTCCGATGAAGCTCACCCGCTCCCGGATGAATGAGACCAGGCGATTGCAGTGGGCTCCTCCCCCGGTGAGCACAATACCGTCCACATGGCCTCCCAAAACAGCAGCCGAAGCGCCGATCTCCTTTGCTATCTGATACCCCATTCCTTCGAAAACCAGTCGAGCCTTCTCGTCGCCGGCCTCGACGCGGGCGACGGTGGACCGCAGGTCGGTTTCTCCGATGTAGGAGCAGATGCCGCCCCCGCGACTGACCGTTTTCAGGAGCTCCGCTGGGCTGAAGGCGCCCCTCTCAATCAATGTAACAACACCGCGTACCGGAAGCCCCCCTGTTCTCTCCTGTGAGTAGGGCCCGTCACCGTCGAGGGCGTTGTTGACATCAACGACCCGTCCCCGCCGGTGGGCGCCGACGGAAACACCGCTGCCGATGTGAGCAACGATGAGATCGACCTCGTCGTAGGCTTTTCCCAATCGATCGGCGATCTCCCTGGCAACGGCCTTCTGGTTGAGGGCGTGAAAGATGCTCTTCCTCTCGATCCCCTCCATTCCCGACAGTCTTGCATGGGGCTGCAGCTCATCCACAACGACCGGATCGACGATAAACGCCCGAACCCCGAAAGACCTGGCAAACCGATAGGCAAGCAGTCCCCCCAGATTCGAGGCGTGCTCCCCGTTGGCGCCCCTGCGGAGGTCGTGCAGCATGGTGTCATCGACCTCGTAGGTGCCTCCTTCCACGGGCCTGATGAGGCCTCCCCGTCCCACGACGGCGTCGAATGTTGCCTCGAGATAGCCCTTTTTTTCGAGCAGTTTCTCCACGGCGTTGAATCGCATCTCCTCCTGATCGGCGATGCGCCCGTAGCGGCTGATGCTGTCTCTGATGTGAGGGATCGTATCTCTGATTTTGAGATTGTTTTCTTCCCAGATACCGATTTTAGTGGTCGAAGCTCCAGGATCGATGACGAGGATTCTCATGGTGGCTTCCAGGAGTCAGTCGAAATCGGGCAGGTTTTGCTGTGCCAGATCCTCTGCTAACCACCCTAGGCCGAGCTCGATGAGCTTCCATCTCTTCGGAGCACCCGACTCTCTGCCCCACCCGAGCATATCGAAGACCAGGTTCCTGGTGTCGTAAAACTGCTCCCGATCCAGCGCCCGACCCTTGAGGGTCCCGCTGTCCAGCGGCTCGAAGAATCGATTCGGCAGAACGTCATCCTTTGCGGTAAATCCTTCCCGTGTGTTGAAGGCCCTGGCCATGGTCAGTGCCCGCTCCGAGACCTTCATCAGCTCCCAATCGGAGACGTTCCAGCCTGTCACCACTTTTACCTGCTCGGTGAGGTCACTCAGGTCGAAGGGCAGAAAGATGCAACTGCAGAGACAGTTCTTGAGAGACCTCATAACCATAGCGTATGAGAAGAGCCGGGCCTTGGCCGGGCTGAGCTCGAGATTATCGAGGGCTTCGAGGATTCCCAGGTTTCGGGCAATCCCGAAGGTGGCGAGGCTTTCGTCGGCGAAGGCGGTGTCGTGAATGTTGTGCATGTGATCGGCGCCGGTGGGTGATATCACGTAACCTACACCCAGTCCGGCTTTGAAGCGGGGCTCATGCATGGGAAGGGGTTGGCCCTTCACATGAAGAAAGCAGGAGGCGGCTTGCGATCCCAGCGCTTCTTCTATGCCCAGGGGCCCGTTAGCCAGGATGTCTCCCAATCCCTCGCGTTTGATGATCTGATCCAGCAGTGCGAGCATTCCCGGGCCGGACCCGAACTTCAGATCCAGACCCTGCGTCAAGTCAGAGGGCAGTAGCCCCTTTTCGGCGCACTCCATCGCACCGGAGATCATCATGCCGGCGGTTATGGTATCGAGGGTGGCACGGTTGCAGATTTCGTTGGCCTTGGCCACGGCGTTGAGATCGCTTATGCCGCAGTTCGACCCGAAGCTTCCGATGGTCTCATATTCCGGCCCACCGTAGTCGCGGCTTATATGGAAGCCGTCACCCGAATACTCCACCACCCGTTTGCAGCGCACGGGGCAGGCAAAGCAGCTCTCTCTGTCCACGAGGATCGTTTTCTCCATATGCTCACCGGAGATTGTCTCGTAGCCCTCGAAACCGCCGCCCTTGAAGTTACGCGTAGGAAGACCTCCGCTGGCGTTGAGCTTCGCCACGACCCTGGAAGTGCCCAGCCGCTGCGCTTCGGCGTGGGTTTTTTTGTAGTTATCTTTCAACCACTGAGCGATTGCCATCACGCCATCCTTGTCGTGTACCGGGGGGCGTTTGTTGCCGCTCACGGCAACGGCTTTGAGGTTTTTGGAGCCCATCACGGCGCCGATACCGGTGCGGCCCATGAAATTGCGGCAATCCAGACCGATGCAGGCGTAACGGACCATGCGTTCCCCGGCCGGCCCGATCGCCAGCAGACTGGCTCGGTTGTCCCCGATTTCGCTATGGATCGCAGCTTGAGTTTCCAGGGCTTCCAAACCCCACACCCGGGAGGCGTCTCTCAGCTCCGCGGATCCGTTGTTGATCCAGAGATAGACCGGCTTCTCGGACCGCCCGGTAAAGATGACCGCATCGAATCCGGCCCACTTCAGCCGTACTCCCCACTGGCCTCCGCCTTCGCCTTCGCCGTAACCGCCCGTGAGGGGGGATTTGGCGCCGGCGCTGTTGCGTCCGCTTCCCGGCAGTGCCGTTCCCGTGATAACGCTGGGAGCCAGTATGAGAATGTTATCCGGACCGAGGGGATCGCATCCCACCGGCACCTCTTTCAGCAGGTGGTGTGCTATGAAGCCCCGTCCGCCCATATAGGTGCGGTAGTAGAGCTCATCGGGCTCGTCCTGTGTGATCTTCCCGCTGCTCAGATCCACCCGCAGTATGCACCCCCAGTATCCGTTTGCCATGGTTTGTCTCCTTTCAGTTTCACTAAGAATAACAACTAAATCAGAAAAATCAACCGCCGACTATCTATTCTCTCAACGTGCCAGTTCATCCAACTTGCCTGTCAGCAATTGGACCAGCTATAATTTGCAGGCAGTCTGATGTAGCGCTGCAGATCTCTGCCGATTGAGAGAGAGGAGATATGCTAATGAAGGTCAGTGACACATTCCACAGATACGGCCAGTATGACCCATTGGTTCCCGTCTGGTGCGTAACACCTGAAAAGGATCGGTGTATTCACCGTTTTTTTGACACATCTCCATTCAGCCCATCGGGGAGGTATATGGCCCTTTTCCGCCTTCCGTATGAGGACCATTTACCGGAGCCCGGTGATGCGGGCGAGATAATCGTAGTTGACCTTGAAAACGGAGAGAACAGGGTCGTTGCTGTTACGCGGGCATGGGAAGCACAGATGGGGCCCAATTTGCAGTGGGGTGCCGATGATAATGTTCTTCTTTTTAATGATGTGGATACATCTGAATGGACACCGTATGCCGTAAAACTAAATCCACATACGGGGAGGAAGATACGTCTTGGGGGATGCATCTACAGGGTTTCCCCTGACGGCAAAAAAATACTCTCTGCGAATATGACAACCATGAGAAGAACCCAGAACGGGTATGGTGTGGTTATTCCGGATGAGCGTGTTCAACGTAACATCGGACTCCGTAACGATGACGGATTTACCCTAACCAACACAGAAACCGGGGAATCTAAACTGCTTATTTCGATCAAGGAAGCTTATGAAAGAACCGCATCGAGGGAAGAGTTGAAGGAACTCGATGATTGGGAAGTGTACGGGTTCCACTGAAAATGGAATGCGCAGGGAACAAGGATCATGTTTTCAGTACGAAGGTTCCCAAAGAATGAGACTGATAGATTCGATTTGATGTCTGTTCGCAAATTGAAGAAGAGAGATGTTATCAGGTATGACGTTTTCACCTTTCAGGAGGAAACCAGGGAGCTTTACAACGCAATACCTGCAACAGAATGGGAAAAGAGGGGACACCATACCACCTGGCACCCTGACGGTGAGAGACTGACGATGAATCTCTGTATAGACCGTTCGGATCTTTACTTTTGTGAGGTGCACTATGACGGGACAAACCTTAAAAAGATCATAGAGCAGATCCCCGGTTCAGGCCATCCTACCGTGCATCCGAATGGGAAACAGATTGTTGCAGATGCATACGTCGCCGAACCTGTTTCCTTTGGAGACGGCACAATCCCTATCCGGCTAATTGACCTGGAAGGAAAGCAGGAGAAAACTCTGCTCAGGATCAGAACCGAGACAGAGGCTCAGAGAGAACATTCAACCCTCAGAGTCGATCCCCATCCCGCCTGGGACCCGACTTATACCTGGATCGCCTTTAACGGGTATGCGGATGGCACACGCAGAGTCTATATCGCGGATCTCTCCCAGGTATTGGTCTGACTTGCCCATTTTCGGCATAAGATGTATCAATATCCGGTGTTAATGTCATCTGCAATGTGCAACGGAGGTATGTGACTGTGAGCAGAACCACGAACGAGTTCCTTCTGGCTCAACCTACCCTCAGCCGCTTTGATCCGATGAAGCGGATCATTTTTTTCGATGACTTCGACAATGGCATAAACGGCTGGACCGAGCTGATCGGAAACTACGAGGAGACGCTGGACGCGGTGCTCCAGCCTTATCGGGATCACAGACCGCCCCAGCTCTCGAACCTCTCGATGTGGGACACGGGAAGCGTCGGGTCCATGGACGGAACCTACGCTCTGAAAATAGCGACCCGCCCAAAGAAGGGTCATCAGGCGGTCTCCCTGAAGAGGATCACCTTCCGCAAGGCCTGCCCCATTCGCCTTGAGGCGTATTTTACCTTCAAACCCGAGGCAAAGGAACTGCTTCTGTCTGATCAGGATGTGCGTTCTGTGGGGCTTTTGTACGACCTGCAGGATGACAGGGAACGGGTGATGCCCCACATCAGGTATCTCAACTGCCTCGACGGAGAGCTGCACCAGAGGTGGCAGTACAAGAAGGAGACCACAGGATTTCACAGTATAGGAGATACGGGCAAGACGGTCTCCCACTATCATCTCGCGCCCGAGGGGTGGATTGACCTGCCCGGAGGAGAACAGAGGCTCTGTTACAATGAGATCGCTACCAAGCACAACTGGCACTATCTAAGGCTGGACTTTGATCTAAGAACAATGCGCTACCTGGCCTTTCAGTGCAACGATCATAATTTCGATGTTTCGACCCTGGATTCGATTCATATCCCGGCCATGTCAAACCTCTGGTGCATGTTGAACATCGTCTTTTTTGCAGAGGCGGATGCGGACAAGCGTGTGTTCTTCTATCTCGATTCGGTGCTTCTGTCCGGGGATTTCTAAGGGGGAGAGGAAAGAATGGTAAGAAGAAGCTACAACGCCGTTATTGAGAGAAACGTCGAGTGGAAGGGCGCCTTCGAAACCGAGCCCTACGAGGTTGGCTGGGCCTCTGAGGCCATCTTCTTCATTCGCTCGTTGGACAGGGGCGAAAACTGGTCCCTCCCATACCGGCTCAATGACGATGACGGGAGTGCACTGCAGTTCTTCCCGGCAATTGCAAGAGGACCTGACGGTGCAATCCACGTGATGTGGGCCGACATGCGGGACGATCCCATCCAGACACGCTATCACATCTACTACACCCGGTCCTCAGACGGCGGCGACACC
>SDBV01008450.1_pt1 | contig 13886 bp, 10 predicted proteins | sample 2277081 | NCBI WGS metagenome assembly SDBV01 (sample SAMN10402039, study PRJNA504765) | marine sediment metagenome | isolation source: marine sediment core GS10_PC15, 223 cmbsf | place: Arctic Ocean: Southern Knipovich Ridge | collected 2010 | reverse complement strand
ATACCAGTGAGCTTAATATATCTACAAGCATGATCAGGAATTCTTCAAGGTCAGATTTTCTACCAATTGAAGTGGCGAGAAATTTTAGTGTGTTTTCCTGTTTTATACTCTCAGAAAGAAGGGCAGCGTAAAGATCCGGCCTGAAACTGACATTCACTCTAAGCCTGTTGAGCAGATAAATGAGAAGATTGAGCTGGGAATCTTTCTGGATATGCTCACAAATTAATATTTCATCAATGTCCTTATATTGCAGAATGTCCTCGATATTTTTTGCATGATAAATTTCAATTTGAGAACGATTTATGAACACCTCTTCATCTTTATTTCCACCCACTATCACAACGTTAGTCTTCAATGTTTTTGCAAATCTGTGAACAATGATATTGGCAGCTGAAATCAAGATGATCCCTGTTGGGACAGCCATGATAAAAACACTTGAAGGGAAATGGGACCATTTGATTCTAAACGCATACATGAAAACAAATGAGAAAAGAGTTCCAAGAACCATTCCATAAGATACTTTTTTGGTCAATTGCCAGTGTGAACTAAATCTTCTGCGGAAAAAACCTGCAAATGCAAAGGCCAGAGTATAAATAAGAGCCAGTGCGAGAAAACTTTCTTTGAAAGGGGCAAAGCTGGCTTTTGGGATGTCAACGCCATACCTTAATAAATAACCCACAAGAAATGAAACTATGACTAACGCAAAATCAAGCAGCAAAACCAGAACCGGCACAAATACTTTTTTAAAGTTATGCATAGTTATATAAAACCATTCAGGTGTTAGTTTGAAATTTCCGTTTTAACTCAACTACCTGTTCTTTTGCCAAAGCTATCAGCATCCTCGGTAGATCTTTTGTAAACGGATGACGATGTGCATTTTTTAAATACGTCCAATATCTCAGTCGTTGAAATTTCTTATAAACCTTGCACAGGTCATCCCTTGACAACTTCTGAGAAACAATTATAGCCTTTTTATAATGCCTGGTAAAGTGTACCGCATCAAGAATTGCCCAATCGTCGAAATCCTGAGCAATGCACCCACTTTCAACGGCCTCATCCCAAATCGGTGTCCCCGGTAAAGGAGTCATGACATATACATTGAAATTTCTCAGCGGAACATTTCTGATAAAGTCATATGTTGCAAGTATCTCATCTTTACTTTCATCCGGGGAACCTATAACAAATGCAGCATTAGGAGCAATGCCGTTTTTGTCCAGAAGGTTGACAGCCCTGGAATTATCTTCAATTGTCACGCTTGAGCCTTTTAAGTAATTCAAAACCCGCTTATGTCCCGATTCAAGCCCAAGGGCTACCGAGACGACATTCATATCTTTAAGGAGTTTTACCATTTCATCATCTATCAGGTTACTTCTTGCAGAACATGAAAAACGAATCTTTCCAAGTATGCCCTCTGAGTCGAGAACATCCCTAAGGTCGTATAGACGTTTTTTATTAGCTACGAACAGGTCGTCATAAAAGCTGATGAGCTTGGCGCCATAGTTGTAGTAAAGATCCTTGATTTCATTGGCGACATATTTTGCCGATGCCAGCCTGAGAGTTCGCCAAAATCTTGTTGAAGCACAAAAAACACACTCATAGGGACAACCACGAGAAGTAAACATCGATAGATGAGTACCCTTAAGATTGAGCAGATCTCTTGCAGGAGGAGGTATGTCATCAATCTTTTTAATAAGTTCTCTTGGTTCAGTAATTTTTGTATGACCGTCATACCAGTAAATAATCCCCTTAACATTTGCCAAATCATTTTTGTCGAATCGAGATGTTCTGTCATAAAGGCTAATCAACTCAGCCATTGTTTCTTCGCCTTCGTAAAGCACTCCCACGTCCATGTCTTTAGAAAATGAAGACGGAAGCATAGAGATATGGATCCCCCCAACCATCACCGGTACACTACGCTGCCTGCAAAGGGATGCGTATCGTTTTGCTATTCCGTAATTAGGTGAAAAACAGCTTATACCAACAAGATCGGGACGAAATGAATCGAGGGTTTCTTCGATGTCAGTGTTAATAATTTTAAACTCATGACTTCCGGCACCGAGAATCTTCCTTGCATAGCTGACAAGGTAACCAAGTCCCAATTGCGGATACCTTATCTCTATCTCAACATGAGTATTGATCGCACTAATTAGTAATATTTTCATGATCTATCGAGATATCCGTAAAATACCGGAGTACATTATTTTTAATTCCAAGCCCTCTATTTGTAACCGAGGGCGTCCAGTGATTCCTGATTTATTCTTTTTCTTTCGCTATCAAATACCCAACCCCACTTATTAAAATATTTGATAGCCGAGGCTATATGGTATATGAGCAACTTTCTGTTTTTATACGATCCTTTGCAGTAGTCATGAGTCATACTTGCTTCGGGAAAATAGACAAGTCTGCTGAAACTACGAATCCTCCGACAAAGATCAACATCTTCAAAGTACATGAAATAACGTTCGTCGAATAGCCCTGAATTTCGTAGCACATCGGTTCTTAAAAACATAAAACATCCCGAAAGACACGGAACATCCGTAGTCTTTTCATAACCCGTAAAACGCATTTCATAGACATGATTTTTCTTTTCCATGAACTTCTTAAAAGGAAGAAACCGTCGAACCAGCATCATATATGGGCTGGGAAGCAGTTTGCATAGGCACTGGGTCGAGCCATCCTGGTAAAGAATCTTTGGCATCACTAGTCCAACATTACTGTTAGAATCCATAAAACCCTTCAGACTTTTTATCACCTCCTGGCCAACTGAAATATCAGGATTTGCTACAATATGATATTTACTTTTGCCATCTAATGCAAGTCCCATCGCGATATTATGCCCGGAGCCATACCCTAAATTCTTCTCCGTGTGAATATACACTACTCTGCCGTTAGACATAATCGGCATGTTGCTTTTGTTCGGCGAATTATCAACAATATACAACTTGTCAATTAACGAACTTTCAAGAATAGAGTCAACAGCCCTTGCAACTATAGCTTCGCTGTTATTATACAATACCATAGATGCTGTAACACACTCAGGCATCTTTATATCCCGGTTTTGTTCCATTACAAAGTTCTGCATATAGCATCTGATACTTCAAAGACATATTCCTTGCATTAAGATGGTTACAGATTATACCATATGCGGCATTTGACATTCCGTCATACTCCATATTCTCAGACTCATCGATCACCTCTGCCAGTTTCTTACAATTTTCAAGTGGAAATAATCTTCCAGCCCTCTGATCAAACTCAAGTATTTCCCGATGTGAGTCAATCTCCGACAAAAATACCGGCAATCCCGTCGCCATCGCCTCCATGACAACATTCGGAAGTCCCTCAGAGATAGATGTAGATATAAAGTAATCTGCCCCCTGCAGATATTCATTTACATTTGACACATGGCCGGCAAATCGAACATTAGGGTTTCCATCGGCAACTCGCTGGCATCGCCCCCGCAGATTCCCATCGCCAACCATTACAAGAACACTGTTATCGGACGCCCTGCTTTCCAGAAACGCACGTATTAGAGTTACGGGCCTTTTCCTTATGATAAGATCACCAACCGAAACAAAAACACGCCCTTTGAGGAGAATATTAAGCTTCTTGCGTATCTGCTTCTTCTGTTCATTTGAACATCGCTCAAATCTGCTATCATCAACCCCATTCTGTACTACACGCAGATTAAGTCCGTACTTTTGAAAAACCAGATTTGCTGTCGTTTCGCTGCACCCGACAGGACATTCTATTTTTTGTAGAGCATTAAGATGTTTCCTTGCTATATAAGCACCCCTCATTCTGCCATATTGCATAGCATAATCAAGATAGGGGAAACTCCTCAGCGTAGCCATACGAGGAATACTCTTAAGACAAAAAGCTGCCAGCATATCAGCACGGATACCGTTAGTATGCACAAGATCGGGCCTGATTATAGAAACAAACCGTTTCAATCTTGAAGCACCAAAAAAAAGACTCTCTGGTCTGGAAAGCCCTAATGATTGAACAGAAATACCAGCTCGGCTAAACCGCGGCAAAGCAGTATTGTCCGGCTCAGGCGAAAGAGTAAGTATCATTATGGAAAACTGGGACGGATCCATATGCTTAATAATATTATAAAGCTGGTTGGTAGGCCCAGTCGGGCTGAGCGTTGAAACCACAAATAGTATCTTCTTTTTCACAGGCTATACTTTTGACTGAATAATTTGATCAACAACCCTTATACTTGGGCACATAGTTTCTGAACAGGACAAATGCACTATAATAATAGACCGGCGTCAGAATACCCAACGTAACAAAAGCTCTAGAGTATGTGAAAAAGTCCAGCAAAAACACGAAACTACAGCTTATAAAACCTAAGGCAACCGCCTTAAAATTTGGGTCCTGGCTTCGACAGTATAAAATGTAACCCTTTTTGAATAATTTAAAAAAGAAAAGAACCAGCAATAATGCTCCCAGCAAACCTACCTGAAGGATAGTCCAGGCAAACCCTGTTATGCCATATGCAATGTTGTATTTACGCAAGGTAATCTGACCTATCGAACCTCTGTTAAGAATGCGAGTCTGAATAAGGCTTCCAGCACCATTTCCAAACAACACCCTAACTGGCCCAGCATCTTTAAGAATTTGTAATGACCGCATTGTCGTGGCATATCTGCCAAGCGTGAGTTTACCAGGCTCGGAAAGCTTCTTTCCAGACCCAGGTGCATGTATCTGCCCCTTGTCAAATCCATCTGCACGCCATGTCGTAGTCTCCTTAGCTATCTGTATAAGATAACTAAATTCAAATTTACCGCCAACTCTTTGCTTACGATTAAGTGAAGGTATCATCTTGACCGCACAGAATAAAAATCCCCCGGAGATCATTACTGTCAACAGAATGAGCTTTATATTTAAATGGCTCATTAACCTGGATTTAGAGCCGTATCGCTTAGCGTAAAAGAATGCGACTACAGCAAATAATACCGGTAAATAAAAAGCTAATGCACGTTTTTCTCCGATCAAACCAAACAGGAAAAAGCCTATTATTGCAAGAAGGTATATATTTTTCTTTTTGAACAAATACAGTGAGAAGCAAAATCCAACTGAGAATAACACAAATACTGTAGTTAAAGAACCAGCATGGACAGACATTGTGCCTATGCCCCTTCCCTCTTCTTGTCCGACCACAAAAAATTTAACAAAGCTGGCAGGTATCTGAATTAGGAATAGTATTTTTACAAACTTGGTGATTTGATATATTCTTTTCTGGTTGATTTCAAGATTGATAAGAGCGAGGAAGAAAATATAAAAAATAAATATATGCCTGCAAAACAGCAAAAACGCCAGTAGCGGCTCACTGCTTATTGAAAAGGATACAAATGAAACTATGAAAAAAGCTAACATATGGATAAAACCAAATGCATAGTATTTTTCGTTGTGTTTTGCCCGTTGTTGAATAGAAATAAGGAACAAAAACAAAATGCCTAGATCAAGAACAGTTTTTGGTATAATAGTCGACACACTAGCAAGACTCCACAGACCCTGGCTGAATGCCATCGCAAATATAATGTAAAGGGTAACTTGAATAATCATTGTGTCTGGTCTTTATGAAGTTCTTTCATGATCGCTTGTGCCCGCATGTTCCATGAATATTTTTCAAATGCAAGGTTTCTGGCATTTTCTGCCATTTTGTTGGGATATTCCATTGCAAGTGCCTGATGCATCTTATTTTCAAGTTCGCTATAAGAATTCACCTCTGCCAGAAGTGCGTTACAGCCGTCAGACAAGACTTCTTTTATAGTAGGGAATGCCGGACCGACTATTATTCTGCCCGCTGCCATATATTCAAAAGCTTTCAGTGGAGAGCAGATGTCAATGGTTGGCACTTTGTCGGTATAAAGCATAAGCAGCACATCAGCTGCGAAAAGATAATCTCTGACTTTATGATGAGGCACAGTTCCAACGAAAGTCACATTACTCACATCCTGCCGTAGAGCCTCTTGTTCATAAAAAAGTTTATTTTTTTCCGGTCCGCCAACTACATAAAAATCAACATTTGCAAATGTTTTCGCAAGCAATAAGAGATTTTCAATTCCCCTGTCCTCATAAAGGCTGCCAGCATAAACGGCTATTTTTTTTTCAGACTTGATCCCTAAAAACTTACGTGCATGTGTCTGAGAAGTGCAGGACTTGTAATCATCTGCCGAGAATCCATCATGTAGTGCGAGGATTTTTTCAGCAGGGACTCCTCTGTTTTTCCATACATCGGCTAAAGCATCGCTGATAGTGACAAACAATGCCAGATCGGAAGATTTCGTATCACTCAGCAGGCAACGACGATATATACCATCAATCCGTTTTGATCTGCCGTTAATAACTGCACCATGAGCTTCAAAAATAGTTTTAATTCCGCCGGTTACAGCTAAATGTGCAGTAAATCCGGTTCTTGCAAAGCAGACATCTGCATCTGTTTGTTTGAGCACTGATTTGACGCCAAAATATGTGCCGAGTGCCTGACCTCTGCCGGCAATCGTGAAATTCTGCAAGTGTTTCAATTTAAAATTTGGCGCTTTACCCAGTTTCTGTCGTGCGATCTGACGCATCTCTGATTCTGAAGTATTTCTGGTTCCTGCCGGAATTGCCAATGTAACATCTAAGCCGGTGTCCTGAAATGCATAGCACATCTGAAGAACCTGAACTATATTCGCCATGTTTGTATTCAATGGTACGTGATGTAAATATAGTAATTCCATGGCATTTAATGATCTTGCGGTAATTTTTCAGAAACTGATTAAAAGTGGGGCATATCTGAATTGCCCAAATTCATTGACCTTAAGCCCATCAAATCAATCTGCTTCTCTGCATATTAACAGTCCCACCTGTCCAAAGTTGCGCATCACCCAATTAAAGAACGGGTGTAATGGTTTGAATTTAACCATTTTTTTTAACAGCGGATGGTTATCCAGCCCGAAATCAGCCAACGGTATAATATCGACCTTGAACTTATTACGTTTGAAGATATCAGTTACAATACTTAATTTTCTGTAATAAGTCTTGTATATCATATATTCATAATAATCCTGGGCCTGCTCCCACTTACTTTTGCCTTCAAGTTCCTTCCATTTAGGATCCTTACCCAATAGCAAAAAGAAATAAATGTAAAATTTACGAAGTTTGTTCTTGGGAAGCCAATGCAAAAAAGGCATCATAAGGTGAATCTCTACAAAATGTTTGTGCGCGGGGAATAGATGTATGCCTACTCCTCCCGTAGCGGTCACCCTTTTAAGGTTTTCGGCCACTTGCTCCAGATTTTTAACGTGTTCAAAGACACCCTCTGAAAAACTAAGATGAAAGAAACTATCTGGAAATTGTTTTTCAACGCCATTTTCCATTAAAGAAATTATGGATTCTGCATCAAGCCCACGAGTTGACAATAATTTACGACAATTATTTACCGGCTCAGGGTCAATATCAACTCCACAGGCATTGTATCCCTGCTCTCTTAAAAAAGATACAGATCTTCCTCTGCCGCAACCCCAATCAAGAAGATTCATCCCAGACTTATCCAGATTCATCTCCCCACGGCTATATTCAATATACCTGAATATCCTATTATTCAAAGTGAATTGCAACATTTCATCTTTTGTCAAAATATCATGTTTCGTTAGCACGTTTTCTGTCATAATAAAGACCTACTCCTTTCTCTTATTTGATTACCTAGAAATTACCCAACCCTATGGTGTGATGAAATTTCCAGTTTTTCTCTTTCGAAGACAATTTACCACTTAAAGTCCTATCAATCTCTGCAAGTGCCAGAAGTCTAAACCACGTATCCCAAAGATCGCTCTCATTTCGCCATCTATTTTTTGCGGTCCAGCCCTCGTTGATCTTTTTCCTATGTTTCACCATATCTGAAAAAGAAGACCTTATCCTGTAATACCAAAGATAGGGTGATTTACCTGAAAGATACACAGGGACATGATAAAGGAAATTGCCCAATGTTACCTCACTACGAGAATGACAAAAACCGCCGTCGCTATTAAAATTATACATCAATGCATGAGCTGACTTTGCAAGACACAATTCAATATCACTTCTTCGGTATTCTGTTAGGGTATGTGCCTTAGCAAGAATATGGATAACATCATAGTCATAACAGGCCCAACCGCCTGGAGTAGGAGCAAAAAAACCATCTCGATCCTGACATGCCAAAGCAATGTTGACAATACGACGTAACTTACCCAACTCCCGTTTCCAATAGAAATAAATCACAAACTGATGGACAGCGTTTTGTAAACCTGAAAGACTCTGATCTGATCTTCTCACCCCCCAGAAACCGCTTTTATTTTGTGATTTGTCATGAAGATCAAACCATAAATTGATCTTTTCAAGAAAATGCTCTGCTTTTGAATGCTCGTATTGATGAGTAAGAAAAATCGCAAGAAACATAGCGCTGTTTCCAGATCCTCCTCTACCATCTAAACAACCTTTTTTAACCAAATATTGTTCGACGTCTTCGATACGTCCCCATTGTTGAATAAAATTAAGCGGCACTTTAGTGTTTCTGCCCAATATATCTAAAGCACTTAAGCAAAAACATGTCAGTTGATAGTTATCGCGTTCGATATCCCGGAAATGCACTGCAGGCTCAAAAAGACCCGTTGTGTCATCCTGAAAACGGTTAATATACTCCGCCCACTCAGCCTTTTGTTTTTCTGAAAATTTCTCCACTTCTCCTAACAGATCAAGAATGAACAAAGCAAAACACGAGGTAAAAATGGTGCTGTCAGATTCGGCACTCATCTTGAATTGACAAGGCCCTGTTTGCATCTGCGTAACCCAGCTTAAAACTTTTTGGCAAAAGTCCTCATCGAATATATGTCCACATGTTCTTTCTTGCAAATTTATCTCGAAACCTGTCATTTTCTATTTTTTGCGAATACCGTAATATACATTTCTTTCCGCGTCAGCAGTTTTGCAGACAATCGTTCTAAGGCATTAAAGATTCTCACGACACTCATGTTTTTTAAGTTGAAGCAATTGGCTATTCTCAAAACATTTCCGGTAGCCACAAAATCAAAAGCATATCTTTCAAGCGAAGCCATTGCTGAATTGTAGTTGTAAATATTAACGTGCTCAATTGGGTTTAGGTTTTTTGTCAATGCAGGGCAATTTTTATTAAGTTTCCGGATGTTTTTTTTAATAAAACCAGCCCTATAATCCGTTACTGCAAAAACAAACAGTCCATCAGGCTTAATTAGCTGTTTAACTGTTTTCATATGTTTATCTACGTCCTGTAGATGTTCTAAGACCGAATTCATCACAACAACATCCACCGGACCAAATAATTTAAGCTCGGCTATATTGGCAGCTATACTATGCTTGGAATTGACAGAGGATTCAGTTTTTGCTGAATCCTCATCATAGCCCATAACACTTACGCCATAGCCATCGACCATGTCAAGGAGATCACCCCAGCCACACCCAAAATCAATAATCTTAAAATTATCCAGCTTTTGCCTCCCGAAAAGTTTCTCAACCCGCAAAATATTTAACCACATGCTGGCTAGAGACAGCCTCTTGTTGACTAATGATATTTTATCTTTACTGCTTGAATGATCAATAACATCATCATAAATCATATTCAAAGTAACTTTATCCCATGTTTTTTCGCAATAGATCATTCCACAATTATGACACCTTGAATAATATAGTCGATTTTCCAGGCCAACCAATGCCCTTTTAAACTTCTCAAGGGAATAACTCGAATTGATTTTACAAAGTTGTTCCGGTGTGAACTTCATAACCATGCTAGCATCAGTAACTCCACACACCGGACAATCCCGCATATTACTATTACCTAAGTTCAATTAACCGTCCCATGTATTACTGTCGTATATATTTAATCTTTAGATTATTAATTAAATTTCTTACGATTTCTTTTTCTCTATTATCGAGACATACAAAAAACACACTCATCGCATAAATGATTAAGCTAATTAGTACACTAAATACTAATACTAATATTGTCATTTTAGGGAAGATAGCATAAAGTCCACATGCAACTACAGCCAATATCGCCGCAGCCTTCAATGGAGGCCAATAAGCATTAATAAAGTAGTCCCAAAGATTAATCTTCAAGAAATATCGCGCTGCGACCGGAAAAATCACCACTCCCTTTAAAAGCAGAATCATCATCCATCCAAGTGCCATTCCATAAAGCCCCAAGTCAGTTGTTTTCATTAGAGTTATTCCAACAATAAGTCCAATCAAGCTAGTAACAAAGGATACAATCGCCACGAACCAATGTTTATCTACACCGGTAAGCATTTTTGACGTAATAAACTGAGGGGCTCCGAGAGCAAACCCAGATACCATGATCACCAGAACATAATAGATCATGGTATAATCTCCAGGTCTAAGTTCAGTCGAAAACAACCATAACTTCAAAAAAGACTTCCCAAATACTATCGCCAGTATTGCGATACACAAGCTGAGAATGAAAAGAATCTTTGTTCCCTTGAAACTCAAACTTTGCAACTGTGCACTTTTGTCCAATGCCTGCGTGTGGCTCGCTAATGGTTTAAACGCGGCAACAATATAAGCAAGAACCATGCTCCCATAGGTCAATAGCATTATTGGTATCGCATATATTGCAACCGAATCGGTACCAACTATTTTGCCAATGGCGATCACCTGTCCCTGGTTTAACAAAAGGTTTGCAATTGTAATTAAAAGCGAACTGGTACCCAGGGAAAATATCTCACTTAGATGCCTCCGTTGAATATATTTTCGGCCAAATGACAGACCCTCCAATCTTCTATACCCGGAAAAACACATCACAAGATTCGGCAAAATACTTGTGACAAGAAATATAACTGCCAACAAAACTAAACTTTTTTGCTTCATAAAACCAAAAAGAACCACCAGTAAAACAAGTTTTAAAAGAGCCCCCAAAGCTCTGTAAATATATAAGAGGTGAAAACAATGCGTACCCTCCAACATACCATGGCCTATTCTGAGCGGCAGATTAAATGCAACACCTAATCCAGTCATAACTATCAACCATTTGCCTGCTTGGTGATATTCCTGGCTAAAATTAAAATACCTCGAAAAATTAGGCCACAAAACTAACGTAACTAATATAATTAAAATCGATGATAGCAAAAAAAGAAATATCGAAGAATTGATAATACCGGACGTATTATCCCAATCATTTTTCGCAGTATATTTTGCAACAAATCTCCCTATACTGCTTCCGACACCAAGATCAAGTATTGCAAGATAAGCTATGATATGCCCTACAAGCACCCATACGCCATACCCCTCTTTGCCTAATTGCTTCAAAAGAAGCGGAGGAAATATCAATGCAGAAACCAGCAGGATTGCCATTTCAATCCAACCGGCCGTTGTATTTCTTAGGAGTTGTTTGGCTATATTCAATTGAGTCCTTGAGCTTACCGCAATTCAATTTTTTTATGTCTTTCAGTGCCGTCTAGGTTAAACAAACAATCAAAATAGGTAAGAGCATCGGCCAGACTGCAATCTCCTGACTTGACATAATACCAGTTATGAATATCCCGCTGGCTAATGTATTTATAATAACCGGCCAGATGTCTAACAAGCATCGTTTTATAGCCAAGGTGAGCCATTATAGCTGTCCTGTGATTGCCCTGCAGGACGACATATTTCTTTTCACCGTTCTCCCTTTCAAGAAATACTCCTCCAATAAATGCATTTCTGAAATACCATGGCCTATAGCCATGAACTTTCATGTAATCATAAAGAGATCGCAAATTTTCAAGATCTTTTTCTATCAGAGCAAGACTGGACGGGCCATAAAAACGAGTTTGATATGGGTCCTTTGCAACCCCTCCCTTATTGCTTTTTTCTATATTAAAAGAACCCCATGGATAGATCGACAACTCTGGTGAAAAGTCAACTTCATTACCACACGAATATGCTAATTCCGACATGTTCTTTGGTTGATAGCTTTGATGAAACCGATATAAGACGGAATCTTTTACTTTGACATCCCAGTTAGTGTCGAACTGTTTTAGCTGTTCTATCAAATAATTCCATCCACTTGCTGCAAATGAAAATCCCATCAGATTAGTACATATTTCTAAAGGAACCTCACAAAGTTCACTTCGCCGATGCAAGTAAACATACATTATGCTCAAAGCATGGTACACCGGCTTTATTTTTCGGAGATGACGTTTAAAAATTTCGGTCATAGAACACTGAGATGAGGATTTGATCTGATCAATATATCTGACTTGGCGGAAATTTAAGAGGGCTGTCTTTAAGTTCATCGAAAGTAATACTAAATGTCTTAAGTTTCTCTTCAAACATCAGGTATTCATTTGGGTGCTTCTCCTTTAGCCAAAAAAGGTGTTCCTCAATGGTGTCATTTACCCCTATATTTTCAAAAGTAACCGGTTCGAATTTTGTTAGATCTACTTCATATACACGAACAGACTCATTGGCAAACTTCAGTTCAACCCATTTAGCTTTTTCAAAATAAGTGCCATAGAACAAACTACGCCATGAAATAACCAGGTAACCATGGCTATGGCTTTCTAAAGCAGAGACAATGTCTTCTTCAAATATTGGATAAAAAATCCGATGTCTTGCAGCTCCACTTCTAAAGCCTGAATATGTAAACAAATAAATTGGCCTATCACCGTCTTCCCTCACACTAACTTGCCCAAAAGCAATAGACACGCTTGATTTTGGGCGAAAAAGAGGAATAGCTTTATCTGACACATCAAAGAATTCCAAAGGTTCGGTACTATATCCGTCAGCCATGACCTTTGAGCCAATGGGGGTGTTTTTTTTTATCCACTCAGCAGCTTCTAGTTGATCATTTGTAAATCGTCCTTTGGCATTAAACTTATCTCTTGTAAAAACAGCAAGGGAATTACTACCACGGGTCCATTTATCCCATGTACTTTCCTTTTTAGGAAACAATTGCAACCCCACAAAAACACATCCGATTAATAATAACATGGTATGATTAACCTTTGAAGGTATTGTTGTTTTTCCAAATCTCGACAGGATATTGCAAAAAAATCCGCCCATTAATGGAATACATGAACCAATAAAACTCGCAAGACAGACATACAGAAGCATATAAACCACAGTAAGTTGCCCAGTTCTGTCATGTGTGTCCGCTGTATACAAAATAAGTGGTATAAAACAAATGACAGGAATTGCCAAAATGAGATCATTCATTCTCCGCAAAAATAAACCCCTAAGAAGTAGAGTGAACCACCCTGCAATCATAAGCGGTGCCATCAATGTTGTTCTTTGCAGAAAGTCATAATAAAAAAAACAAAAAGCATCTTTAACGCCAAAAGTAAATAAGTGTAACAAATATGAAGATGAACTCGCAGATCCGATCGAACGACCCACAAGGTTCTGAAATGCTTCTGGGTGTACGACCCCAAACATTGGCAGCAGAGAGCCGTGTGTCTTTAATGTTACGATCATCCACGGAGCCAGTGTAATTAAAGTCGCAACAATCACCCAGAGGCTCTTTTTGGTATAATCCAGATGCTTACCTCTTGGCGCTAAAAACGGCATCCCCAAAGGGATTCCTAAACAGAGCAACGCTGACTCCTTTACCATTAACGCTAAGCCTAAAGTAAATCCTGCTAAGAGCGCAGTATAGCGGTTTGACCGGCTCAATGATAGATAGTATAGCAAAGTAAATAATAGAATAAAAAATGGCAGAACAATATCTGTGTCAATAAATTCAGCGATATAGTTTATTCCATATGAAGTCATAACAAGTACACTGGATATAATTCCAACACTTGGGTCATAGAGTATCCTGCCAAAAAGATATACAAGGATAATTCCAAGCGAGAAGAATAATCGTGTGACTAATGATGCGGAATGAA
>SDBV01008449.1_pt1 | contig 13888 bp, 15 predicted proteins | sample 2277081 | NCBI WGS metagenome assembly SDBV01 (sample SAMN10402039, study PRJNA504765) | marine sediment metagenome | isolation source: marine sediment core GS10_PC15, 223 cmbsf | place: Arctic Ocean: Southern Knipovich Ridge | collected 2010 | reverse complement strand
GCTTTCCGACACGGATCAACTTGACCTTACGTTTTGCTTTGCCAATCTTGACACCGGTGGGCTGGAGCGCCTCGGTCGTTTCTTCGGTTATCTCCGGCACCTTGCCTTTATCCGATAGGAGGATCGGTGCATTCAGTGGCTCACGCACCAGAGAAGAGGCAGCTACTCCAGTTTGCCAGCTGTCTTTGTCGACAACGATGATCGCTCCTGGCCGCGCGTTTTTGTCAAGAGATGGGTAGACAACACGGGCTGTGTACGCTGCGTCCTCGACCGCGTTCTTCCCGGGGATCCGTGTCGAGTTCTTAGTTGCGAGCAGGGGGTAGGGTCGTGTCTTTTGCTCGGCGCTTCCCTCCTCGGGTTGCTGTTTCTTATTATTTTTCGTCGTCGTTTTGCTGTTCGATTCTTTGTCGTCGCCCAGGTTGATCGGGTCGAACTTGTCATCCGAGCCCCCACAGCCAAAAAGTGCGCCTGTAAGGACGACAGCCAACGCTGTTATCGATACCCGAGTCGTGATGGTTCCTCGCATACTCTCCACGATACCCAAGAACTAGGCGGAGCCGGCTTGACGAGCTGTGATTTGTTCTATTTTGCGTGAGCGAAGATAGTTACCACTTATTGTCAGGAAAGCGGTATTATCGGGTATGACCAACCCCTGATTGACTAGTCAATCAGGTCTATAAATCACCGCTTCTAAAAAACGTTAAGGAGTGCGAAACATGGATTTCAGACTCAGCGACGAACAACTTGAGTTCAAAGACTACGTTCACAGATTTGCGCGTGATGTGATCAGGCCGGTTGCAGCCAAGCATGACAGGGATGAAAGCGTCCCCTGGGACGTGATGAAAGAGGCACGCAAGTGGGATCTGAACACTTTGGAGAACATCCAGAGGATAGCGACCGATTCCGACGGGCTACTCAATGCTATAAACGCCGAGGAGATGCACTGGGGCTGCGCAGGCATAGCTCTGGCGATCAGCGCGAGCGGCCTGGCTGCTGCCGGAATTGCATCGTCGGGAACGCCCGAACAGATAATGAAGTGGGTGCCCGAGTGCTATGGCGCAGGCGACGAGATCAAATCGGGCGCATATGCGGTGACAGAGGCCGGGGCAGGGTCGGACGTGAAATCGCTGGCGTCGACGGCGGTAAAAGACGGTGACGACTGGGTCTTGAACGGGACGAAAGTGTTCATATCGAACGGCGGTGTCGCTGACGTTAACGTCATTGTTGCGACAGTTGATCCAGACTTGGGCCACAGGGGCCAGGCATCGTTCATTGTGCCAAAAGGCACCGAAGGGTTGAGCCAGGGAAAAAAAGAGTCGAAGCTCGGAATACGTGCATCGCAAACCACTGAAGTCATAATGGAGGACTGCCGTGTAACAGGCGATCTGCTTCTCGGAGGAGAGGAAAAGCTGCAAAAGAAGCTAGAGAGAGGGAGGTCGGGAGCGCCGAGCCGATCCTCGGGAGCTCTTGCGACGTTCGAGATGACTCGGCCCATAGTCGGAGCCTCGGCACTTGGAATAGCAAGGGCTTCGTACGAGTGGACGATGGAGTATCTGATGGACCGAGAGGAAGATGGTAACCCAGCCCTTGAGACCCAGCACATCCAGCAAGTTCTGGCTGACATCGCGACCGAGATCGAAGCTTCGCGACTACTCGTGTATTACGCTTCGTGGATGGCTCGCAACGGAATGCCGATGACCGGTGGTCAGGGATCGATGTCCAAGTTAAAAGGCGGCGACGTAGCGATGTGGGTTACTACTAGGTGCATGGACCTGGTTGGCCCGTTCGCGATGTCGACGGACTGCCCGCTGGAGAAGTGGTTCCGCGACGTAAAGGTCTACCAGATTTTTGAGGGAACGGCTCAGATTCAGCGGCTTGTAATCGCACGTCTGCAGACGGCTGAGTTCAAGGAGAGGCTTGAAGAGGCCAAGAACGCGATGGATAAAGCCGAGAAAGAAGCCGACAATAAGGCCGAAAAGCAAGCGGTGTAGAGAAGCGCCGCCGTGAGCGACCTCGAGAGCATCCCAAACATAGGGCCCGCGATTGCCCGCAAACTTCATCGGCTCGGTATTAATAAGTCCGAAGATCTTTGTGGAGCCGATGCGGTCTCTATGTACGAGGAGCTGTGTCAGGTCGATGGCAGACACCACGACCCCTGCCTGCTCGATGTTTTTATCTCGGCAGTGTCGTATATGAACGGCGAGCCGGCAAAGCCATGGTGGGAATACACTCCGATTCGGAAGCAGATGGATGGGGAGGAACGAGCTTGAGGTTTGGGTACGCAATTTCCTATTTCGAGGAGCCAAGCACCTCAGTTGAGTTCTATGAAAAGGCTGTTAGTACTTCGACGCTATCTCGTTTCTGATCGACGGGAGCTTGCTTGACTCGGGTTCGCGGAATCCGTTGTCGAGCCTCTTTCGTTTCGATGCCGTTGTGGCCGTGTCCGGTGGCTGTAGTAGGAGTTCCCATGTCTGTTTGTCCATCTCTCCTGTCGGCTCGAGGCCGTGGGTCTCTTGGAAGCTCGTGACTGCCTTGCGAGTCTTTTTCTTGAAGTATCCAGTGCGTTTGACTGTATGGCCCCATTCGCGTAGCTGGCCCTGCAGCCAGTAGACGGGATCGCCCTTACTTCCGAACTTGAGTAGCGGATAGCGAGTTTCTTGAGGGACTATCTCGAGGTCGTCCAAGGGATTTGCCAGTATCGACCACTGCCAACGGAAAGTGTGTTGCATGCTCCAGTAGCTGGTACCTACCGCGCCGTTCTCCGCCGACAGGCGCCTGAACGCTTTCAGCTCGCCTCGGCTCTCTCGCAACCACACCCCAGCGGTTGGGGCGATCTTGGCGTCGTAGATGCTGTTCCACTTGAACGTCGTCCGCATGGCCTTGCTCACCTTGGTGCCGATAGCGCGCCAGTAGACCTGTGGCATATTGAACTGTGCGCCGTACGGTGGCTCCAGGAACGACGAGTAGGGAAAGGAACGGTGGTAGTGAACGTACGGGAAGCTTGAAAGTCCTATCGGGAAAGATGGTCCGACCCGCTTACGCAACGATTTCATATAGCGTCTTGCGGCTCTGTACTTGCCGCGTCTTTCAAAGTGGATCTCCGCGTTGACTATGAAACAGTCCGCACCCTTTTTGATTGCACGGGCCGCTACTTTTGCCTCACGCGTATAACTATTTCCGTAGACGAACTGCCAGGCGCATACATTCAGGCCGGCCTTTTTGAGTCCCGGCAGGACCTTGTCGAACTGCTTCCAGTACGTAGTTCCGTCACCTGATTTGACGAACACCGTGTTAAATCCGTAGCGCTGTGCTTTTTTCGCAATTCGATCGGCAGTGCCGCCTACTTTTTTAACTTCCCAGATCCACTGTGCCTCGCCGTGAAACGGGCTTACTGGCGTACCCTCCTCTGGGTTAGCGGGTGGTATATCCGGCGGTGGAGCGGGGGTTACCGGCGGCGGCCCTTCGTTAGTTGTACCGCCATCTGCGGCAAGCGTCGTCCCGATGTTTGCAGAAAACGCAAACACGAGAACAGCCATAAGTTGTTTCAAAGTAAGAGTCAACTGTCTCATAGAAATCAAGTTGCTCGATATGCTCATTACTAACACACAACGCGTGATAAATACCGGTGATTTGACTTGAACCCATTCGTTGCGTTGCTAGACGCTCCTGCGCCAAGCAATCCACGCTCCGGGCCAGCCTCGATCGAGTTGCTAAGAGAAAGTGTTGCAAAGCTCGATCGATCTGGCAAATTCAGGAGACGATTCAATAAAGAACTCGAGGCCCAACGAACCGTTTATCTGTAATTAGTAAGAGCTACTTACGGAATGCAACGGTCCAGGTTTTGCCGGCCTTACTCTTTGCCCGGCCTGCTTTTCCTTGTGACCCACTACCACTCGACTTGCTTTTTTCAGACTCGCTCTTTTCAGACTTGCTGCCGTCTGATTTGCTGCCCCCAGACTTACTGCTGCCTAAGCCTATGTTTATGGGCCTAACTCTAAGTCTGAATCGAGGAAATTTGTATCGATACTCGACTATCCGGTAGCCTTCACCGGTGAAAAATTCGCTTTCCGACACGTAGACCCTGCCGTCGTCTGTAACAGCGATACCGTGTGGCGAGACCACCTCAGATCCCCAAGTTTCGTGAACCCTTCCATCGGCCCCAACTTTTACAATCAAGCCGCTGTACCAGCCTTCCATGTTGGGTCGTTGGCCAGTCATATAAAGGTTGCCACGTGAGTCGGTGTCCAGGTCTCTTACCCAGCCAACGAAAGGAAGGTCACGCAAATTTGCGTTTCCGGCAAAGTTCCTAAACTGCGGTACACGATCCCCGGTATCCATAACCTGAATCATCTTATTTCGAACGCCCTGGGATACATAGACTTGGTCACTGTCGTCAACCGTGATGCTCGTCAACTGTACAAATCGACTACGGTCGCCATCTAGGGTCCAATTGGCGACAAGTCTGCCATCTTGAGTGAACTTACGTACCCTGTTGTTACCTGAGTCGATGACCCAGACATTCCCGTTGGAATCGATGTCGATGCCTGTAACGTTTCGCACAACACCCCCACCGAAGCTTCGATCGAACTGCAGGAAACCGCCGTTAGCTCTTCTGCTGAGCCTGACAATTTGGTCGCGATCGGCCACAAAGACTTTACCGTTGGGCGACTCTGCAACATCCGTCGGTGCCGTAAGTGGAGGATCGTTAGGGAACGGATATAAACCAAGCCAGACGCCACCGTTTAAATCCTGGATACGATGGTTGACGGTGTCGGCAACAAAAAATCCGTTGTGGTCACCGCTGGTGCCTAATCCCGTGGGATATTCGAACTCATACCAAAGGTCGCCTCTCTGTCCATAGCTGCCCTCTAGGCAGTAATTGAAGTTTTGGCATGGCAGCCTGATCTCTGCGGTAGCTAGTCCAGGAAACGAAATAAGTGCCAACACAAATGAGATCGCAAGCGTAATACCCCTAAGTTGCCGAGTCATATGATCCTCCAAAGTAAGTGGTCAGTTAAGTGTGGACTGACTCGGGTCAGTTTTCTTACGCTTCGCTCGGCGAACTAGATAATTACCTGAACGGTGCCGCCGTCTACAGACCATGCTGCCCCTGCCACGTACGACGCGGCTTCGGAGCATAAGAAAACAATCGTCTTGGCGATCTCGTCTTCACCGGCGAGGCGGCCGATCGGCCTTCCAGACGCGGCCTTCGCTAATGCCTCATCGCGACTTAAATCTTCAGCCTTTGCGAGTTGATCTGTGAGGCCACCCTCATCCATCCAGAGAGAACTTTTCACCGGTCCTGGGCAGACAGCGTTGACCAACACGCCATCTTTCGCGTAGTAGTCGGCATAGAGCCTGGATAGAGAGAGCATCGCCGCCTTGGTGACTGAGTATTCCGGCTCCCTGCTTCCTGGTCCTGCTTGATTTTCGCTCGTTGAAGTACCGCCGTACCTGCAGGATGGACCACTAAACCGGCATATCCCACATCGGGTACCAGTTTGCCTTGTTCTCATCGATGACGATCGAGTCTTCAAGCTTGGGCATCAGTTCGAGTTCATACTCCGTGTCTCGCTCCTCGTTCTCTACATCTTTGGGGACGAAGGCATAGAAACCGCCGTTTTTATAGTTGAAGATCAGGTTGACGATCCGGCCGTCATTCGACTTGAAAGGAAATACTGCAACCAGCAGTTGATCGGCGAGCTTCTGCCCAGCCAACTCTTCTCCAACCAGAGATACCGATCCGACCAGATCGTTGATGTTGCCCGATTTGAACATATACCAGCGATAGCCGTACTTGTCGCTTTTCCGTTCGAGCTTTGTAGCGGAGCTTCTGGGGTCGTACGTGAGCTTCTGCTCGATCGCGTCTATCGCGAACAGGTACTCCTGGGTTTCCAATGGCTTGAACACGATTGCAGCTCTGTTCTGAGAGGTGATACGAAGCTCTGATGCAAGCTCGGGCTCAGCCTCGGCAAGCTCCCCAATTAAGCCGCTTTGGGCCTCTCTTCTCTTTCTTTTGTTCGAACGTTTAAAGATGGCCATGATTCAGGGCTAAGCCGATGATAGTCTTCGTCTCTCTATAAGGGGGACTGCAAACATGGCCGGACTTTTTAGTCGATTTTCAACTGTTGTCAAAGCAAAGATATCCAAGCTGCTGGATCGGGCGGAAGATCCTGCAGAGACGCTTGACTACAGCTATCAGAAGCAACTCGAGATGTTACAGAAGGTCAAAAAAGGGATTGCGGATGTCGTAACTTCCAAGAAGAGGTTGGAGCTGCAGTCGAAGAAGCTGGAGCAGGGGGTTACCAAGCTCGACACGCAGGCGCGACAGGCGATGGCTAATGGCCGCGAGGATCTGGCTCGAGTTGCGTTGGAGCGTAAATCAGCGATCCAGACTCAACTTCAGGGGATCGACCAGCAGGTAGACCAGCTGGCGCGACAGCAGGAGAAGTTGATAGAGAACGACAAGAAGTTAGCCCACAAGATCGAGAACTTCCGGACCAAGAAGGAGACTATAAAGGCCCAGTACTCAGCGGCCGAAGCACAGGTCAAGATAACCGAGGCAGCGACGGGCGTAGGCGAGGAGATGGCGGATGTCGGCCTTGCGATCCAGAGGGCCGAACAGAAGACCGAAGATATGACCGCACGCGCTGCAGCGCTGGATGAGCTTGAGCAAGCGGGGGCGCTTGAAGATCTGACTCAGCTAGAACCCGGCAGCGATATCGATCGTGAGCTGGCACAGCTTTCTTCAGATAGCCAGGTGGAAAGTGAGCTGGCCGCGCTGAAAGCTGGCATGGGATCGGACGAACCGACAAAACTAGACCAGGGTGAGGAGAGCCAGTGATCGTACGGATATCAGGTGAGCAGCAGTTCAAGATCCCGGATTCAGATGAGGAGCCTTTGAATCGTCTTGACAACGGTGTCGTCGAGGCCGTTGACGAGAACGATGAGCAGGCCTTTCGCAGTAAATTCGATTTAATGCTCACATTTGTGCGCGAAAGAGGGGAACCGTTACCTGAGGACGAACTTGTGCCCTCGGATGTGATTCTGCCCCCCGCAGATCTCAGCCTGGAAGAGGCAGAGAGTGAGTTTACTGGCGAGGGATTGATACCGGACTGACGCACAGCCGACTTATAGTCTCTAGATAGGGATACCCCAGAGCGCAAACCAGTTGGTCGAGTCGCTCTCGACCGGTAGTTCGTGGCTGATCGCAGCCTGCATCCTGAACTCTTCTTCTGTGTCGCGCTTTTTCTTGGTCTCGTCAAGCGGAACGAACGGATAGAAGCTGTCATGTTTGAAGTTGAAGATCCAGTAGACAGTCTTTTGATGGCGGTTCTTGAACGGAAAGACGGCGCAGAGTAGCTGCTCGCCGTAGCCTTCGTCCATCAAACTTGTGCTGACAATGTTGAGCGTCGTTAAAAGATCGGTGAAATCAACATCACGGAAGATCATCCAGCGGTAGCCGAATGAGTCCGTCTCGCTTTCCACTCCGGTGCCGGTCTCTGACTCGGACTGATCGAGGAGCTGTTCGACCTCTCCAATTATCTGATTGAAGTTGCCGGTCTCAAGCGGTTTGAATACGATGCCCGCTCGTTTAAGGTGGTTGAGGTCGAGTTCTGTGACGAATGTGATCTCAGCCGTGGAAAGAGCAAACAGACGGTCATCTTGTGCCTTTTTCAGTTCGCCGCGACCGAAGAAGATATCTCGCAAGCGGCCCACGGCAGTTGACTATCTATGCGTCAACTGTGACGCCCTGAAGTTGCGACTCCATCTCCCGGAGGCGCTCAATTCGCTTTTCCAACGGCGGGTGGGTTGAAAATATCTGGGCGATCGACTTGCGTGCGCTCGCAGGAAGGATGAAAAAAGCGTTCAAGGCCTGAGCCTCACGCAGATCCTTTGTGGGCACTGCTTCCATCTTGCCGCTTATCTTTGTGAGCGCAGATATTAGTGCGCTGGGCCTTCCGGTAATTATCGCGGCACCTCTGTCTGCGGCAAACTCGCGATAGCGAGAAAGTGCCTGCATCAGTATGTAGCTGATTATGTAGACCAGGATCGAGACAAGGAAGATCACGACTATTGCAGCTGCACCACCGCTGTTTCTGCTGCCACCACCGAAGATGAAACCCCAGCGGATCATTATGCCGGCGACCATCGCCAAGAAGCTGGCGATCGTCATGATCGCAACGTCGCGATGTACGACGTGGGAGAGCTCGTGGGCGAGAACGCCCTCCAGCTCCGGTTTTTCCAGCGTTTCCAGGATCCCTGTCGTTACACAGACCGTCGCGTGCTTGGGCGAGCGGCCGGTTGCGAACGCGTTCGGCATCGATGTCTGTGCAATCGCAACCCTTGGCTTTGGGCAGTCCGCCTGCATACACAACCGGTCGATCATAGAATGTAGCTCGGGCGCATCCTCTGGCTCGACGACCTTTGCCTTCATCGCTGCAAGTGCCAGCTTGTCCGAGAAGAAGTACTGCACGAAAAGCATCACAGCGGCGATCGCGATGATGATGCCGATGCCTACATTGAGCACAGTCAGCATGAAAGCGAAAAAGCCCACGTAAAGCAGGCCCATCAAAAATACGGTCAGTGCCATACGGGCGCTGAGCCCGCCGTCACGTCCGATTGGTGTGGAAGTCTTCATCTCAAGTAAATTATAGATTCTTTGGGGTATCGCAGTGCGCATGGATGTGTACAAAAGGCAAGGTTTTACACCTTTTTTAGAAATCGGCTCACTTCTTCCGCATCCAGGCAAAGGGGTGAGAAGACGGCTTTATCACTGCAAATAGAGCTATCTGGACGGCAGCGCAACGGATATTGCAATCAAAAGGCCGCTATTTGCACTTTTAGACGACGGTTGCTATTCTCATCCGCTTCACGAGCTGGGATATGTCGTCGGGAGGCGTTAAACCCAGCACATGTGCTTAATCCCTGTCGTCCATTGCGGCGGAAGGGAGCGGGGGACCCGACTGGTTTCCTGGGGCGAATCGCCTTGGCCGAAGGGCTTAGGCGTAGCGCTAACTCTTTCAGCGCGAGCCCGTCAGCTAACTCCGTAGGCACGGGAAAGAGAATATGAATAATCTCGGTAATGGCTTTGCTATTGGCGTACCCTGTAGCAATAGTCACAATTTCATAGGATTTCGCAAAGGTTTTTATGCGACCTTGGTCACACTGTTGGCTGTAGTTATTGCGACGGCAGTTGCGATGGCAACGGCCCAAAGTGCGGATGCTGGCATTCTCGGCAGCATAAGCGCAGCCAAGCAGAAGGAAAAAGGCCTCGCTTCAGAGGTATCACAGATGAACGGCCAGATCGCGGCTATTCGCAAGGACGTCATACGCATACAGGGCCAAGAGAGCGCTGCACAGGCAAAACTTGGTCGAATCCAGGTCCAGCTAGCAGTCGAGGAGAAGCGGCTGGAGAAGGCGAAGCGCGAGCTAGACGTTGCGTTTGGTTTACTCGAGGACCGGATCGTTGAGATGTACAAAAGCGGCAAGATCGATATCTTGGAGGTTCTAGTCAAGTCGAAGAACTATGACGACTTCCTTCATAAAAAAGAGTTTCTCGACCGACTTGCCGAGGCAGATGCAAAACTGGTTAAAGATGTCCAAGCGCTCAAGCGTAAAGTCGAGGCAAGCAAAGCGCATTACAAGCTGCTGGAAAGCCAGGTAACCGCAGCCAGAAATCAGTTGCGGGAGGCAAGAGCAGCCAGAGAAGCAGAAAGTGCGGGACTGGTCGTTGCTCGATCTACCCGTCAATCCGCGCTAAAGAGCGTTCGCGGAAAGATCAGCTCACTCGAGGCCAAACAACTGGTACAGGCGGCAGCTGTAGCTCAGCCTGCACCGTTAGGCGGCGCCCCAAGTGCACCGGGATCGGGCTATGGTGCTGGCGGGCCGAACTTCGGCAACATTGTGAACGGCATCGTCGGGGACAGGCCAGGAGCTTGCCGCGATGGTTGCAGTCGCAGACACGCGGGCACCGACATCTCCGCACCAACGGGGACGCCAGTCAAGGCACCAAGAGACTGCACCATTAACTTCGCGGGGACGATGCAGGGTTACGGACTGACCGTCAGAGGCTCATGCGGACTATTTGCACACTTGTCGAGAATTGCAGTCAGCAGCGGTCAGAAGGTAAGTGCGGGCACAGTAGTAGGCTATGTCGGCAGCACTGGCTTCAGCACCGGGCCACATCTGCACTACGAGGAAGGTGACCGGTTCGGTTAGACGTAGAAGAAATTCCAACGATTTGGAATTTCTATGTTTGGGCGGTAGCTAACGGCACTGTCCGAGGCTCGCTACGAGACCCGCCCTCAAGAATGTTGATAGACATAGCGAGAGTTCATTCGTCAAGAGACACGGTGCTGCACGCTATTTCGGGTGTTTCAGGGTTTTCAGATAGCTTCCAAGGCTCAGTTCACTGAATCTTCCTCAAACAGTTACCCGCTTTTTTACCGCCTAGTCCCTTGAGAATCGTTTGTGCGTTGTGGCGCGTGGCTCCGATCCAGGTTTCAGTACTTGACCCTCGAGGCCCTAGTGAGTCTATATAGAGAGGTCCCTCGATCTTTATACCGGCATCTCTGGCAACGGCCTTTGCAAGCTTAGGGCTGACCGAGCTCTCCGTGAATATCGCTGGGATCTCTTCGGCCCTGATTTTTTTGACAAGCTTGCGAATCTCGCCTGCTGACGGCTGTGCTTCTGTCGATAGCGAGGGAATTAGCGACCCGACATACTCAAGGTTATATTGGTCGGTGAAGTAGGTGAACGCACTGTGGTTGGTGATCAGCTTTCTCTTTGATTCGGGGATGCGTTTGAAGCATTTCGTTGCTCGTGCGTCGAGTTTGTGGATCTCTTGCTTGAACTCTCGTGCGTTTTCTTTAAATGCACCACCATCCGATGGAAACTTTTCGCTCAAGACGGCCTCGATCAGGTTCACAGCCGCAACGACATCTTCTGGGCTGCCCCACCAGTGCGGGTCGAACTCGCTGCTTGCTCCATCACTCGTATTCGGTTTGAGTTTAACCGGCAGAGACTCGAAGATCTCTACTCTGCGCGTATCGCTACCCGAGTTCTCAATCAGCCCGTCGGCCCAACTATCGATCCCTGCTCCACTAGTGAAGACAACTTTCGCATCGGCTATCGCTTCAGCGTCGCGAACCCTCGGCTCAAACTCGTGGGCGTCAACGTTTGGGCCGACCAAAGAGACAACTTTGAGCCTGCTTCCCGCCACCTCCTTGACCAGGTCGGCAACCTGAGTGGTCGTTCCCACCACAACCGGCTTTGAGCTCACAGAGTTGCCACATCCGGTCAGTAACAGGGAGGAGATCGTCAGCACCGATAAAGCGCATAGAGAAGCATTTATATATAAAGAACACTTATTGAGAATCGTTCTCATTAAACAAGGAGCATACTAGCAGTAGCGCGATCCTGTTTGGGTACGCTCTTTCATGTGCAACCCGAGATAGATATCGGCCCTCTGACTCTGCAGACCTTCGGCATCATGTTTGCGCTGGCCTTTTTCTTTGCCGGGCTGCTTCTGCGAAAGCGGTTCAAGGAGATCGGAAAACCGGGGGACTGGGCGTTTGAACTTGTGCTCGCGGCGCTGATAGGTGGGCTGATCGGTGCCCGTATAAATTTCTTGGGCGAGCACTGGTCCACGGTTCAGGACGATCTTTTAGGCAACGTCTTCTCCGGGTCGGGCCTTACCTGGTACGGAGGCCTGATCGGTGGGGTCGCAGCAAGTGCGATCTGGGCTTACTATCGCCGCTTCTGGAACCTGACACTGCTCGATGCAGCTTCGCCGTCACTGGCACTCGGTTACGCCATCGGGCGGATAGGGTGCCAGATCTCTGGCGATGGTGACTACGGTGTGGCCTGGGACGGGCCTTGGGCGATGTCGTATTCGAACGGAAGCGTTCCAACCGACCAGCTGGTTCACCCTACCCCCATCTACGAGATGCTCGCGATGGGATTTGTCGCGTGGCTGCTTTGGAGGCTGCGCAAACGAATGCTCCCTGGTGGACTGTTCGCTCTATACCTTCTGCTCTCTGGCTTTGAACGATTCATGGTTGAGTTCGTCCGCAGAAACGACGATGTCGTGTTGGGATTGACAGAGGCACAGGTCGTCAGCCTCATTCTGATCGTAGTGGGCGCTACCTGGACGACCGTTCTTTTGTACAGAAAGAGCTCAACTGTCTCACTGAGCTAACTAGATATTCGTGCTCACTCCTATAAGGAGAGGCTCTTTTCCAGATCGGGACGCCAGTCTGCCCACGGGTTTGCCGCCTCCATCTGCGTTGCAAGTGACAGGAGCACGTCGTCTCTGCTCGGTGCGCCGACAAACTGCACGGCGACTGGCAGACCGTTCGACTGATCCACCGGCAGTGATATCGCCGGTTGCCCAGTCGCGTTGAAAAGTGGAGTGAAAGGGGTGAATCGGGCGGATTTCTTGAACTCGGCCATCGGGTCGTCTGCACAGCCGTCGATCTCGCCGATCTTGACCGGCAATCTCGCCAGCCCTGGAGTTACCAGGATGTCGTAGTCAGACCAGAACGGCACGACAGTACGTGCAAGCGCATTCATTGCGAGCTGTGCATTCAAGTAGTCGACGGCGCGTGACTTGATGCCGAGCTGATAGAGGGCCCATGAGAGTGGCTCGATGTCGCCTTCTTCTACATCTTTGCCACCAGCCATCATGCCGCCGATTACAGCTGCCTGGGAGACGCCACTGGCCCACATGACGGTGAACTGCTCTTCTAGCAGCCGCGCCATCTCCGGATCATTCCAGGCTGGTGTCGCTTCCTCGACGTCGTGTCCAAGAGAGTCGAGAATCTCAGCCGTCTTCGATACGGCTTCTACATAACAACTTTCGACTTCAGTCTCTATCGGTGGGAGGGTCGTGTAGCCGATCTTTAGCTTCTTCGGTGCAACTTTTGAGGTCTGTGCGAACGGGACTTCGGGCGACTCTGTCCAGTACGGATCCCCCGGCTCGTAGCCTTCGAGTATGTCAAGTAGCTGTGCTGTGTCGTCGACCGTGCGGGTGAGCACGCCGTCGGTTGCAAATCCGGAGAGAGCTTCGCCCATGTCAGGAGCTTTGGAGATACGTCCGCGGTTTGGCTTCAGCCCGACCAGGCCACAGCAGCTCGCCGGGATGCGGATCGATCCACCTCCGTCGCTGCCGTGAGCAACAGGGACCATACCGGCGGCGACCGCCGCAGATGAGCCCCCAGATGATCCGCCGGGTGTACGCTCGAGATCCCAAGGGTTACGGGTTGGGCCGAATCTTCTCGGCTCGGTTACCGGCAAGATGCCGAACTCCGGTGAACTGGTCTTTCCGACGATGATGAATCCCGCTTCCTTCACCCTTTTTACTACGTTGTTATCGTGCCCTGGGGTGAAGTCGCCGACGAGGTCTGAGCCTTGGGACATAACTACACCCGCCATCGCAACGTTTAAGTCCTTGATCGCTATCGGTACTCCTGCAAAAGGCCGGTTGTCGCCAGGCTCTATCTTGTCTGCTTCCTCTAAGGCCTGCTCAGCGAGCACGGTGGTAAAGGCGTTGATCTCTCCATCGAACTGCTCGATTCGATTCAATGATGTCTCGGTGAGCTCTCGTGCACTCACTTCGCCATCTCGAACCGACTCTGCAAGCTCGGCTGCGGATTTGTAAAGGATCTCTGAATCGCTCACTTGCCTCTCCCTCAATAGAGTTACTGTCGAGTAGGAACTGTACCCGGAAAGGCGCGTGATTGGGTCGTTAGTTGGACCAATTGCTGGCACGGGCTCGTTCAGTAATACATAATCAGTGTTCCATGTCTTCACAGATATCAAAAAAAGATCTTTCAAGTGCCTATCCGTTGGGAAGCAGCATCAACGAGAAGGGCCACCTGGTGGT
>SDBV01008448.1_pt1 | contig 13888 bp, 26 predicted proteins | sample 2277081 | NCBI WGS metagenome assembly SDBV01 (sample SAMN10402039, study PRJNA504765) | marine sediment metagenome | isolation source: marine sediment core GS10_PC15, 223 cmbsf | place: Arctic Ocean: Southern Knipovich Ridge | collected 2010 | reverse complement strand
GAGTTTAGACTATGAAATACAGTCACGCTATAGATTTCGCGGCAGAGGTCGAAAACAATCAGCCCGATGCTGTCATGGCCGACGAAGCTCGGCAAGCTCTGTTAGAACGCATCAATCGACTAACAGACAGTGAGTTGTTAGAGGCTATTGATATATACGATACAGCGCTTACGAGAGATTAAAAATGAAAGAGGTTGTATACATGACTCGTAAAGAGTTAGCTGATGAAGTCGAAAGACTTCGAGGGTGGATAATGGGCCTACGCCGAGTAACTCCACATAAGACCGTAAAGGACTCCGCCACACAAATTTTAGGGGACGGATAATGTCATACCAAATAAAGGCCATGCCAGATTGTTGTTGGAAGTATCTCCGAGGAGTAAATCAACTTCAACAAAGTGAATTTTTCCTCAAAAAAGAAATATGGAAGGCGTTTCAATATATGGATAAACCTGCCGAGAAAGTTCCGGGAGCTCTTCTTTATTGTGGAGCCTTTGGTGGGGGTACAATTGCGGCCCACATGATTGGAGACGATGGAACAAAAGATGAAGTACAAGTCAAAAAGAATTTGGAGTTTATTTCAGCTTTCTTTGAGAAAGAAAGGTTAGGAGAAATTGTTGAACTTCCCAAATTCTATAGTGGGCTACATAATAGTCAGGTTATTGGGGCCATGTTAATGATTGATGCTCCTAAATTCAAGGCTGCTATTAAGCGTTGGAGAGCAGAAGAAGGCGGAGTATTCAAAATTTCACCGGAGTGGTAAAAATGAAAAAACTTACAATAGACAATGTGACATATAAAAGTATATCTACGGCGTGGCTTGCACTAGCATTATCCGCCGTATCGTTCGAGCTGGCTCGGAAACGTATCAGTCGGGGCTGGACACCCAAAAAAGCATTTTTAACCCCACCGATTGATCCAGTAAACCGTCGGTCTGGAATTAGTTAGGCTGAAAATGTCACAAAGAGCTTTCCCACGTAATAACCAAGTAAACATATGGATATTTAATGAGCATCCTAAGTGATATCAAACTGATTGCAGACTCAATGGATTTAGGAGAGACTGTAAGACAAGTCTGTCCAAGTTGTTTGGGTGGTGGGACAAGAGAGAGTTCTCTCACAGTAACACTCTTCCCTAATAACATCGTAAAGTTTAATTGCTTCAGAAATGCATGTATGACTAAGGGTAGCTATACCCGTGGTGGGTCACTACCTTATGCATACCAAGATGTAGATGAACCTCTAGCTAAACCTAAGAAAGCTAAACGTAAGAAGTTCAATGGGGTTGTACTACCACTAACAGAGTTTGAAGAGGACTGGATAAGTAAAGCATGGGGAATAGACAAAGCTCCGTACTGGTATCATACCCCACAGTTTGGTGGAAGAATAGCAATGTCTGTACGGTCACCTACGTACGCACATCGTGGTTGGGTACTACGTGATATCTACGGGGGAGTCAAACATAAAGCACTCACGTACATTGAAGACGATGAATGTCCTCTGTCTTGGTACCGTACTAGAGGGAAGAAAGGAACTATCATCGTAGAGGACATCCCGAGTGCTGTAAGAGCCTCTCCGTACATAAATTCCGTAGCCTTACTTGGGGTAGGAGCTGGGCTAGATCGTGCTCACGAGATCTACAGGACAGCCTCACGCCCTATTCTGATAGCATTGGACCAAGACGCTACGGATGAAGCTTTCAAGATGTTGGAGAGATGGGGATTATTCTGGAGTAATGCCAAAGTATTACCCTTGAAGAAAGATCTCAAAGATATGGAAGAGAACAAACTGAAGACCCTTATAGACGGGGGACTCACATGAATAATGAGGGGGTCTGTCCTGTAGACGCTGATAAGGCACAATCTCCGGGGAATAACAGGCCGCCTCACCTTTTATGACCGACACAAGTAAAATGTTACGGCAGTTAATTATAAATGGCCTTGCCTGTAGATGTGGCGCAAATACATTTGAGGGACATTGGCATAGTCGTAAGTGTAACTGGAATAATACCGTGACTGCTATCTATAAAATAGAACGAAAAGAAGAAGGAATAATAATAAATGAAAGAGAGACACATACTAGGAAGTGTGATACACTCAAAGGAGGCGTATGAAGCTATCAACCATTTCGTGGGTCGTGATGACCTCAGTGAACAAGGGTGGTTCATATGGGAGAGCGTGGTTGACTACTACGATCTCGATGCTACTGCAGAATCTATCGACGCGGAGATATTGGCCGAGAACGTCATGCGGAAGGTGGCAGCAGACAAGCATAAGGATACTTTCAAGACGATTATACAGGGGTTGGCCGAGTACAACGGAAGTATACCTAATGTCGTGTCCGATTTACTTGAACAGAAGAGGGAGGCCACAGGCCAAAGACTGGCTGCCGCCCTCCTCGCAGGCGACAAACCCAATGGTCTACTTGCTGACTATGGAGAGCTATTAGATGCCACAGAACTCGAAGAAGAAGATAATGGACAGGAGGATCGTAGAGGGTTTTCTGTGGCGGATCTATGCCATACTAATTTCGATAGTGATGGTCTTATTCGTGTTAATCCCTCTAGCCTCAATGCTCGCCTCGACGGTGGGGTAAGGCCGGGGCACCACCTTGTAGTATTTGCCCGCCCAGAGATGGGCAAGACGATGATGGTCATTGAAATGATGGCCGGATTCGCATCTCAAGATCTCATTACACTGTACATTGGTAATGAGGATCCTATTGCAGACATAAACATGCGCATAGTCAATAGGCTAAGTGGCATGACAAAACTGGAGGTATTAAATGATCCCAATAGAGCTGACAAGCTGGCTAGAGAGGCAGGATATGAAAACATCATTCTCCACTCTGCGGCACCTGGAACTCCCCGACAGATTCAAAGACTCGTCGAGACCTATGATCCTGATGTTTTGGTCATTGACCAGCTCCGTAATCTTAACACCGGAAACGATAATTACGTACTCAAACTAGAGGAGGCGGCAACCTTCGCCCGTAACACAGGCAAAAAATACTCTTGCGTGGTTGTGAGTGTAACCCAGGCCGGGCCTAGCGCGGCAAACAAGGCCGCGTTAGACCTTGGGGACATAGACTTCTCCAAGACAGGTATACCGGGACAGGCTGATGTAATGATCGGTCTTGGAGCAAGTGTACATCATCAGGCAGCGGGGGAGTTGATAATCTCCCTGCCCAAGAATAAGATCTCATCAGTACATGAGGCGTTCGCAGTCACCACAGAACCCCCCCTAAGTAAGATTCTTGCAATATAATGTCACAAGGGACTATGCTACGTAATAACCTAGTAGAAAGGAAATAATAATAATGGAAATTACTACATTTATCTTTAACTATGTAGACAAAACAGTAAAAGACGAGGACTTAAAGCAAGAGATTTTTGTAAAGATGCTTGAAAAATTGGAGAGTCCGACCTTCGAGAACGAAGAACAAGAACGAAACTGGGCCTCGGCTTTTATTGCGAATCATTTGAAGGTATCACAACGTAACGTGCTCAATAGAGCTCGACTCATGGAAGATAATGATGTCACCATACGAGATTTGTATGGGTACAATGAGGCGGTCGATGATCCCCTTGACATAGTAATCGCGGCGGAACATGAGGCAGAGATATTTGGTGGCATGAGTGACTTGGAGAAGGATATCTATGGACGGTACAACAAAGGCCAAGACTATAAAGAGATAGCATGGCAGTTAGGGATGAATGAAGCGGCAGTACGTAAGCACATGTCGCGAATCAGAGGAAAGTTCAATGGGAAAAATGAATAAGAAACAACACCTAAAGGACTACATTAAGCGTTTAGAGTTCCGAATACAACAACTAAAAGAAGAAATGAGGAAACAAAAAGATGAGCAATCGACCAAGACCTGAAGCATTTGTAACACCTATTGGTGTAGGAATCTTTCCCTACTTGACCACACCGGACGTGCGTCATGATGCCAATGGTACATATCATGTAGATGTATCTATACCGCAAGTTGAGGCAGTTGACTTTGTCGAAAAGCTTGATGCTGCGCTAGATAGGTTCATTGATGGAGAGTTAAACTCCACTCAGAAGGCTACTCTGGCCCGTAGGCCGGTGTTCAAGCCTGAGTTGACATTCCCTACGTTTGACGAGGGTACAACGGACACAGAGAAGCAGGCCATTCGGGACGCCTTCGTGCCGGAAGAGACGGGTAACCTTCTGTTTCGTACAAAGATGGCTGCCCAGTTCACCACCCGCAAAGGGGAGATAGTTACACAGACACCAGTTGTAGTCTCAGCCGATACAGGCGAGCGCATTACCGATCCTGTGTACATGGGTTCTACTCTTAGAGTCAAGGGACAAATAATCCCTTATGTCAATGCTGCCGCACAGATAGTAGGTTTATCCCTACGGTTGAAGAGCGCCCAGATCATTGAGTTAAAGACTGGTTCAGGTGAGGGATTTTGGACTGACTTTGAAAGTCAGGATGACGAGTAAGAGCGCCCTTGGGGATCTTCCGGCTTTTGTCAAAGAGCCGGACCCCAAAATATATTGGAGTAATAATTATGTCGTGCTTGATTTCGAAACAACTACAATCCATAAAGGATCTCCTCTCGTCGAAGGGAATCGACTCGTCATGGCATCTTGGTACATTAACAAAACAGGTTGCCTTAAAAGTTTCTTTGGGTCAGAATACGAGCAAGGGGAACTTATTGCCGATCTTGCAGAAGCAGAATTTATTGTCGCGCACAATGCTAAGTTTGAACTCGGCTGGCTTCGAAGATGCGGCATTGATCTTCGCCGCGTCATAGTATTTGACACCATCATAGCAGAACATGTAATTGGTGGGAACACATATTTCCCCCAACAGTTGTCCCTTTCTCAGTGTCTCGCCCGCCGAGGATTAAACCCCAAAGGTGATCTTGTAGGCATGATGATAAAGGGGGGAGTATGCCCCTCTGAGATACCCGAGAGTTGGCTACAACTATACTGTGAACGGGATGTGACTGCCTGTCATGAGTTGTTCCTTGACCAAAGAGAAGTACTTAAAGAGCGAGGCCAGATACACATACAATACCAGCGTTGCTTGACTACTCCCGCACTGGTAGACATGGAGTTTAACGGACTACAACTAGATCAGGAATTGGTATATGAGTACACTAAAGACATTGAAGATAGGTACCAAGAAGCAACGAACGACCTCCAAGAATTCTGTGGGGGAGTACCACCTACAAGTCCCAAACAACTCTCTACTTTTGTCTACGAGGGATTGCGTTTCTCAGTACCACGAGACTATAAGGGGAGTCCTATGCTCACTCCGACAGGTAACAAGTCAGTTGCAGTCGAAGTTATGGACGCCCTCCGCGCTAAAACTGATGCGCAAAGAACCTTTCTTGATAAATATAGATACTGGAAAGGTCTCGATACGCAGGTCACTAAATATCTTCGGAAGTTTAGAGAGTGCTGTAGAGAACGTGGTGGACGTTTACTCGGAAGCTTTAACCAGTGTAATACTAGAACACACCGCCTTTCGTCGTCAGGATTGGTTGACAAAATACAGCTCCAAAACCTCGACCGGAATTTCAAGAAATTTTTCACTACACGTCACGACGGATGGGTTGTGGGGGAAATTGATGGAGCCCAATTGGAATTCCGCATCGCCGTTCACATGGGTAGAGATGCGGTGGGACTTAAAAATATCACCACCCCGGGATTCGATGTGCATGGTCTCTCTGCAAAAACGCTACGGGTGTCACGTCAGTCAGCGAAGCCCTTTACCTTTAAGCCTCTGTATGGCGGTTCCGGTGGGACCCCTGAGCAGCAGGAGTATTTCAGAGCATTTAAAGAGACCTATCAAGGAGTGGCTTCTACACAACGTAAGTGGGTCCTCGAATGCCTCGACAGAAAACAATTCACCACCGAATATGGACTTACTTTTTTCTTCCCAACGTGCAGACTCACTAATTCAGGATACATAACATTTACTACAAATATATACAACTATCCGGTCCAAGGATTTGCAACTGCCGAAATCATCCCCATAGCCTTGGTGTGCGCCTGGCATCGAATGGAAAATTGGAATTCTTTTTTGGTGAACACTGTCCACGACAGCATAATCGCAGAATTGCATCCCTCGGAAATAGGAGCATGGCATGATTTGTCAAAACAATGCTTTATTGATGATACCTATAATATTATTCGCCGCCTGTATGGGATTGCCCTTACTGTACCTCTTGGGGCGAGTGTTATGGTTGGGTCTCATTGGGCGAATGCAGAAGCTAAAGCTAGCGAAACGGTATACGACGCGCCAGAAGCGTATTATCTTGAAGCCGCGAGAGAAGCAGGAATGACATGAAAACCGCAAAGAGATGGGGTAGCACCGAGGTACTAATAGACACACCCTTCTGTGAGGTCCATCGTATAGTTGTGCAAAAAGGCGGTATATGCTCAATACATAAGCATAAATATAAGAACAATGCATTTTATGTTGAGTCCGGGATATTGATTGTTTATATGGCGGACGGGCATAGCTGGGCCCCGGTGGCGCTGCAGATGGGGGATATACTTAATGTGCCCCCCGGCATTAATCATCAATTCAGAGCAACTACACCAGTTGTAGCATTTGAGTTTTATTGGCCAGATGGATGTACGCCAGATATAGTAAGGGAGCTAGATAATGAGTGACATATCAGACGCCCGCCGGGACGCAACCAGAGTTATCGTTGTAGCCATGCAAACGGGAAATTTGCCTTGGGCAACCAATGTTCCAAAAGGTCAGAGATTAGATTTACTTAGGGGGTATATAAATACTCTCGCTACACAATTCATAGAGGATGAAGAAAATGTCAATAAAGAACGAGTTAACAAAGTCTGCGGTAGTCAAGAACCTAGCGGATCTAGCCTCCCAGGGCCGGTATAACGTAGACCCTGCAGGGGCATCTCGCATAGATCAGTTATTTGTGTTAGTTGCACAGGTCATTAACGAGTTAGAAGATGAAGAAAAGGGAGATACTGATGACAGCTAAAGTAATGTTTGATACCGAGAAGTATGAAGTCCGGCTGGCCGGTAAAGATGAACTAGTCATTGGCGAGGATGGAAAGTACCACGTTGGTCAGGAAGGATATATAGTAGTTAACAAAGAGACTAAGGTTATTGAGCATTCCACTGTCATGTTACCCGGAGCTATCTTCCAGTGTCAGCACTTCAATGACACCTTGATTAGTCTGCTTGCTCCTCCCGACGAGGCAGAAATTGTAGATATCACATCAATGAATGTGCCTGAAGATATAGTGCCGAACTAATGTTTACTTTTATCTTACTAGGAATATGGGTAGTACTATTTGTGGTCTGTGCTGCTCTATATGATTGGGATAGTTAATGTACATACTCTTTGACGCTGATATATTAGTCTTTAGATGTTCTTTTGCAGCGGAGTATAGGATGTGGTATATCAAGGTAAAAGATAAAGAATATGAATTTAGATATAAGAAAGAAGCAATGGAGAAACTTGATGAACTCTGCCCCGGCCAGTACTCTCGTAAGGAAGGAGAGGACTATGAGATATGGTCCGAACCTCAACTTGAGCCGCTTAGCCATGCGTTACAGAACGTTAACACTAACGTAGCCTCCATACTTGAGGCACTCGGAGCGACGGACTTTGATGCGCGAATGTTCTTGAGCCCATTTGGAGGTACAAACTTCCGATACGATATAGCTACTACTCTACCATATAAGGGTAACCGGGATCGAACTCACCGCCCCACCTACGAGAAGGAAGTACGTGACTACATTATCTCAGAATGGGACACCATCGTTGCAGTTGGCGAGGAAGCGGATGATCTGTTGGGAATTGAGGCGACTAGATTGGGTAAGAATGCTATCCTTGTCTCCATTGATAAGGATCTCGACCAGATACCGGGGTTGAAGCACAATTTCATGTATCATCGGACCTATGAGGTTGACGAGGCACAGGCCATACTCAATTTTCACATCCAGTTGCTCATGGGAGACTCCACAGACAACATACCGGGATTGCCGGGCATAGGTATAGGGAAGGCTCGAAAAGCTCTCCACGGGCTCTCAGGGGCCTCTGAGCTGCTTGCAGAGGTGTGGCGACAGTATCAAATACATTCAGGCAAGGATGACCCATGGAAATACCTAGTGGAGCAGGGCCAGTTGTTGCATATACGCCGGACAGTTGGAGAGATGTGGGAGCCAAGCATAGAAGGAGAAGACGAAAGCACATGGGACAGTCAAAATTTAACTCTATACTAGAGGCGGCAGCAAACCAAGTAGTAGCTATATCATATGCGGTATTAATCTACATGTATTTAGGATGGACACCCGCCCAAGGCTTGGCATTGACTTTGGTCTTTAGTGTCGTGGGATTCGTACGGTCATATGTAATTCGCCGCATCGCTGAATTTATAGAGAGGAATCGAGTATGAAGTATTATTTAGCTGGACCGATGAGTAACAAGCCGTTCCTTAACTACCCGTTATTTGATTCGGTGGCCGCGACCTTACGTAGAGTAGGCTATAACATTACTTCGCCTGCTGAGATGGATGATCCCTCAATACGAGCAGAGGCTCTAGCTAACGAAGATGGAATACCTGGTCAGCATGATAGGGGCGAGACTTGGGGAGACTTTCTTGCCCGTGATGTTAAGATGATTGCTGATGAACTAGAGGCGATCATACTCTTGCCTGAATGGGATACTTCCCGAGGCGCTAGACTTGAAGCATTTGTATCCATAAACTGTGGGTATCCTGCCTTTGAGTATCTGACAAATGATAATGGATGGGTATGTAAACCTATCTCGGATAAACTTGTAATGGAGAAAATCAGTGCGAGCATTTTTTGATAGAACAGAGCCGTACTACCTTACTCGGGAGCCATCCTTTGATGGAGTCCCAGTCGAGGTAGCCGAAGAGGTATTGGACCTACTGGATACCAGAAAGCTAACATTAGTATTGATGGAGGCCGCGATTGAAGAGGCTGGTGCGCCAGAAGATACTGCGCAAAACCTTTCTGATACATTAGTCAAGCTGTTAGAGACTGAGTCAATCCTACCTCTCCAGAAGATAAAGGATGGGTTTGTCAATGGCTAAGAATGTACTAACACCAGAGCAAGACCTACTTACACGTCAGTTCTATGTGGAAGTCGCACAGAAGGCCGAGGCATTGCTTCCTAACACTCCTGCCTTTGGGCGCCAGCTTAGAGCTATACTCTTACTATTACTTAACTATGATCTGCTCCCAAGTGGTGCCTTTGTAACAAAGGGTACAAAAGTTAAGAAGGCGTTTGGTAGTACAGATTACAGTGCGTACAAGGATGAGTGGGCTACTGACTTAGGAGTAGCATTAGCTGATGTGGAGATAAACAAGAATGAAGTCAATAACAATACGGATCCCAGTGAAGCCAGTACCCGCGAGTCGAGCGAGGATACCAAGGTTCGGGAAACCGTACTTCCCGAAGACGTATCGTAAGTGGCGGGACGATGCTCGCAAGAAAGTCATTCGGTATACTGGTGTGCCTGTTTCCCAGCCTGTGACTGTGGATGTCCTATTTGCGATTCCAAGAGCAAAGTATTCAAAGCTGATAGTACCTTGGGGGGACGGAGACAATTTCGAGAAGGGGCTATACGATCTACTAGTGAGGCTAGATTATCTAGAGGACGACAAGTGGATAACGACTGCGATATGGAGAAAGAGGTTTCGACCTCACGGAAGTGAGGGATACTGTACTATAACGATCTTGGAAGAGACAGAGGAGATAGACATTGAATAAGGATGATCGAGCTAAGGCTCAGGTGGCTACCTATAAGCCTTTGTATAAGCGTCCCAAACCAGGAGAGGTTATTCTGTCGGACGATCCTAGATACACCGATGCCCTTAATAATAATTGGAAATCAGAGGAAGACCCCGATGGACTCAAGCAACACGAATCAGGAGCCAAACTCGACTCTGGTAAGCCGGACACCAGTCTGTTACTCATGTTCGGCAAAGCTTTGGTCGCTGTTGCAGAAGTTGGAACCTTCGGAGCTAAAAAGTATAGTAGGGGAGGATGGCAAAGCGTGGTGGGGGGCTTGGAGAGATACACAGCAGCGCTCTTGCGCCATCTGTTTAAAGAACAATACGAAGATTATGATCCCGACATCAAATTATTACATGCTGCTGCAGTCGCTTGGAACGCGCTTGCGAGACTTGAATTAATTCTCAGGGAGAGAGAGGATGCCAGAACTAAACAAAGCTGATCTTCTGCACATTAAGAAGCTGCTCGATAACTATGAGTATATCATCGAGTTAGGAGATCCCACTTTGTTTAATGATCTAGACATAGACGAGTATGAGATTGTTAAACAACTTATAGGAGATAAGATCAATGAGTAGAATGAAAATCTTAGTCTTGGATATAGAAACTAGTCCTAATCTAGTATGGGTTTGGGGCTTGTTCAACCAATTCATTAGCCTAAATCAGATAGTAGAGCCGACCTTTGTAATGTGTTGGGCTGCGAAATGGACCGGCAAGAATAAGAGGGTGCATTACAAGAGACACACCGATGCTGACTTCCTAACACAGATATGGGACCTGATGAATGAGGCGGATGCCATTGTACATTACAACGGACGCAAGTTTGATATCCCTCACCTTAACAGGGAGTTTCTTGAGGCAGGCATGGTACCGCCTTCAAACTACTTTGAGATTGATCTCCTTACTACGGTACGCTCTCGATTCAAGTTCACATCAAACAAGCTGGCCTTCGTGGCCGAACAATTACTCAAGGCGGGCAAGCTGAATACCGGAGGCTTTGGTCTCTGGACTGCTGCTCTAAACAATGAAAAGTGGGCGTGGGCACTGATGCGCAAGTATAACATTCAAGATGTTATCGTAACGGAGGATCTGTATGATCTTATTAAAGGCTGGATAAAGAATCATCCTAACCATGCACTTTATGTAGAGGATCAAGATGATCCCATCTGCCGCAACTGTGGCTCAGATAAGGTTAAATCCAACGGACCCGAGTATGACACCACTGGGGTGTTTGCATATCAACGATACAAGTGTACCGATTGTGGTGCCAACCTACGAGGTAGGGATTCATTCAAGGGTAAGAAGACAGTGAGTCTTCAGGTAATCAAATGATACTAGACTATGTAGCTTATGCAATAATTGCAATATTTGGGGCCTCTATTGGCTGGGCAATATACGACTCCTTAGCCATTCGGCTTATTCTGTTAGTCGTAGGTATTGGGGCCGCAGTGGCCTGGGCAGTCGTGAGGATATTACTATGAACGAAGAACAACTACGAGCTATACTTCATTCAGATATGAAGTTATGGGATGCCTGTGCGGAAGAGAACGGGGAGAGATTCCTGGAGCTACCGTATGGTATAGGAAGAGTCGCTATTAGTATGGAGGGTATAGATGATGGGGCAAAAAGAGCAGCTGCCGTTGGAAGTTTCGGAGACTACATTAGAAGCCAAGTCGAAGACAAAATCGGAAACGACGCTGTCACCGCTCGCGCTCAGCAGAGAGCTGCGGACGATCTCGACGCAAGCCGTAAACCACCTGTTTATGGAGGGATTGATAACAGTCCCGGCAGAATGGACGTCGAGTCCCGGGAAGTTTCGAACTTATCTGATCAAGAAACAGTGGCGACACCTAATGTCCTTACCACTGGACCAAAAGAACTGGCTCGTCAAACAGCAGAACTCGCCGAGCGAATCAAAGACTACGAGTCGCATCTGGACACCCTCAGATTCCAATTAAAGGCCGGACTTGTATTACTGGAGATGTATAATGACGCACCCAAGAATGAAAAAAGCCGCCAACCTAGTGAGGGTTAAGCGGCTTAAGGATAAAGTTGTGAGTGATCTATTAGATCTTCCGTCTCCAGACTCGGATACCGAAGGTAGCAGCGTAGATCATAACGATCATCCACCGATACCAATCAGGAGTGGTGTTCAAGATATTGAATCCTTGGAGAACGAAGGGGGAAGTATAAGGTATGAAGACGAGGACTAAGGGGATGGTTAAGACTATGATTACTAGCTCGTCCTTCCATCCTGAGTTCTTGATGCTGGCGAGCTCCCACTCATGATCGCGGCCCTCACTCTCGCTGGCGCGCTGGGTCTTAGCTTGCTCATAAGCGGCCTTGCCGCGCAATATCTCAAGACTTACCTCTTGCTTGAGTTCTTGTTTCTTTATGTAGTACTCGGCTACCTTTGGAGCAACCTTACCTAGTAAGGCTCCTACGATTGAACTCCACATAATATTTAGACCCTTCGTCACATATGTGACGTTATGCTCAAATGCCTCCGAAGAGACGGATAGAAGTAGCCTCAGTTAAGTCTTGAAACTTCACGGTTGATACCGTAATTCCCCATTTACGAGCTTGCTTCTGCATTGCTATCTTAATGTCGTCGCGGAAATCGGGACTGCATATATAAGTCCACTCTGCTTGCTCGACCATTTCTTGTATCACCCCTACTGCTATGTCCCCGAGGGTCTCTTCAGCATCCTCCACATCGCAGAGGCATTTCTGTATATCAAAGATTGACCACATGAGTACTCCCCTACAGACAATCCTCTTCCCATCCTTAGTTCTAAGTGATTGTTCTTCTAGTTCTAGGGCAGCAGGCTTAACATTCATCGTGTAGATGTTGTCGATCTGAAACGGACAATGAAGCCACCATCCCGGTGTAAGTATTCTGCGGAACTTACCTGCCTGTACAACTATCCCACCTTCCCACGGATTCACAAAGGTAATGACTTGGAACCATCCAAGTACTTCCCAGATAACATCCCAGAAGTCCTTGATAAAGTTCACGGAGCTGGGCAGCCATATGGGAATCTATCATCCTCTCCCCAAGTGCCACCACTTATCTCTCGTACTACCCTTTCTCCCTCACACTTATCACCTTTCGGTGGTAAATCTAATTCGTAGATAATGTAGTGGCCCATCTCATGAAGAATTATTTCTTCTTTCAGCTCTTCCGGCGAGTTGGGATTGATAAATATATAAGGTTCACCGTGATAGTATACGCCATGATAGCCGGGGTTGATAATATTGGAGTAGATAATGGTCGGGGCTTCAAGAGCCCCACAAGGTACGTCGTACATCTCCTCTAACTGGTAGCAGACGTATTCAAATGGAGCATCTTTAGTAGGTGGAACTGAGTCAAGATTTTGTAAAATAAGCGCACACGACGCAAGGCCAGCCACAGCCAGCAATGCCATTGTTCTCCAGAAGGGTCTCGGATTGTACGGTTTATATCTTATGCTCATCTACTAGTTCCCAGTGAAACAAATCGTCGAAGTTTTGATCAGTCAGGTCGCCGTCACTGTCCCAATCTCCTCCCCATCTTAGAGTTATCCCCAACTCCTCTGCGAGCAGTTCGCCACGCCCGGCTAGATAGCCAAGTGCGCCCCACAACTTACTATCATGTAAGGGTCTGGGGTAGGGCTGTAAGTCAACAGCCAATGATGGTTTACGGTTGTGTTTGCTATCTGGAAATCTTAGCTTGCTATGTCCGTTCTCGAACATGGTATTCTGTGTTTCTCTATCTCGGTACCCATAGAGTAGGCTTATATCAGCTACCTCCAACAGCATCCGTTCACACCAGAGTTGGAGGCGATAGTCTAGAGTCTTATAGACTCGTGCAGACTTAGTTCCCCACTTCCGATTGACTGAGCTCATCCATATTCTCCAAGATACGTTGAGGATTGGACCAAAAGGCCCCGGCTATAATACGGCCAGCAGCAGCACCACCTAATGGAACAGCTGGTCCACCAAACTGAGCACCTACTAGATCAGCTAGTAATGCTCGCTTTCTACTACCGGTAGCGCCCTTGATCATATTGATCGTGACTCTAATAGGCATGGTCAACGTACGTACTATCAATCCT
>SDBV01008447.1_pt1 | contig 13891 bp, 14 predicted proteins | sample 2277081 | NCBI WGS metagenome assembly SDBV01 (sample SAMN10402039, study PRJNA504765) | marine sediment metagenome | isolation source: marine sediment core GS10_PC15, 223 cmbsf | place: Arctic Ocean: Southern Knipovich Ridge | collected 2010 | reverse complement strand
AAAACAGGAATTGGATTTAGGAGTACCGCTAAAAATCAAAAAAATATTGAAGAACTTTAAACCTTTAGAGTGTCTTGAAAAATTGAAATCCTGAAAAATCAACCGAATTTGGCGGTAATAGCTAATTACTTACATTCTCAGCAAGCACAAATGTTCAAAGCAGTCATATTTAGAATGATAATCCAAAGCTTATGGCATTTAATTCAGGTCCATTGTTTTCAGAAAAGAGCGTACTCATATCATAATTCACGAAGATGTCCACTTCACCATATCCTAAGATTACCCTTGTGCCGTATCTTAAGTTATTCAGGTAAAAATTATCTTTCTCCCGCAGTTTGCTTTTGTAACCTGTCTCTCTCCAGACCAGCTTTTGCCAACTTCCAATTCGCGTACCAACATATCCACCAGCACCAATGCGAAAACCATTTCTTTTGTATCGTATCTTCTTTTGTACAAAACCATCATCATAGCTTCGTTTACTAGTTCGATATCCGAAATCGAGCATGGGAATAAAATGTGCATTCAAATGAACAACCGTAAGCTTACTTTTAGAGGCCTGCAAATCCACATCCCATTGCTCAAAAATCACACCGTCATCACCTTTTACCAACTTAGTTCTGGGATCCTGGAATTTAAAATTGTACCAACTGATTCCTCCTCCATAATCCAAGGCGAATTTTCCGCCAATATGGGTTTGCACAGTTGGCATAATGGCCACATACCATGATCCCCATGGTCTTACCGTATATTGCTGATTATTATCATCAGGAAATTTACCGTCCTCCAGGTAATTGTTCATGCCAAAATCAAGCGCTGAAACAAAAGCAGTTTTACTTCCTGAAAAGCGTCTAGCCTTTCGTATATAATTTAATTTTTTAGTTTCAACTTTAATATGATTCTCCTCATTGTCGCTAAATTCATTCTCCAGTTGTCGGAATTCTTCATCCTCTTCTAAACTGTCTTTTAGGTACTTGGTGCCTTCATCGTCCTGTAAAATAATTTTCTCCGCACCATCCATCTCGTCCTTAGTTGGTATTTCGATATCTTTTAACATCGAATTGATGTCGTATTCTTTCAGCGCTTCCAGATCTTCCTTACTGTCAACCTGAATTAATATTGTCCCCTTATCGCCAAAATGGACTTCAATGGTGTCCTTCGATGTCGTGTTGTCAGGGAGATTCTCAGCACTCGCCATTTGTCCCGCAAGACATAATGCTGTACCTATAAGTATTGCTATATTTTTCATTTTCAATGGTTTTTAAATTCCTTCCTTATTTGATTTATTTAATAGTTTAACAATATTCAATGCTAACAAGTCTTCCTTAGTGTTGCGCAACTTAGTTTTTCGATCTGCTGTAAGCAGGTGTTCGTTAGAGAATTTGGTTAGTTTATCTATTCCTTTATTAATTAATGTATTTTTTCCTGAAGATATCAATTCAGAATTTTTATTTGCTTTGTAAATAATTTTCACCTGAGCATAGGTTTTCTTTTTATCCTTTATTTCCAATCCTTCTTCAGCTTCATCCATTGCTTTATTTTCAGCAAGCAAAACTTCTTCTAGCGGCTCAAACATTATGGATTCTTCAATTACCTCTACACCTTCATCAATTTTTATTTCTTGTTCAATTTCCGGTTTATCCAATTCAACCTTTGTCACGACCGGCATTATTACTTCAATCTTTACTACCGGCAAATCAATTACCGATGGCTCTTTTGTAATTTTTTCTACACTTTTCGCCTGAACCATATCTGGTTGTTGCTCCTTGATTTTAATAGTAGGCTCTTTTGCATTTTCATCTGAATTATTTATTTCAATAAATACCTCTTCTGGCCTAGAGATTGGTTTCTCTTCACTAATTGCCTTATCATCAATGTTATTAGCGACAATTTGATCTTTTTTTATAACAAAGGAGTCCAATGACCGATACCCAATATATCCTGCTGTGGCAAACAAAAGGACTGATGCGGCAATTGCTACCCTCCTGCCGAATATTTTTCTTTTGTTCGCTACCAACTGTCCGTGAATTTGATCCCAGGCCTGTGGCGTTGGAATTTCTTCATGCTTTATCAATTGATCCTTAAATAATTTATCAAGCCTGTTCATTTGTTTACAATTTTTAAAATCCTGCCATTGAGCAGATTATTATCACGCTTTTATACACAGCTATACTTATCTCAGGCATCGCCTGTTCCATCCTGATTGATGTTTTTTTGTTTCAATACTTTTTCTGATGCCAATAACTTCTTTTGCAAATGCATTCTAGCCCTGCTCAATTGCGACTTGGAGGTATTTTCATTTATTCCCAACATCCCGGCAATTTCCTTGTGCGTATATCCCTCAATTGCGTACAAATTGAAAATGGTTCTGTATCCACTTGGCAATTCGTTGACCATTTTCAGTAAATCCTTCGTTTCCAATTCTGTCAATAATTTATCAAAATCCGGTTCTTTATCTGCTGCTTCAATTTCTATCTCAATATACATCGCTTTGTTTTTTCTGATGTATCCCAAGGCCTCATTGATCATAATCCTTTTCATCCATCCTTCAAAACTTCCTTTCCCTCCAAACAAATCAATCTTTGTGAATACTTTCATGAAACCATTGATCATCACATCTTCAGCCTCCATCTCTCCCCTGATATATCGTCTGCACAGGCCAAGCATGGCAGAAGCATATTTATCATAAAGCATACGTTGTGCTTTAGCATTTTGCTTCTTACAAGCTTTGATCAGGTCAGTTTCTAAGGTTGACTTTTGAATTTGAAGCTTCATTTAGATTGTTGTTCAACCAGTAGATGCAGATTGTTGTTGAGGAGTTGCATGTCTTCAAAAATTATCTTAAAATTATACAAAATGCCAATTCATTTATTGGATTAATTGGTTCGAAAGTTCCTTGTTTTGCTTATATCTTCCTCCCAATTGCCTTGCTTCTATTTCTTTTGGTTTTGATTTTCAGAACCCTAACCCGAGAACAATGAACTCTAAACCATTTCACACAGGAAAATATCAATAATATGCCATATAGTTAACCAATATTTGAATTTCGGTGAAATTATTAGCTTGAACGGTCACCGGGCTGATGTAATTGTCTCCGTCAAATGTATTGGCAAAAAGTCCCTCTTTTTCCATAACAAAAAGCGAATATTTCCCTGGCGGAACATTTACTTTAAACGAACCATCTTTCCCTGTCTTGATCTTTTTAACCAATTTAGCATTGATCGATGTATAAAAATTTCCTGTGCTCCGAACCGCGTCATCTGCTTTTGTAACTTCATATATAAAAACCTCTCTTTCAATCGGAATGCCCTTGGCTCTGGCAGCATAAGTCGTGTCGCCTATAGTTGGCATAAGGTTTCCTTCTACCCATCTGACTTCTCCTATGATCCCCTGTTTATTTAAACTCCCATTTTGATTTATACAAGCATATAAAAGTAAAATAGATATCAGCAGAGTAAGTAGTTTTTCCATATTTATTAAACAACTAAAATGACATAATATACGATTTTATGACAAGCTGTCAGCCTGACGTTATTGAAATTAACAAAAAATCCATTGGAATGAAATTTGCCAATAGAGCGTCAATCGATATTTGAAATAAAAAAATTAAGATAATGCAAGAAAAAGGTAACATTTCAATTCACACCGAAAACATATTCCCAATCATTAAGAAATTTCTCTATTCTGATCATGAGATTTTTTTAAGGGAAATCGTTTCCAACGCGGTTGATGCGACACTAAAAATAAAAAGGTTAGCTTCTATAGGTGAATTTAAAGGAGAGCTCGGCGAGCAAAAAGTTGAGATCAAAGTTAATAAAAAGAAAAAAACAATTACCATTAGCGATCATGGCCTCGGTATGACAGCCGATGAGATCAAAAAATACATCAACCAGATCGCATTTTCCGGAGCTGAAGAATTCATAGAAAAATATAAAGATAAAGGTGATGAATCGCAAATCATTGGTATGTTTGGCCTTGGTTTTTATTCGGCCTTCATGGTTTCTGAAAAAGTAGAAATCTTAACCTTATCATACCAGGAAGGCGCTGAACCTACCCGATGGATTTGTGACGGAAGTACTGAATTTGAAATCTCCCTAGGAAAGAGAAAAGAAATTGGTACGGACATCATATTGCATATTGATAAGGACAATCTGGACTTTCTCGAAGACCATAAAGTCAGGGAGATCCTAAACAAATACTGTAAATTCCTGCCTACTCCAATTGTATTTGGTGAGAAAGAAGAAACCCTTAAAGATGAAAAAGGTGAGGTTATCAAGGACAAGGATGACAAACCTAAAACTAAAAAAGTTGAGGATGTCATCAACAATCCAACTCCAATATGGACCAAATCGCCAAGTGAATTGAAAGATGAAGATTACCTGGCCTTTTACAAGGAATTGTATCCGTTTTCTGAAGATCCCCTTTTCTGGATTCACCTCAATGTAGATTACCCATTTAACCTTACGGGAATTCTATATTTCCCAAAAATCAAAAATGATTTTGAAGTAAGTAAAAATAAAATCCAACTTTATTCCAGGCAAGTATTCATCACGGATGAAGTTAAAGACATCGTCCCTGAATTTTTGATGATGCTTCATGGTGTTCTTGATTCTCCGGATATTCCATTGAATGTTTCCAGAAGTTTTCTTCAGGCAGATGGAAATGTCAAGAAAATAAATAGTCACATCACGAAGAAAGTAGCAGATAAGCTTGGCGAGTTATTCAAGAAAGACCGCCCAAATTTCGAAAAGAAATGGGAAAGCCTGAATCTGTTTGTGAAGTATGGCATTATTGCAGACGAAAAATTTTATGATAAAGCCAAAGATTTCACTTTGCTGGAAAATGTAGAAGGCAAGTTCTTCACCTTTGAAGAATACAAAAAACACATCGAAACGAACCAGACCGATAAGGACGGAAGCGCTGTTCATATCTATACTTCTGACCAAAATCAACAAGATGGATATATTCAGTCTGCCAAAAACAAGGCCTATGATATATTGAAATTTGAAGGTCCGCTGGACAATCACCTGATCAACTCACTGGAAATGAAGCTTGAGAAGACCAAGTGGAAACGTGTGGATGCCGATATCGTAGATAAGCTGGTGGAAAAGAATGAAAATAGCGAAAGCGTACTTTCTAAAGATGATGAAGAAAAAGTCAAGAAGATCTTCGAAGAAGCCATCAACGATAAAAACTACACGGTACAGCTTGAGGCTTTGGCGCCGGATGAGTTTCCCATTACCTTAATACTGCCTGAATTCATGAGAAGGATGAAGGATATGCAGAAAATGGGTGGCGGATCTCCATACATGATGATGGGCGATATGCCGGATCAATTTAACGCTGTGGTCAACAGCAATCATGCGATGGTGTCTAAAATTCTGAAAACCAAAGAAGAAGATAAGCAAAAGGAGTTAGCAGTCGAGGTATATGAATTAGGCTTGCTAGGCCAGAATCTTTTGACCGGTAACCGATTAACTAATTTCATAAAAAGAAGTGTTGATCTTTTGGGGTAAGCTATTATTAAACCTGACAGATGTTGAAAACCTGTCAGGTTTTTTTATGCCTCAAATATTCTCATTAAGAAAATTAATGATTTTTGAAGCGCTTATAAGAGAGCTTCAAGCGCAAGGCTTGTGAATTCCTGGAAATTGTGAGTCCCGACAGTATCATCGGGATGACCAATTTGAAGGCAAGCGTAACGCAGCAATTGGAGTTTCCTTATAAGCGCTAAATATCGTCTTCCCGTTCCAGCATCAGTATGGAAGACTGAGGAACAATATAAAACCGCTCATTCTGATACATAACTTCAAAAGCTCCTTTTTGAAGAAAAATCGCCAAATCCCCTTCCCGGGCCTGAAGCGGGACATATTTCACATTTTCATCCTTTTCCTTCCAGGGCTCATCGTCTTCCATCGGAAGTGGAATGGGATAACCCGGACCGGCTTTAATAATATAACCAGATTGCACTTCTTCTTTTTCCTTAACTCCTGCAGGCAAATACAAGCCACTCTTTGTTCTGTCCTGATTTTTTTTAGGCTTGATCAAAACCCGATCTCCTACAACTATTAGTTTTTTAAACTTATTATCAGCCGTCAATTCCATTTTGCTCTATAAATTTTTCACTACAAAGTTAATACAAGAAATGAATATGGCGCAGCAACCTGCCTAATCATTTGCTCTTTCGATCAATCGCTGATCCAAAGTTTTGGTAGCTTTGGCTCCCAATTCTTTTATCCGCTCTGTTTTTCTAATTAGATTGTCCTTCCCATCTGATAGTTTGTTCATTGCCAGTTCGTAGGTTTTTTTTGTCGTATTAATATTTTCCCCCACCTTGATCAGATCATCCGTAAACGCTTTGAATTTGTCATACAATTGCCCTCCCTGACGGGCAATTTCCAGTGCATTCCGGTTCTGATTTTCCTGTCGCCAGATACTTGCAATAGTCCTTAAGGTGGCAATGAGTGTTGATGGACTTACTATGACAATATTTTTATCATAGGCGTTGCTGAACAAATCAGGATCATTTTGCACTGCCAGGCTAAAGGCCGGCTCTATCGGCATAAAAAGAAGTACAAAATCAAGGCTTCCAATCTCATAGATGGTTTGATAATTTTTCTCTCCTAAACCTTTAATATGCGACCGGATTGAAAGAAGGTGGTTTTTAATTTCCATGGCCCGCTCTTGCTCATCATCACTGTTGATGTACTTTTCATACGCAGTAAGAGATACTTTAGAGTCGATGATGATATTCTTTTGCTCTGGCAGTTTAATGACCACATCGGGTTGAAGCCGTTTCCCTTCCTCACTTGTTATAGAAACCTGGACCTCGTATTGCTCCCCTTTGACCAAACCGGATTTTTCCAGTATGGATTCCAGAATAAATTCCCCCCAGTTACCCTGGGTTTTAGACTCTCCTTTTAAGGCTTTGGTCAAATTCTCGGCCTCTTTGGTTATCTTAAGATTAAGTTCCTTAAGACCAGAAATTTGTTCTTTCAATGCGGAATTTCGTTCGATGCTTTCCTTGTTTGTTTGCTCAACTTTTTTCTCAAACTCACCAATTTTCTCCTTTAATGGATTTAGTATATCAAACAAATTGGTCTTATTCTGTTCTGTAAATTTCTTTGTTTTCTCCTCAAGAATTTCATTGGCCAGATTTTTGAACTGGATTTGAAATTTTTCCTGCAGGGATTCAATATCTTTTTTCTGATCTTCAAGCTTTTGATTCAGGTTCTTTAATTCCTCGGTTCTGGCTGCCAATAAATTGCCGTACTTTCCCGATTTTTCCCGCTCGAGTATTAACTCTTCCCTCAACTTCCCTGATTCTTCCTGAATATTTACAATTCTCCCCTCAGACAACTTTATGCTTACCTCAAGCTCATTTTTTTGACTTTCAAGAATTTTCACCTCCTCAGCGCTCAAGGAATATTTACTTTTAGAATAAAAATGAAGAATCAGAAAAGCCACCAGGCTACCAATTAATAGACCTGATAATACGTATATAAAATCCATAAAAAAATATTATTGTTCTTTTGTAAATAGATTAATTAAGGGGCATTTATGCGAATTTAATGGAAATAACAAACTCCAAAAAACAAATCTCAAATAATACCCAATAGTACAATATTCCATACACAAACATTATAATATGAAGGAGCAAAATATTTAAAATAAAAAAATCGATTATTCCAAGACAAATTCACTGAATGAAAATTCATCAATCCCTCAATCATATAGAAATTGAAATTCGAATAATGTAGGTGAAATTAAAATCATTTAACAATCCTCGCAAAAATTTGTTAATATAAGATAATACTGTTTTTGTGATGTTAATTGAAATCTGACATCCGCAAAAAAGAATAGGTGTCTCGCTAACCCTATTCTCTCCAAATTGACAAATAAAAATTTGGGAAACTCATAAATTTGTACTATAATGCAAAACTTGGGGGAGTTTTTTTCGATCAAAAACTACCTCCCAAACACTAAATTGATTACTCACTTTAAACAAACACATATGAATTTTAGACCAAAATTTGACACTGCAAGCATGGAAGCCGCAAAAAAAGGATACGAACCTGTTACGATGTATATGGCTTCCGATCTCATCACGTTTAAACCAGAAGATGAAATTGGTAGTGTAATTTCAAAACTTAATGATTCACAAATATCAGGAGCCCCGGTATTGAATGACAGAAATGAATTGGTAGGCATCATTTCAGAACAAGATTGCCTCAGAGTAATTATTGATAGCGTATATCACAACCAGCCAATGAGCAAACATTTAGTAAAGGACTACATGCAGAAAGATTTGATTACAGTCCCGGAAGATGCAGATGTTGTAGACGTTGCAAATATGTTTTTGAAACATCGATTCAGGAGATTCCCAGTCGTAAAAGATGGCGTATTAAAAGGGCAAGTCAGTAAAAGAGATATATTAAGAGCCGCGCAAAAAATCAAGTTTACCACCTGGTAACATGAACCAATTTTTGTAACCAAGGAATATGATCAATCATGTTCCTTTTTTTTTGCCCAAAATCTCACCAAAAAACGTGCATGGCACTTTTGCAAAAAAAATAAATAACAAAGACAAGCTAAACTAAATGGCACTCGCCCGCCAGCCGGATGATCCATGGAAAAATAGAACTGTTTTTTATTAATCATAACTCGCATCTCATAACTCATGATAACTAAACACTCTTAATCTTTTTAAAAAAGAACAAAATTTTCGCCTTTAAGATGTTAATTTCAAGCTTTTAAATTGTACCGAATTATCATGAGCAACATCAACCTGATCACAGTCACCGGGCCAACAGCAAGTGGAAAAACCGGATTCGCTGCGCATCTTGCTATGCTGCTCAAGGGGGAAATAATCAGTGCCGATTCCAGGCAGGTGTATAAAGAGATGGACATTGGAACGGGTAAGGACATTGAAGATTACACCATTGAGGGTCATCAAATTCCATATCATCTGATAGATATCAGAGAAGCAGGATATAAATATAATGTGTTCGAATTTCAAAATGACTTCATCAAGGTTTTTGGAGAAATCTCGTCTCGCGGAAAAATGCCTATGTTGGTTGGTGGCACAGGAATGTATATCGAAGCCGTGACTAAAGGATATAAACTGATTCATGTGCCGGTAAATGAAAGTCTAAGAGTGGAATTAGAGATGAGAAACCTTCATGAATTGGTCGAGCAACTAAAAACAATAAATCCTGAGCTGCACAATACTACAGACATCAAACACAAAAAAAGAACGATCAGGGCCATTGAAATTGCAAGCTATTATCAAACTAATAAGGAAATTGACAGCTATTTCCCGGAAATAAACCAAGTGATATTCGGGGTAAAATATGACAGGGAAAGCAGAAGACGCAGGATTTCTGAACGATTGAAAGCAAGACTGGAATCAGGAATGATTGAAGAAGTTGCACAACTGCTAAAAAAGGTGAGCGCTGAAGATTTAATTTTTTATGGCCTGGAGTATAAAATTATCACACAACACCTAAGCGGCAAACTTTCCAAAAAGGAGATGTATGAAAAGCTGGAAATCGCGATTCACCAGTTTGCCAAACGACAAATGACCTGGTTTCGGAAAATGGAACGAGAAGGCGCCAAAATTCATTGGCTGGATGGCCACATGACCCTGGAAGAAAAGCTGGATCGGGCTAAAAGTATTCTGCAGGCGCATGGAAATAATGAAACAAGCCCCACACGGAAATAAAAGATTGAATGTTTCGGAAAATTAAAAAATACTCCTATCTTCAAGATGCATTAACATCAAATAATTTTTAATACATGTAGATTCATGTTAAAATAATTTTTTTTTAAGCACTTGACAACAACGATAAAAAAACAAACGCCCTATTGTTCTACGGAATTTCATGACTTATTCCTCCAATCCTTCAAGCCTTGTTATAGCCTGTGGCAATACACCACAACTGATCAAGGAAGACGGGCAGCGGATACCTGTCAACTAAGCGGTACCGGACAAGACCAACAAAAAAATGCCGGGGTAAGCTTTCTGACTTATCTGATTACGTGGAAAAGAGAACATAAGGGACGTGTCTGTCAAAAATATGCAAATAAATATAAACTAAATAATGTATCATCCAGACAATATCCAATTTCACATCAACAATATCCAATGCCATCCCGGCAATATCCAATTTCATATCAACAATATCCAATCGTACTCCGTCAGAATGCAATTTCATATCAACAATATCCAACAGCACCTCGTCAAAATGCAAGGTCATCTAAATTTTGTCCTACTGAGGTGCGTCTTTTTAATCCCGAAGTTCAATTTTCGAAGTTAAGTCGACATCAAATTGACACCTGCTATCATTTGACGGGATCAGAAAATTATGAAATGTATTATCAATGTACGCTAAAAACAATAGAAGAAGCTGAGGCTACATCTTTGCGTGGCCCGGTGCATACAATTAATTTAATTTTTAACTACAAAAAACAATAAAATTATGACAAAGCATGATCGTAACAAAGTGGCTATGTTTTTAACTGTATTGCTATGGTTAAAAGAAAAATTGAGCCAACTGACTACACTTCCGAATTTTACGGAAGTATTTGACGAATTTGAAGCGCTTACCAAGGAAATCGCAGAACTTGATTCCGGAACGGTTACCGGCACCAAAGGAATAACTGAGGACAAGAGCGATGCAAGAAGTACACTGTCGCGGCTTACACTTCAGATGGTGGTAATAGTAAAGGCCTATGCCGCTTACCTAAAGGACCACTTATTGTTAAACAGCATCGATTTCAATAAGTCACAATTGTATTATGTCTCTGACCAGGTATTGATGAGCAGGGCGACACACATCAGGAAGGTGGCCAAGAAGATTGGCGACAAGGCGATAGCTTATGGGCTGACCACTGAAACTTTAGGTGAATTGAGCGATGCCGAAGCTGCTTTTAAAGCGCGCGTAAGTAATCCCAGGAAAACCCAGATCGAGAATTCAGATACCGGAGATCAGGTGCGTGCCAAAGTTGATGAGACGGACAATTTTGTAAAGGAACAGGTGGATTCTTTGCTGGAGCTGGCAGGAAACACGAAGCCAAAATTGTATAACCAATACCTGGCGGCGCGAGTGATTATCGACCGGTGATATTAAGAAAAGGTACCGGGTGTAATTAATTATACTGGCTACAGACATTAGTGTGTGCCATTGGAAGCCGGTGCAGGCTCACCTGCCAATTGAAAGTGGCAGGTGAGCCTTTTTTTTGTTTTGAATGAGGTGATCCACTCGCGCGCGTTGGCAACGCGTGAGAATAAGACGACAGAGTAGCAAGTGATTGATATCCAGATAATAAAGAATTGAGAAGTTTTAAATATTAAATGAACAACAGATCACGCTAAGTCACGCGATACAATCGCACGCCAGCCCTCCGGCAGGACTGATAGGGTAAGTTATTTCGTCATTGTTTGTAAATGAGCCGGGAGACATATTGGATTGACGCTCAAACATACATGGTTTTCATGGGCTTCATAATCGTGTAGAAGAGTTGTCGATAATTAATCTCTTCACTGATACATCGCTTTACAAAAGCTCACTTCCATTACGTCCTCGATGCACCTGCATCGAGGACGAGAAGGGTGAAGCTAAGAGTCTTAATAGGGAGGGTATCAGTTCAATAAGATCCCAGTCTCGCCGTCTGGCAAGCCTGCCTCGCGGTAGGCGGGCTTCGATCATTGCTTCCCTCCGGATGACGTAAAGATTCAAAGATACTAAGTTATCAGACTTGGACATGCCCTGCAAACATGTCGAAGAGGGGTGTTAAAAAAAAATATCAAATATCTCTTGATTATTATTTTTATTTTTCCTTACATTGACAAGAAATATCTGCAAAACGATTTTTTGACATTGTGAGGCAAGCCACTGTAGATATCAGAGCTATTAAGCTTATTATTATACGAAAACGGTTCCTGTTTATTTTTCGATAGGAAATTCCTGTTTTCAGATTTTGGAGGGTATTAGAAAAAAAAGAAAACACAACTTTTGTTGTGACGGGATAAATACGTTCAAAATTTGAAGCAAAATGAAAAAGATTTTTATATCCGTAGCTTTTATAGGTTATGCGGCCATAGTTTTAGGCCAGGGCACCCAGGTAGGCGATAGTAACAGCCCGATATATCATTATAATGGGAATGTGGGGGTGGGACTCACAGGAAATCCAACAGAAAAAATAGAGATTAATGGAAACTTGTTAATTAATTCACAATCACCAAGGGATAGTCGACAGTTGAAAATTGTCAGAGGATCTGATGGAAAGCATAAAGCCCAAGTTAATTTTTATACGGGAAGTCCAATAGCTGAGAATTTAAATTGGTCAATAGGGACTTCCTATTCATGTGGAGCAATGCAGGACAATTTTTTGATTTCAACTCAAGATTATATTTATGACTGTTCAAATACTCATATTCCAGAATTCACCATTCTAAGTAATGGAAATGTTGGAATTGGATCTGTGAGTCCATCAGCAAAACTCGAAATTACGGGTAATAATACTACCTTATCAATTTTAAAGTTGGCTAATAAAAGTTGGACGTGCAATCAAGAAATGGCATTAGAGTTTTGGAATGGGGCTGCAAATAAAAATGTTGCAACATCGAGAATCGTTTCCAAAATGCATGGATGCGGAAACGGAGGAGAGGATCTCCATTTTCAAACGCAATCCTATTCCGTATCTAACCCAAATCAAAGTTACCCTACTACAAAAATGGTAATAGAAAATGACGGCAACGTAGGCATTGGCATCACCGATCCCACCCACAAACTCACCGTCTCAGGCACCATCTCTGCTACAGAAGTAAAAGTCTCCATCACCCCAAATTCCGACTACGTCTTCGAGCCGGACTATGCACTACGCCCAATACAGGAAGTAGAAACCTTTATAAAGGAAAACAAGCACCTGCCGGATATCCCCTCGGCGGAAGAATTTAAGGAGAATGGTGTAGGCCTTGGCGAGATGGACGATATGTTGCTTAGGAAGGTAGAGGAGCTGACGCTTTATGTGATTGAGTTGAAGAAGGAGAATGAGGTGATGAAAAATAGGCTAAACCAACTGGAAAATGAAAAATAGTATAAAAATTCTCTGTATAGGCTTTTTTAATTTATGCGTGGTAAGTTTTACCGCCCATGCACAGTTAAACGAATCTATTGGTATAAACATCGGCTTTACCAGGCCAAGTACATCAACAATTTACGGATTAAATATTAATAAAGGCCTGAATGCCACAGGAGGAGGAGCCGGATCAGGTTATCATACGAATATACAGATAATCGATAAAGATTGGAGTGCTTCACACGCAATATTGTTTAATAGTTATGCAAGCAATACACAAGTTAATGGTGGTTTAGCTACAATTGGTAATACAAAATATGCCCATGACCTCGGTCCATATTCAGCCACAGCCGGTTCGATTATGTTTTTTGGGCATGGGGGTACGTTGGATTTTTATATCTCACCATTATCTACTGGTGCGGGCAATGATATATCATGGGGTACTCCTAAATTGAGAATTCTGAGAGATGGAAATGTTGGAATTGGGAAAACAACGCCAGCATACAGACTTGATGTTGAGTCAGATATTGCAACTCATGCGAGATTTGTTGGTTCATATTCAGGAATCCAAGGTATTCAAGTTGAAAGAGACGGTGGTGATAATATCAGATTAGTAACAAATTACACAAATTATGGAGGTGGTTTAGAGTCCAGTTCAGCTTTAAGGTTTGCGGTTAATGGAAATGGAATAATGGCTGTGTTCTAATTAACGATTGTTTTAAGTTAAGTTCAACTTTGCCAAAGTTTCATCGTTCAGAGCTGTTCTGAAACTTCTAACTACGGGGCATCTATAGGTTCTTTTAGAGAATTT
>SDBV01008446.1_pt1 | contig 13892 bp, 11 predicted proteins | sample 2277081 | NCBI WGS metagenome assembly SDBV01 (sample SAMN10402039, study PRJNA504765) | marine sediment metagenome | isolation source: marine sediment core GS10_PC15, 223 cmbsf | place: Arctic Ocean: Southern Knipovich Ridge | collected 2010 | reverse complement strand
ACATTGATAAAACCCTGCATTTTCGGGCGGTGCGACGCTTCGCCGATTCGCCCAATATTTGCCTGCGAATCGCTAGAAAATGAAGTACTTGACTACCCGCTACGGTCATATTGAGAACTGCTGCGCACGCCCGTGGCGAGGTTGACAAAAATCACGAGGGCGCTCATGATTCAAGGTGTGGGATACGATAAGGGTGCCGAACATCGCCGCCGATAGCCAGCAAGCCATACAGAATGAAGCCCAGGCTCACATCGAGTTGGGCATGCTGTTGCGCAAGTCCCGCTCAGATGAGCTGAAGGCGCGGGTCGAGAGCATGCTGCAAGAGAAAACGGGCGTTCGCGAGAAGATAATCGGCATAAGGAGGCTGGACGGCGATAAAGACCCGGGGCCGAAGACCGTGGACAAAATGGCGACTTCCAGAGCCCAACCCTTGAAATTCAAGACCGCGATGCTTCAGCCCGTGATCAAGGCGCGCCTGCCCAGGCTCGGGTACTTCAAATACCTCTTTCATCAGCACCGGCAAATCCGCGAGCTCGGCCTCAAGGAACACCTGCTCAGACCGGTGTTTTTCCCCCCGTCGGTCAGGCTCGACCCGGAAGCTCTGTCGAACGTTATGGCGCAGATGCAGCCGATTTGCTCCGAGTTGCACGAATTGTGCGATATAGCCCTCGATCTCGGCTGGCTGTGCCTCGAGAAACGGCAGTACAACCTGATAGTGCTGCTGCGAAGATTCTGTCGAAGCCTTGACACGACTAATTTCAATCTGCTCGACAAGGGAGACTGCAAGCTCATCGACAAAATACAACTGCTCGAGTTCTACTTTTTCGTGTTGCAGTACCGGGAGGACTACGTCGAGCTGACCATCGCGGCCTTGCAGCGCGCCCTGGACAATGACTCTCGCTACAAGGGCGACAGCGCAACGATTGCCGTGCTTATCACGAAAGCGCTGTCCCGCGACATGCTTCACCCCTCGTTCTGGTCGCTGCTGCTGTGCTTGAATATGCTCAAGTCGCGGCGCTATGTCATCATGCGGAACCTGATTTCCACGGATATTGGCGACATCCTCAATTCAGAGGAATTTGCCTGCGTATCCCGGGTGCGCCAAAAGATCGATGACTATGTCGAAGATTCCGCCAAGAAAATACTGTTTCTCAGCGATCAGTATCAGGACATCGAGCAGTTCAAAAGATTTCTGCCGACCACAGGCGAGGGCACAATAGACTATTCGCCTCTGACAACGTTCTACGAAGGCGCAGGGAGGGTGGCCAACGACTATGACTTCGAGATCGATAGAGAAAACGTGATGCTCTTTGCCCCGCGTTTTCTGCGCATGTTCGACAACACATTTTTCCCGCTCCTGTGCGGGAAGGTGGCTGTATCCGGCGTGGGCAGGGTCGTCATTTTCGGCAAGGACTGCTTCCCGACCGAATTCGGCAAAATTAGGCACGTTATCGATGCCCTCGAGAAGCTCACCTTCGGCTATCACCTGTTTCCCTACAAGCGTTTTATAGACATCAAGCGGGCCAATAAAGGCGCGATCAGGATCGAGCTGGAGATAGCCGAAACTATCGATAAAGCCATCGACCTGCTCGTCGGGATAGGAAGAAGGCTCGAGTCGGCCCTGAATTCGCCGCAGAGGCGCATCGGGCAGGACGAAGAACCGCGCCCGCTCGATTCGTCGGTCTTCAAGGGGCTGGCGTTCAACCTGCCACACGAGACCAGCAGCATATCGTCAAAGGACAGCCTGCATGGCCAAAAGGTGTTCGAGGCCCTGGGATTTACCGTCAACATCTGTTTTCTGGCTGCGGCTTATTTTTACGATCAGTACACCATGGAGCTTCTTCAGCAGGGCGGTACGATTCAGCGCCAGATCCGCACGCGAATGGAGGACGTGCAACGGATTGCCAACGAGGAGACCCTGTCTCAGATCAAGGAAAAAGTGGCGGCCCTCAGTTCCCGAGCTCGCGAATAGCTTCCTCCAGCTCGTTTACGTTGATCGGCTTGCTGACCATGAGAACGTTCGCACTGCGGCTGAGGCTTTCCGGCAGCGTCTGACCGCTCAAGCAGAGAAAAATCACCCCGACCTGCGCTTTGAGGTGCAATGCCAGGCGGGTTATTTCGGTTCTGTCCGTCTCCAGCAGACTCTGATTGATGATTACCGCGTGAGGCTTATAGCGGCCGATCAAGAGCTTCTCGTCAAAATCCGTATAGACTCTGGAGAAGCTGAAAGAATTTCTCAGCGGGCTTTTCTGGAGCAGGCGGGTGATGTCGGTGTAGTGGTCCAGAATAAGGATTACAGGCCTTTTGCGGGGGTTAGGCGGCCTGGGGGGAGCCATACCCGCCCTGGCGGGTATGGCCTCCGGCTCCTGTATGCCTTCGGCAAGTTGGTTGATGGCCAGGAGCCGGTCGATTTTCTGATCGAGGCTGACCCGGCTTCGAACAACGCGCAGAGCTTTTTTGTTCAGCCCTTCCGACCTGGGTTTTTTCAGAAGCAGTCCCAAAAGCAGATACTTGTCCGGCTCGGACAGCTTGTCATCTTCCATTCGCACGCACCCTAAAGCCCGCCTTCTTTCGCGGCAAAGTGGGAGAACTCCATGGCGAACGTGGCCCTGCCCTGGGTGATGCTTCTGAGGGATGTAGAGTAACCGAACATGTTGGCCAGGGGTAACTCCGCCCGTATGTGCTCCACCGTGGGCTTGCTCTCGTGGCTGATGATTTTGCCGCCGCGGGCGCCCAGGTTGCCAATCACCTCGCCCACGAAATCCTTGGGAACCATGAAGTCCACCCCCATGATCGGCTCGAGCAAAACGGGCGCGGCTTTGCCGCACGCTGAGTCGAACCCCATGGCCCCGGCGGCCTCGAACGAAAAGGGGGTACTGGTCTGCTGGTTATACCCGGCTTTGATGAGAGAAACACCGATATCCATGGTTGGATAACCGTATCGTATTCCCGACGTAAAAGCTCCCTCTACACCGCGTCTGACGGAATCCACCAGCTCGGCGGGTATCTCCCGCACTTCGCTGTCGAAACGGTTGCCCGCACCGCGGGAAAGCGGTTTAACGAGCAGCGTGATGTCCGCGCTGTTTTCTTTTCCGGCGATTGTCTTTTGAAAGACTTCCCTGTGGGTCGTCTCTTCGCTGATTGACTCCCGGTAGGATACCTGGGGCTTGCCGATCTTGGCGTCGACCTTGAAACTCTTTATAACCCGCGTCACCAGCACGTCCAGGTGCAGCTCGCCCATCCCCGAGATAATAAGCTGCCCTGTCTCCTCGTTTTCCTTTATCGTGAACGTGGGGTCCTCACGTTCCAGAATTGCGAGGGTGGACTTCAATTTCTCCCTGTCCGACAGGGTCCTGGGTTCGATGGCCACGGATATTACGGGCTCCGGGAAGCTCATTCGCTCCAGTATCACGGGATGCTTGTCGGACCCTATGGTGTCACCGGTCTGGCAAAGCTTGAACCCGATGACGACTCCGATATCGCCCGCAGAGATCTTGTCGAGCTCAACGTGCTTGTTAGAGTGCATCCTGAGCAGTCGATTGATACGTTCCCGTTTGCCCTTGTCGATGTTGTAGTATGCGCTCCCGCTTTCAAAGGAACCGGAATAGACACGTATGAAACTCAGGGGCCCGGCTTCGCGGTCGCTTTGGATTTTGAAAACCAGGCCCAGGGGGTATCCCGACGTTGTGCACGGTACGTCGACTTCCTTTTGCGATTTCGCGCAGTGCCCGGTTATGGGCGGCACGTCGGGCGGGGCAGGGAAATAATCGACTATGGCGTCTATCAGCGGCTGAACCCCCATGTTCCTGAGCGACGCTCCGCATAAAACCGGTACGAAGCTCCCGTCCAGTGTGCCCGACCGCAGGGTCTCGCGAATCAAATCCGGGGCGATCGGTTTGCCGTCCAAAAACAGCTCCGTTATGGCGTCGGAGAAATGGGAGAGTCGATCGATGAGTTTTTCCCGCCATTCCGCGGCCTGCTCTCTGCGGTCTTCAGCAACATCCGAGTAAACTATGGTGGCGCCCAGGTCGGATGCGTCCCAGCGCAGTTCCTGCTCCAGTACAAGGTCCACCACCCCTTCGAATCCTCCCTCTGCGCCGATAGGCAGCTGCAGCACCAGGGGAACGGCGCCTAGCTTGGATTTAATCTCTCCGATAACCCTGTAGAAGTCAGCGCCGGTCCGGTCCATCTTGTTGATGTAGGCGATGCGCGGAATACCGTATTTGTCCGACTGATGCCAGACCGTCTCCGACTGGGTTTCCACGCCGCCTACCGCGCAGAAGATGGCGATCGCGCCGTCCAGCACGCGTAGAGACCGCTCGACTTCGGCCGTGAAATCGACATGACCGGGTGTGTCGATGATGTTGATCTGACAATCTCTCCAGAAGCAGGTTGTGGCGGCGGAGGTAATGGTAATGCCCCTCTCCTGCTCCTGCACCATCCAGTCCATCGTCGCTTCGCCGTCGTCTACTTCGCCGATGCGATGGCTCTTCCCCGTGTAGTAGAGAATGCGTTCGGTAGTTGTCGTTTTGCCGGCATCGATGTGGGCCATGATGCCGATGTTGCGTATTGATTCGAGCTCAACCATAGGTGCGACTCCCGCCGCATACTACCACATACGCATCAACGCGAAAAGAGAGCCTTGTCAGGAGCTTTTCAACATGGGCGCGCGAGTAGCCACGAGCAGGCCGGCGTGTTAGTATCGCCTGATATGAGCAAGGATTTCTTTTCGGCTCTCTCCGAGGCAGTCGGTAAAAAGCACACTCTGCTATGTGTGGGGCTGGACCCGCCCATTAACGCAGACCGCGCGACGAAAGACATTTACAGCGAGTTGCGCCGGTACGCCGAGAGGATCGTTACCGCGACGAGCCCTTACACCGCGTGCTACAAACCCAACATCGCCTTTTACGAGGCCCGTGGGTCCGAAGGCATCAGGGCCCTCAGAGACATAATAGCCGACATGCCCGACGGCGTGCCCGTGATTCTGGACGCCAAGCGGGGGGACATAGGCAATACGGCGGCCGCTTACGCCGTGTCGGTCTTCGATTACCTTGGTGCCCATGCGGTGACGCTCAGCCCTTACCTGGGCCGCCGATCGCTGCTGCCTTTTATCGAGCGGCGAGATCGCGGCGTGTTCGTGCTCTGCCGTACCTCGAACCCCGAAGCGGAGTGGCTGCAGGAGCAGACCGTGGAGACCGAGCAGGGCCCGACTCCGCTGTACGCGCGCTTGGCCGAAGAAGCCGTATCCTGGGGGCCCAATGTCGGCCTGGTCGTGGCGGGCAACCTGCCCGAAGCGCTGTCACGCATTCGAGCGCGGCTGCCCGAGTGCTGGTTCCTCGCCCCGGGCATCGGGGCTCAGGGCGGAACCGTTTCCGGCGCGCTGCGGGCCGGGCTGCGGAAAGATGGAATGGGTATGCTTGTCAGCGCGTCGCGCAGCATAGCTCAGTCCGAAGACCCCGCCCGGGCTGCGCAAACTCTTCAGCAGAGCATCAATGCGGAAAGATCGAGAAAAACGGCCACAGGGGCCGGCGCCGTCCCGCCGGCGGGTGATGAGTGGACGCAGAAGAACCGGTTGGTACGGGACCTGGTACGCTGCGGCTGCTTCAAACTCGGGCAGTTTAAGCTCAAAGATGGCCGGACATCGCCTTTCTACATCGATCTGCGAATGATTATCTCCAGCCCGGAGCTTCTCGCTTCGGTTGGCGCGGCTTACGCCGGCATAATGCCCCATAACTCGTACCACCGAATCGCGGGCATCCCGCTGGCTGGAGTTCCTATTGCCACCGCCCTGTCCCTGCGGTTGGGTAAACCCGCCATCATTCCCCGCATCCAGGCCAAGGACCATGGCTCGGGAAAGTCGATCGAAGGAGAATTCCGGCGGGGAGAGCGCGTCGTGCTTGTGGACGATCTGATAACGGCGGGCACGGCCAAGATGGAAGCCGTGCGACTGCTGCGATCGGAAGGGCTCATCGTCGAAGATCTGGTAGTCTTGATCGAAAGGGGACGTTCCGCCCGGGCCGACCTGCTGAAGCAGGGCATTCGTCTGCACGCCTATCTGAATATCTCCGAGTTCCTCGATGTGTGCCTCGATTTGAAAGAGTTGACTCGGGAGCAGTGGCGCGAGATCAGCAGCTTTCTAAACAACGGTTGACGAAGTGCAGGACATTCCATGTAAGCAGGGATAACCGCGCCGGTGGCATGGGTGCGGAACGTCATTCCGCGTTTTTGTTGACATGGCGTTGAGATAGGCGTATTTTCTAGCTGTGCCAGTTGTCTTTTTTTGGCATTGAGCTCGTTTATAATGGCGCGAAACTCCAGGCATATCGCGCGATAAAAAACCGAACATTTTTCGCGCAGCCGCCAGGCGGTTAAAAAAAGCCCCTCATCGAAAAAAGCACCCCGAACACGAATTTGGAGAATAATGACCATGACCAACTTAAAACGCAGTTTCATTGCCATCTATCTCGATCTCGAGAACATTCCATCGGCGCTGAATATTCAGAGATTGATGCAGGACATAATTATCATGCACGAGACCCGGGACGATATGGTTGAACCGGTATTCGCCGTAAAAATGGCCTGCGGAAACAGCTCGTCGATTTCGGGGCTCAGGGGCCAGTTGAAAGAGCAGAATTTCGAAATACGAGAAACGCCCCATTTATCCCGCAAGAAAAACAGGGCCGACCTTACCATAACCGTTGCCGCCTTCGAAAGGCTGTACCTCGACAATCCCACGATCGATAAATTCGTCTTTGTAACGAACGATTCCGATTTCACGGTTATCATGGACGTTCTGCGCAAGTACGGAAGACAAGTCTGGCTCGTAGCTCAGGAGCAGGAGAGCAAGAAGGAGATATTCAACAGCTGCAGCGACAACATTCTTCTGGTGGAAGACTATCTGACTTCACCCAGAGAGCCCAGAAACGGCAAACCGGGGCAGAGACGGCAATCGGTCGCGAAAGTGGCCTCTTTCGATCAGAGCCCGGATAGCGCTGCCGCCGGCTTGCTGAAAAAAGTGCTTTTGAGCCTGGATGTCGATCGAGCCTATTTCAATTCCCAGCTCGGCATGAAATTCCGCCAGCTGAATAAGTCGTTCGACATGAAAAAGACGACCTTCAAGAGCTTCAACAAGCTCGTGGAATCATTAGTCCAGCAGGACATACTCGCCTTTGCTAACTCCGATAAAGACAACATCCAGGTGAGAATCAAAAACGAGAGACGGCTGGAGGATATCTAGCCGCGATGAGGCGCTGTCGGCCGCAGCGCCCTCGATGCAGGCCGAACACCCATGGACCCGATAGACAAGAGTCGCTTTTTCAACATGGCGGAAGCACACGACCAGATGTGTCGAACATTGGTGCCGGGCTACGATTTCATGCAGGGTGAGTTGATTCGGATCCTGAGACACAAGGGCGTGGCCGGTCCTGTGATAGTCGAGTTGGGCGCCGGCAGCGGAATCTTCGCAAGCAGGCTGCTCGACGTCTATCCGGATTCCCGATACTACTGGGTCGATTATTCCGACGATTTCCTGAGGGTCGCGAGGCATCGTCTGGCGCCGTTCGCCGAGCGGGTGTCGTTCATTCAGATCCATGCCGGCTCGGGGTGATAGCCGGCAGTCTTGCACAGCTCGTAGGCTTCCGTGAAGCGTGCAATTCCGGATTCAAGGTCTCCCAGCACGCCGCACAGGTTGCCGAGTACCCGGGATACGGCGAAATCGCCCCACGGCAGAACGAAATTATAATCCGGCCGGTTCAGGTCTTTATAAACGGAGGCCGCCGCTTCCGTGTCTCCCGTGAGACAGGCTACGAGCCCGAGCGCGCCGGCCGGCAACATGTTATTAAAGTCATCGGCAACTAGTATAAGTCACAGATTACCGGCTGCGGAACCTAATGCGGTGACTGACGATGAATGGCAACAGACAACATCTTCGGGAGACATTCAATCAAAGCGCAGATCTTTACGATCGGATCCGCCCCGGGTATCCGGGTCAACTCGTCGATGACGTGACCACCCTCTCCGGAATCCCGAGACAAGGGCGAATCCTGGAAATCGGCTGTGCGACCGGCACGGCGACAGAAATGTTCGTTTCCCGGGGCTACGAAATGGACTGTCTCGACATTGGAAGTGATCTGACGGCTGTTGCAGCCACGAAGTTCAGAGAATTCGACAATATCCAGGTTTTTGTGAGCTCTTTCGAAGAATGGGGATCGAACCGTCAGTTGTATGATCTAATCATCGCGGCGACGTCGTTCCATTGGGTGGAACCCATGGTAGCCTATGTCAAGAGCGCTGCGCTCCTCGAGCCTGCGGGGGCCCTCGCAGTGTTCGAGAATACGCACGTCCGAAAGAACGAGGGGTTCTTTGCGCGAGTGCAGGACGTTTATCAGGCGTGTGCCCCTTCGATGATGCGCGCGGGCTCGAACAGAAGCAAGGAGAGCCAAGAGCCTGTGGGCGAGGAGCTTTTTGAGAAGCCGATCACACGCCGTTATCCATGGTCTATGGAATATACTGCATACCAGTACGTTGACCTGCTCGGCACCTATTCTGACCATATTAGTCTTCCTGAAGCCCAGCGGAGGGCTCTTTTCATCGACATTGCGAACATGATCGATAGGGAATATGGCGGTAAGGTGCTAAAGCATTATGAGGCGCTTCTCACTCTGAGAAGCAAGAAAGAATGACCGATGCAAACGACGGATGCGACACGCTAGAGTGGATTGCGCGGCAGCATTGATCCGAAGGGACGGTGAGTATGAAAGATCTAACGCGCATGGGGATCGTGTAGTGTCTCATCCCACCCACTCGTCCTCCCCACTTGGCCCCATCGATTACGCTGGCCGCACTGGTTAGCGTCTATCACCGATGGTGGTATCAGGGAGGCGCGTATCGCCCGGGATTCAATCTCCCGTGGATGGCGCCCGAGCAGATAGCCGTGGGCGCCGCGCGGTTCCACGGGGTCAAAGCCCACCGCCACCGCTCTGCGGGCAGCAGCTACAAATGTCTGCCCAATGGAATTCAGATCGAAAATGACCAAAACCGAAAAAGTTCCTTCTCGACCCAGAACCTGGCAAGCTCTTGCCTGAAAAAAATGCAAGTTCTAATTCGCTAAGCGATATCTGGTTTCCCGTTTTATACCAGCGGGTTCTTCACTTTGAGTTGTGCATACCTCGAGAAATCGCGGTCGGCGGACCACAACAACGAGACTCCATGGTAAAGACAGATTGCGGCTATGCGGGCATCATGCCGCCTACAATCCGCCCCTGCTCCACGCACATACTCCGGTGTTTCAGATATCCGTCACCCACACCGATCATCGTGCAACTCGATACCTCCAGCCAGACACGGATACACTCGATGGTCGTGTCAGGAGGGGTGGGTGGCTGGTATATGCGCGGGTGCGTCACGATGGCGAGAAACTCATGGACACACGGCCACGGGATGGCCAGCGCACTCGACATTCTGAAAGCGCAGTGAGCTCACGTAGAGCCGCGGCATGCCAATCGGAATCTGCACGGTGTGCATAAACCAGGATGTTGGCGCCGACGGCTATCAAGAACCGTACCCTCGGTAGATTTCATCCCTGATTTCCGCCCAGGACTCCCCCTTGAATTTCGGAGAAAGACCCATGCCCGCAAACACCACCGGCTTAACGGCATGAGGCCCCCGTGAGCTGTGCCTTTCCACGACAAGTTCCAATCCCTCTTCGGTGAGTTCCTTCAAAGTGGTCTCTTCCTTGCGGGCCAAGGCCTTGACGCGCCGAAGCAAATGATCCGAAATGTCAATCGTGGACTTCATCGCAGCAATACAACCCATACGCCCATATCAATCAATACTGCTAGCCTTATAGCTTAGGCCATGGGGCAACAGCATATGTGTCTTGTCAAGCGTTTGCCCTGGTCCCCTCCCCATATTGATCCGGCTTCGTGAAATTGACATTCATCTCATCGCTGTGGCCAGCAGCAAGGCGCCTGTCCTGCGGCGGGAACCGGCGAAGCGGCAACCCGCCCGGCTGCCGGCACCCCCTTCACGCCTGCATGAGCCACTCCCGCATGGTCATGGCAGATCCGTTTTGCCAAACCACGACAGTGTTGCCTTTTCTGCCGGCCTTTTCCAGGGCCGACGTTACCACTCCCAACCCCTCTTCCACCGATTGACAGTGCTCGATCTGGGCTACACCGATCGACAGGGTTCCGATAGCCTGGGGACTTTCCGTTTCGGACTGTGATTTCGAGGTGGACTTAGCGGAAGCCAGCAGTTTGCGAACCTGCTCTTCTTGGTGCCGCCGCAGGGTTTCCGCCAGCATGACCCCGCTCTCGTAGAAAAGGGTAAGGATTATCAGAATATCGCTCTCGCCGATTTGCACGGCTTCGTAGTAGCCCTTGCTTTCCCATGGGCGGCCGAGATTTTCGAGCACTGCCGCAGAGGCCATTTTGAGTGTCCGGCGCCCAAGCTGCCTGCGCGCTCTGGCGGCCCCGATCCGGTGCACGTTGTCGATCGCTATGTAGAGACAGGTGATCGGCAACAGTTTTTTCTTGAGCTCCAGGAATGCTTCCGGAAACGTGTCGCGCCAGTAAGCTACGCTCAGCAAGCCGGTAGCCGGGTCTCTGATGGCTTCTCTCGTGCTTTTCGCAGACTGCGAAGCAAAAGACAGGGTTTTTCGCAGACTTTCCCACTGCGATTCCTCTTCGGCGCTCGCAAAGCCGACCCTCTCGATCACACTTTGATAGATGCTCTCCTTCTCCCCCAGCAGGTAGTTGTAGAGCGCCAGCGTTTCGCCAAAGATTTGCACGAATTCGATTTGGGCCAGAATCGGGATCTTTGCCACGGAACACCTGTGACTGGTTTCTATATAGGTCTGTATCCGCGCAATTACCGTTTTGTGCCTGTTAGCTTCGAAATCTACGATGCTCTTGCTCAAAAATACCCGGAAAAGACTGATCGCTGCAGGATCCTGAGCGCCGCTTGCTTCCTTCTTGACCCGCTCGGCCACCACTGCAATGAGCTTGTGCAGCCGGGCTACAAGCGGGTAGAGCCTTGGTATTTGTCGCTTTTTTGCCCGCTCGAGCACTCGCGTAGATCTACCGTAGTAGCGGATGGCTGCGGCCCTGATGCCGATGAGCTTTTCCTTCATGGATTGACCGGCATAGCGGGCCCTTTCATCGTCGAGCGTTTCGCTTTTGAGGATCCGCACGGATTCATCCAATTCTGCCAGGTAAGTTTCGAATAGCCGATGGTAAACGTTTTGCCACTCCTTGATTATGCCGGGCAGTTTTTTTTCGATGCGCGATCCGCCGCCAAGTATTTCGTCTAGAGCATAGCTGTCAAGCGACGTGAGCATGCTGTCCAGGATCCGGTGCAGGATCATTATCTGGCCGACAGGATCAAAGCGCGGCACTCTCGTTATCTGATCCGGAAAGGAGAGTTCCTGCTTGAACACTTTCATATCGAAGTAAGGCAACAGGATGGGCCACTCATCGAGGTCCTTGATTTCCGACTCCGGAAACAGATAGTGCAGGGTGTTCAGAATTTTCCTGAATCTCTGCTTGAAACTTTCGACGCTCTGCGCTGCATCTGCCTGGACGGCCTCTTCCGATTCCTCATCCGCTCTCACGTCCAAGTCATCGACCGTGCGGATCGTGTAGCCTTTGGTGGTGAGCCGGTCTTGCTCAGTGATGCCGGTGAAAGCGTATATTTGCTTGATATTGCCCTTGTGCTCGAACTGGTTCTCAGGAAAAAAGACACCGATCATTTTGAGCAACGCCGGGAAGAGCTGATGTTTGAACTCGAACAGATTGGCATAGGCCGCCCGGAACATTTCTGCGGCGGCAGCGACTATCTTTTGACTCTTTTCGTCGCCGTTGTGCCGTCGGTGCAGCTCCACGGCAACCTCTGCCAGCACCACGATGATCTCTTCATTGGAGTTGCACGTCGTTAAAAACATCCCGTAGACAGACCAAACGACGCGGGCCAGGTCGGCAAGCGCCACCCGGGTGTCGTGCTGGTACTTTATCTTGAGCACTGCAAGCGACCGCATCAGCTTCTCGTCGTAGACAGCGAAGCACGAAAAGAGCTCGAAGGCAAAAGGTTGCACCTGGGCGAGGGCCTGCTCAAGCTGGGTGTCCTCCGTGTCGTTGCTCTTTGCGGCCGACAGCCGGGTCGACCTGCCCAGTAGAACGAGGCTCGAAAAATACAGGGCATCCAGATTATCGACCAGGCAATAATCGCTCGGGCGCGCGATCAGAAACCCTTGGCCGATGACCAGGTTGCGGGTCAGCCGGCGGTTGACCCGATCCGCGGACGCGATCCGCGCAAAACTGAAGATCCCGGCCAGCCGCTCAAGGAGACCGGTGATTTTGGATCGGAAGCGGAAGGCGTAGCGATCGATGCGCCGCCGTAGTGCGGGCGATATGATCTTGATGTTGTCTTCAACCCTGGGGCTGATTTTTTCCCGGGCCGGGTATTGGGTGCGGTCATCACCTCGAGCGTGCGCAGATTCGCTGCCGTCGATCTCGGGACCGGGGGGAGCTTGTCTGCGCAGGAAGGCTTCGGCGCTTCTATCTCTGCGGTCCTGCCACTTGCCGGTGCCCTTCCTGCTGTATCCCCGGTCAACGAGCTCCCGCAATAGTTCTATATTGGCTTTTTCTCGATACATGATCCCTGCAAAAAGTATAGTACTTCTCGCAGCGAGTTGCCAGCTTCAGGAACTTGCCTGTGCCCGTGGGGAACTAACACTCAGTCCCAACAGTTCTGTCTTCTTCAACCACCTCACGGATTTTGGCCACGCTCAATACATTTACGGCAACTCCCAATCTGGTCATTTGCTCGCAGATGGGGGCGGTAAACCACGTCAGGGGCTCGAGTACGTTGCACGGTTTGAGCTCCCTGTCTGCGGGCTGACAGAAAGCGGTGACTTCGATCCATTTCCCGTTCCTTCGGTGCGGCAATTGCTTGGCGTGCCCTGGGTGGTTGACGTTGAGCATTGGCGATAAAGGGGCTGATACACCGGCTCCGCTCATATTCTCTTGACTGAGCGGAGCTGCTCACGAACAACCCTAAGAAAATCAATGAGCTCGAGAAGCACGGCGTGGACGTTAGAGGGAGAATGCCGATCCTGATCGAGCCCAATGAATACAACGAACGCTACCTGAAAACCAAAATGAGAAAATCCGGACACATGCCGGACGATCTTTTTTTGACGGTGTGATGCCAAACGACGCTTCACGGGCCTCTACAGACGGGAGCATTATTTTCCCTCCTCTCGAGGCCGGAAAACATGGGAATTTTCAGAATTATCGATTTCTCATAGGGCCGCGGTTCAAGTTCTCTCATCCCGACGAGAGTGTCCTTAGCTACGCTGGATAGTGCAATGTGATAGACGAGGGCTTATGTGCATACATGTTCGCGTAAGCCCAGTTTATCACAGCTTCTTTGCTTTCCTTGATTGGAATGTCTGTCGATTTCGCATGAGCCGGGTCAGTTTTGTAAACGACATAATATCGCCCGAATTTTTTCTTGAATCTGAAGTGATTGTGATAAGGCTTTGTGTTTCTCATTGGTACAGTTTTGGTACAGCCTATCTCTTGCAGACGCTTAACTTGCTATAAATAAGTTTGGCAACCGTCCATCCTGCCGGAGACGGGACTTGAACCCGTACAGCCGTTTACAGCCGGGGGATTTTAAGTCCCCTGTGTCTACCAAATTCCACCACTCCGGCGCATCGAAAAAACTATAGCCCATCCAATGTGCGCGGTCAAGCCGGCCGGTTACTGGAGGAGCAGTTCTCAATTTGGCGGAGCCAAATTGAGAACTGCCTTTAACTTTGATATATGTCTGCATTTTCATGTGGTGCGGCATTCCGACGATTCGCCCAATATTAGCCTGCGAATCGCAAG
>SDBV01008445.1_pt1 | contig 13895 bp, 8 predicted proteins | sample 2277081 | NCBI WGS metagenome assembly SDBV01 (sample SAMN10402039, study PRJNA504765) | marine sediment metagenome | isolation source: marine sediment core GS10_PC15, 223 cmbsf | place: Arctic Ocean: Southern Knipovich Ridge | collected 2010 | reverse complement strand
CGTGGATCGTTGCCGCCCAGGCGGCGCGTCGGTTGCCGAGGCGGAGTTCTCCCAGCGTCAGGTAGATCGCCGCGCCGACGAAGGGCAGCAGCAGCACCAGCATCAGCCAAGCCAAGGAGACGCCCACCGGATGCCGACGCATCACGATCCGCAACGACAGGCCCACGCGCAGCACCAAGTCGGCGGCGAAAACGGCAACGGCTGTCCAACCGGCGTCAAACATATCTCGCTAATTCTAGGGCGGCTTGCACTGCCAGGCAACCTGAAAAAGCGTTCAGGCTGCGGCGTCTGCCCATCGAACCCGGGAAAAAGGCGCGGCAATCACGTCAGGCGCATCTCCGCAACCAGCGGGAGATGGTCGGAAGCCCGCCTGGCCATGGCGGTTCGAGGGGCGAAGCTTCGCACCAGTTTCAGGCGGCCGCGGAAGTAGATTCGGTCCAGCGGGCGCAGCGGCAGGATGGCGGGAAACGTCTTGACCCGACCCGCCGCCGGCTGGAACCCGGCCGGCTCCAACAGCCGCCGGCCCAGCTTGCCGTAGACGTCGTTGAAATCCCCCGCGACGATCACGGCCGTATCGCGGTGGGTGTGAACCAGCACGTCGCTGCGCAACAACCTGCGAAGTTGAACTCGCCGCTCCAGGGCGGCCAGCCCCAGGTGAAGATTGGCGATCAGCAACCGGGAGGTGTGCCCGTCGAAGCCAAGTCGGCAATGGGCAACCAGCGCCCGCCGCCGTTTCTTCAGCGGAACGGTCAGGTCGATGTCTTGGACGTCGGAAAGGGGAAAGCGGCTGAGGATGGCGTTGCCGTAGACGCCTTTTCGCAGCTTGACGTTCACCTGGAACGCCCGATGACACAGCCCCAACGCGTCGCCCAGCAGGTCGACCTGCCGATGGCGGCGGCTGCGCGGCACGCCTTCGGCGACTTCCTGCAGCAGGACGACGTCCGGTTCGTACCGGGCCAGCACCGCCACGATCCGCTCAAGCCGGTACCGCCGGTCTACGCCGCCGATGCCCTTGTGGATGTTATAGGTAATCAGCCGAAAACGCACGGAGTCTCCCTGGCCGTTGGAAAGCGAATTGCCTGTTGTCGTGACTCAGACGGCTGGGCGATCGGTTCCCACTGATAGAGCCAATCTCGCCGACCCAACGAAGCTTCTCGCGTGAATACGGCGTCCAATGCCGGCAGGTCCACGGTCTTGTCGCCGGCGCCCTGCCCTGCATCGGGCACACGGATGAATGACAGGGCGTTGAGGAAGTGCGTCGGATTGTTGCGGGCGATGAGCAAGTCGGTGACGTCGACCTTGGCGTCGCGGTTGTAGTCGACGAAGAAATCGATCGCCGCCGGGTCGAGGAAGGTGCGCTGGTTGTCGCGGGCGGCGAGCAAGTCGAAGGCGTCGACCTTCGCATTCGCCGTCGAGTTGCCCGACTCGCCGACGGCGTTGCCGAAGTAGAAGACGTCCGGTTCAAGCAGTCCGGTGTTGGGGGTATCCAGGACGGTCACTTGCAGCCATTGCCTCCGGATAGCGTTGTCGGCCCAAACAATCGTTACCCGATGCGAACCGCCCTGGCCTTCGCCCGGCCGCACCGTGATACGGGTCGGAATCGGGGCGTCGGCCCAATTTCCGGGAGCGTTGTCGTTGCCGATCTTGAAACCGAAGTCGCCGGTCGCCGGCGCGCCGCCGAGGCCGGCGATATCGACCATGATGCCGTTGATCCCTCGGCTGTAGCTGGTGTAGTTAGCGAAAGTGGCCGTGGAGCCCGGCAGCAGGGCCTCCTTGTCCGGGGCAATGGCCGCATCGTCTTGACGGGTCGGCGCCACGTCATTGTCGTCGAAAACGGAGTTGTTGTAAAAGATGTGGCGACCGACGACCCGGGCTTCGATCACGGAATTGGGACGTCCCGGCGTGCCGCCCACGACGCCAGTCACCTCCCAGTTGGACGGATCGTTTCCGTAGGCTGTTGGCGACAAGCGTTCCAGCGACGCACGACCCAGGCCGGCCTCTTCGGGCCATGGTAGCTGGTAGTTGTAGTTGACGCGATCGACACGTATTTGGCGCCCGAACACGTCATTCTTGTAGAGCAGCAGGTCGTCGGCTGCATCGTCTAGAACCCCAGAATAGGGTCCGACGATTGGTATCGCAGCCGGGATACCGTAGGTGGTTCGAAATAGGTCCGGGGCAATCGGGACGGCCAAAAGTAAGCCATTTGCTGCAATCACGGTTTCGGCCGGCAGATCGTACGCAATTCCATCGAAGGTCCACCCGCTAACGTCCAGCGGATCAGGAGTTGTGTTGTAGAGCTCGACGAATTCGTCTCTCAAGAATCCCGGCTGGTACATGATCTCGTTGATTACGACCGGGCCGACTTTGGGCGGCGTGTTTTCGTAGCCCATCGTGGGCGCACTCAGGGCGACAAAATCCTCGCCATAGGTGCCGAACGTGACGTCCGTATCCGCCCCTTCAAAGTAAACCGACTCGGAGTACCCCAACAGATGGCCCTTGAAATCGGTGGCGGTCAGATGAAGCCTTTCGCCAGTGCCGCTCAGTTCAAACGGAACCTTGCTTCCCGGATCGCTCTGGTTGCCGAAGTGGTCTTGGCGGGTGAACACGGTATAGCCGCCGGCGGGGATGACCGTCGGCGCTTCGATCCGGTAGTTTGTCAGTCCCCGAGCCCCGTTGCGGTCATGACCCAAGTACCACCCGCCGATGTCGACGGCTTCCGCGGTCGTGTTGTGCAGTTCTATCCAGTCGTTGAAGCCGTCTGACGGGTTGGTCATGATCTCGTTGATGATGATGGCCCCGGGATCGAGCGTGATTCGTGGATCGTCGGCACCCGGCGAACCGCTTGAAAGGCTGCTGGGGCGCCAATTGGAACGGTTCTTCCAAGCGGCAGGGTCGGCGGTCTCATCAAGGACCGTCAACGAGAACTGCCGCTGGCCGGTGACCGCAAACCAACCAGGGTCGAAGAAGAAACCCTGGATCGTACGATTGACCCCGGCCGCCAACTCAATCAGTTCGCCGCCATCTCGGAGCCCACCCAAGTACACACCGCCAAGGTTCATTTTGGCCGTGTCGTAGGCGTCTGTGAACTGTTGAACGTCTTCCACGAGTACGACGTGTTCGCCGGGGAACAGGCTGATACGTTTGCCGAGCCTGAAATCAAAGTCAATCCCATCGATGAATCGCACGTCGGTCAGGTCCAGTGGCATTGAGCCGATGTTCTTCAACTCGATGAACTCAGGGCCGTTGACCATGATCTCGGTAATGCGCAGCCAACTCCAGACGTCGGTCGAGAACCAACCACTGTAGAATCCCGCCTCGCGGGAGGTGTCGTCCTGGCCCGTTAGCAAGTAGAAGGGCGCCGTTCGGCCGGTGGTGCGGTTGACGTCGCTGTCCAACCAGTCGTTATCCCCCCGGTCCATGGGACTCAGGGTGAAGCCGTGCGGAATCGTGAACTCCAGGCAGTACCAACCCGGCGCCAAGGCGTCGAAACTGTAGCTGCCGTCGGCGGCCGTCGTGGTGGTGGCGATCTCGACAAGGTCGCCGTCCAACAAGCTGACGGTGACGTCGCCGAGGCCCGTTTGCTCCGCAGCCCGGATACCGTCACCCTCATCATCGTTGAACGCCAGGCCGGCGATCCGGGCGGCCGGCAACGAGCCGTAGAGACCGGCGTCTCGATCCGCACTCTCCCCACTGGCCAGCAGCCAAGGTTCCGTCCGGCCGGTTGCCGGATGGGCGTCGCTGTCGAGCGTATCGTCTGAACCTTGGTCCTTTGGCGCGAACAGGGTCCCGGGCAAGGCGACGAACTCCAGCGAATACACTCCGGGCGACACGTCGCGAAAGCCGTAGAAGCCATTTGCATCGGCCACCGTTGTCGTCACCGTCAAGAACGTGTAGTCGAACAAACGAACGATCGCGCCGGGTGCGCCGGTTTCGGTGGGATCCTGGACGCCGTCCCGATCGAGATCCTCCCAAACCCAGCCGTAAACTCCCCAGTAATCGTAGGCACCGCTGTCGACGACCTCGTTGCCGCCCTTGCTCACCGTCGCCGGTTCCAGGCCAGGGTACCCGTTCTCAAACCAGGCGACCAGTTGGAAGAGATCGTCGAGTTCCGCCTCCGAATGTTCTTGTGGATTGTCACCACCGTCAATCAGGGCTTCCAACTCCACCTCGTAGAAGTCGGTGTAAATCGTGTAGTCACCGCTGGCGTCCTGCCGGTATTGCCGCACCTTGTCCAGCGACAACTCGTACCGCTCTTCGCCGGTGTCCCGGTCAAAGAACTGTACGCGGTAGCGGAAGTCAACCACCCGGATGAAATCATCGATGCGATCTGCGAGGGGCAAGTCGTCCATCCACACGAGGTCGGGATGGTCGGCTTCGGCATTCGCCACCGGATCGTCTCCGCGGTGGACTGCAAGCGTTTCCCCGTTCAACGTGGCCGCGACCTGCTGCGGTGACAACTGCGCGGCGCCGAATTCGCTGCGCATCCACACGGCACCCAGCCGTTGCGGCGTGCCCTTGTATTGAACTTTCTGCCAACTCCCCACCCAGCGGGGATAATCGAGCAGCACCGAGAGATCGTCTCCGAAATCCGGAGCGGCGTCCACTCCATTCCACTGCTCGCGTTGACGATGCCGCAGCGAATGCGTCGCGTTGGACAAGCTTGCCGAAGGATCGTCGTAGTAGGTATCGCTGAACCTCATGGGGCGACCGTTCCAGCGGACCCTGAGGCGATAGTGCTCGGTCGTGTCGGCAACCGTAAACGCGCGATCCGCATCATTCGCACCGAAATCGTCCCAGATCGTCTCCAGAACGGACTCGGTGGTCCTCCACTTGGCTTCGATCTCCATGGTTGCCCAACTGTCCGGCCAGTCGGACTGCATCGCGTGGACGCCAAGATCCACGACCGGTGCGGTCAGCAGCCGCCGATCCTCCAGCGGCTCCAACACCAGCCGCCGCACCGGCGGATACGAGCATTCTGCCCGGGCGATCTCACGCGAGTTGCCAAAGAAGCGGCGAAAATGGTCGCGGCCGACACGTCGGACCCTCATCGGCATGCCCTCCGAATAATGGTGAAACCGACACGCAAGATAGCGACCCGTATTCTACCCCCCATGCGAATACCTGTCAAATGCCATCTTCGCGGCATGCCTCACCGGGATTTCGCGGACGAACGACCAGCGCAGACCATCCCCGGTCATTCACAAGCTGTTTGCAACGACCGCATTCATGCGGTCCTGGTAATCTGGGCCCGATAAATCGGGCCACTACAAGCCTCGGTGAATCATCCCGGCCTAGCTGCTCAGCCGATCGGCTGTTGCGCAACTCGAACCAGGCAGCAGCCGCCTCTATTAGGTAGAGCAACATTGCATGCCCTCCTGTGACGCGCGCGGGAAAAAAACGGGCTATTTTGGGGCACGCGCGGGCGAAGATTCATATGAAATGAACTAGTTTACCCCCGGGGACGCGGCGACGGCAAGTCTTGCCGTGTCCCATGGCGAATTGTGGGAGGCGACTCCATCGGCGATGGTGAATTGTGATGCCTTGTCGCCGTCCGCAGACGCCTCCCACAGGGATATGCGAAATAGCCGTTATCCCGATTCCTCGCACTCAACCGACCGCTGAAAGGGGTGGCCCCGCCTCGACCGCGACGTGTCGATCCCGTGCTTGTGGATCTTCCGCATCAACTGGTGTCGGTCGATCTGAAGCAGTCGGGCCGCCGCGCTCTGGTTGTAGTCGGTATGTTCCAGCGTTCTGCGGATGTGGTCCCGCTCCATCTCGGACATCGTCGGCCAGCGGGCTGCTGCAACCGGCGTCCAAGGGGGTCGCTGCGAAACCGGCAGCGCGATCGCCGGCCGGACCGTTTCCGGCGACCGCTCGTCGGCGGCTGGCAGGGCAGCGGCCTCCGGGCCGATGACGTCGCCGTCGGTGAACAGAGCCGCGCGCTCCAGCACGTTTTCCAACTCGCGGACGTTGCCCGGCCAATCGTACTGGTGCATCCCTCGAAGCGCGGCGTCCGAAAGCCGCTTCAGCGGCAGGCCATGGTGTACGGCCAACTTGGCCAGAAACTCCGTGGCCAGGATCTCGATGTCCTCCGGGTGGTCCTTCAACGGGCTCGTCTGAAGGCCGACCACGTTCAGACGATAGTACAAATCTCCGCGGAAACCGCCCGCCAGGACCTCCTGACGCAAGCCGCGATTGGTGGCGGCAATCACGCGGACGTCGACCGACGTTTCCTCGTGGCTGCCGACGGGAATCACCGTCCGCTGCTGCAGGACTCTCAGCAGCTTTGCCTGCAGGTCGAAGTCGAGCTCGCCGATCTCGTCCAGAAAAATCGTTCCGCCGTCGGCCGCCCGAAAACACCCCAGTTCCGCATGACTGGCCCCGGTGAACGCGCCCTGAACGTGCCCGAAAATGTGGCTGACGAAAAGGGTCCCCGTCACGGCCGCGCAGTCCACCGGGATGAACGGCCGGTCGGCCCGGGGACTATGGGCGTGGATCGCCCGGGCGATCAGCTCCTTGCCTGTTCCGCTGGGGCCGGTGATCAGGGCGTTGGCGGAGAAGGCGGCCACGCGACGGATCTCGTCGCGAATCAGCGTGGCCCAAGCAGATATCCCGAGAATCGGGCCGTACGTCGCGCCGAGATGGGAGACGCCGCTGCGGTTCATCGTTTTACGTTCAACAGGAATTCGCCAACCCGGAAAGCGAATCGAAGAAGTACGTCTCGCTAAGGTGGGCCTTCGTCACTAATCCTAACGACTTCCGTCCAACGAGCCGCCGTCAGCCTGGTGGCGATCTGGTGGCGATCCGGCGAGAGTCGGCTCTCGGGTTGCGTTTTGGGGCACGTTGTGGTTGGGCGGATCGCGGGATACAATAGCCGGCGGCGGTTCGCCTGGTTGCGGGCTGCGAACCGCACGCTTCTGTTTATCGGCCGCCCCTTGGGCAACACGAAACTCCCGCCGGAACGGTCATGACGGAAAAACCACTCAGGCTGCTGATTCTCGGGGCGCATCCGGACGACGCCGAATACCATGCGGGCGGGCTGGCCTCGATCTATCGCGAGTTGGGCCACACCGTCAAAATGGTCTCGCTGACCAACGGCGCCGCCGGACACCACCAGCGGCCGCCGGAAGAAATGGTCGAGCTGCGCCGGGCGGAAGCGGCCGCGGCAGGGCGTGTCATCGGTGCGACTTACGAGGTCTGGGAGGTCCCCGACGGAGACTTGATGCCTACGCTTCAGATGCGCCGCCGGGTGATCCGTGAGATCCGCACGTTCGCGCCGGATCTCGTCTTGACGCACCGCCCGTACGACTACCATCCCGATCATCGGGCGGTCGGTCAACTCGTCCAGGACGCCACGTACCTGGTCACGGTCCCGAACTATTTGCGAGACACGCCGGCGCTGTTCCGCGATCCGGTGGTCGCCTACCTGCCCGATCTGTTCACCCGGCCCAGTCCGATGGTCGCCGACGTGGTGCTGGACGTAACCGATCGGGCGGACGTGATCGTGGCCATGCTGGCTTGCCAGCGTTCGCAGGTCTTCGAGTGGCTGCCGTACGAGGAGGGCATTTTGGACACCGTTCCCGACGGCGAAACCGCCAAGCTGGTGTGGCTGCGCGGGTGGTACGGCAAGCACATGCTCCCACGGGCGGACCACTTTCGGCAGGACCTGATCGCTGCCTACGGCCCCCAGCGTGGCCGGGAAATCGAGTTGGTCGAGGTGTACGAGATCAGCGACTACGCCGCAGCGGCCGACCAGGCGACTCGGCAGCGACTGTTCCCCGGCGCCAAGTGCCGCCCCCCGCGTCGCACCGCCGCAGCCACGCCGTCGCACGAGAAGTTTCCGCCCAGCGTTTAGCCGCCGCCGATGAATAACTTCAGCGTTCGGGGTGGCTGGCGGCTGAGCGCAGCGAAGCCCCAGGACGCCACAAACTGGGGCACCGCTGCGCTATGCCCCAGCCACCGATCGTCGAGATCGGGAAGTTATTTGTCGGCTGCCCTTTAGCCGCCGCGGCCACACCGTCTCCATCCAGGGTTTAGCCGCCGCGGCCACGCGGTGTGTTTTCCCGGCGTAGCCGCCGGGGCCAAACAGCCATAGACAAATACGGCCGATTGAGCGAAACTGAGCGAATGTCCAAGAACACCACAGGTGATTGATGAACCGATTTTGCCGATGGACAGGGCTGCTGTTGGCCATGGCGGTCGCCGGCTGCTCGAAACCCGAGACGCCCGAATCGGACGGACTCCCCCGGGTCTATACGACGTTCTACCCGACGACGTATTTCGCCCGGCGTATCGGCGGCGACTGCGTCGAGGTCGTTTGCCCGCTGCCGGCCCAGGCGGATCCGATCGTCTGGAGGCCGCCGCCGGCGACGATCGAGGCCTATCAGCAGGCAGACCTGATCGTGATCAACGGGGCCGGTTTCGAGAAATGGGTCGAGACGGTCATCCTGCCTCCTTCGAGAGTGGTCGACACGGCCGAGCCGCTCGCCGAGCAACTATTGAAGTACGAAGGGGCGATCACTCACAGCCACGGGCCGGCCGGGCAGCACAGCCATGAGGGCGTCGACGGCCACACCTGGCTCGATCCGATCCACGCCAAGGTCCAGGCCGACGAAATCCGCAAGGCACTGGCCCTGTTGTTGCCGGAGCACGCCGAGAAGTTCCAGGCCGACTACCGCAAGCTCGCCGCCGATCTCGACACGTTGGACCAATCCCTGACGGAGTTGTCTGATATCCTGAAGGACCAGCATCTGCTGGCCTCCCATCCGGCGTACAACTACCTGGCCAAGCGCTACGGCTGGGAGCTGACCAGCCTCGACCTCGATCCGGCGGCCATGCCGGACGACGAGACGTTGGCCGAAATCCGAGGGACGTTGGAATCGAAGCCGGCCGGCGTTATACTATGGGAAAGCCCGCCGCAGCGGCAGATCGCAGAGCGGCTGAAGGACGAGTTCGGCCTGGTGAGCGTTACGTTTTCTCCTTGCGAGTCGCTCGATCGGGCGGCGATTGCCGGCGGGGAGGATTACCTGACCGTAATGAACGAGAACATCGCAAACCTTCGCGACGCGATCGAGAAATGACCCCCGTGAAAAGATCGGAGACCACACGATGATGAGACCCTCGCGCGTTGTTTTGGCCGCCCTGGTTCTGCTGCTGGTGAGTGCCCCCGGTTATGCGCAAAGGAGGGCCAACAAGAAAAAGGCCTCTGAAGCACCGCCCCGTTTGGCCGCTTCCGGCGGGATGATCGAACCGTCGGCGTCGCTGGATACGCGCTGGCTGCAAGAGGATTTTCCGGCCGTCTGCATCGGGCCCGGCGGCAAGCCGCTGGTGGCCTATGTGGCCTACGACACTACCGCCGACACGGTGCGGCTTGCCGAGTTGACCGATGGGGGCCTCGTCGAACGGGGAGCCCTTTCCGAGCCGGGCAACGCGTATCAACCGTGTCTTGCCTGCGACGGAAACGGAACGGTCTGGTGCGTGTGGTCGCAGATGCAAGATGGCCGTTGGAACCTGCTGGGGCGTCCGATCCGCGACGGAAAGCCGGACGGAAAAATCGTCACCGTGGCCGCTTCGCCGGGCAACGACCTGTTTGCCGACGCCAAGACCGATCGCCAAGGCCGCGTCTGGGTGACGTGGCAATCGTTCGACGGCGGCCATGGCGATATCTTCCTGAAGCACTACGACCCGAAGGCCCTTCCTGAAGAGGCCTGGTCGCCGCCGATCCAAGTCACCAAGCACCCGGCCGGCGACTGGGAGCCGCGACTCGCGTTCGGCGCCGGCGACGAGGCGCTGGTCGTCTTCGACACTTATCGGCACGGCAATTTCGACGTGTTGCTGGCCCGCGTTTCGCCCGACGGAGAAACTCGATTGACGCCGATCGCCGCGTCGGGTCGCTACGAGGCCCGGGCGGAAGCGGCCGCCTCGCCGGACGGCAAGACCCTTTGGGTGGCTTACGAGGACGGCCCGAAGCGATGGGGAAAAGACCTCGGGTCCGAGTGGCGAAGCCTTGGCGGCGGCCTGCACTTCGATCGCCATCTCTACCTGGCCCGGGTTGACCTGGCCACCGGCAAGACGTCGAAGGTGGCCGACGTCACGCCGCTGATCCCGGGGCTAATGGCGACGCTGGGGACGCCCAACTCGAATTCGATCTGCCTGCCCGAGATCGTCGTCGACGGCAGCGGCAACCCCTGGCTGTTCTATCGCCACGGCAAGGCGTTCTGGCAGGTGGCTCTCACCAAGTACAACGTCGAGAAGAAGGCCTGGACCCGGCCGCAGACGTTTGCCCGAAGCACCTATTGCCAGGATCGCCGTGTGGCCGCGGCGGTCGGGCCGGAAGGCACCGTTTATGCCGTCTGGCCCAGCGACGGCCGCAAGGGCAAACAGCAGCGAGTCAGCGGGATCCACCTCGCGCGGCTCGATCCGAAGCAGCCCCGGCCGTTGGCCGACCCGGCGATGCTGGCGACCGAACAGAAACGCGCCAAGCCGGCCTTCGTACCGGTCAACGATACACCCGAGCGGCCTCGCGACGAGCATCACCGCTGGGAGTTCGACGACCAGCAGTACACGCTTTATTGGGGCGACTTCCACCGGCACACGGATTTCTCGCAGTGCCGCACCAGCGACGACGGCTGCATCGTCGAGCATTTTCGTTACGCCTACGACGCCAGCGGCCTGGACTACCTCTCGACCACCGACCACACCGACGCCGGCAAGGTCTATCACGAGTACGAATGGTGGCAGACGCAGAAGTTCGCCGACATGTTCCACAACCCGGGCTTCTTCCTGGCGTTCTACGCCTACGAGCGGGAGCAGCGGTGGCCGTACGGTCATCGCAACGTGGTCTTCATCGAGCGGGGCGGGCCGATCGTCTACATCCAGCGTGCCAACTACGCCGCCTCGCGTTGGGCCACGCCGCTGCCGCCGCAGGACGGCGCCCGAGACGGCGAGATCCCGCCCTGGCAGCTTTGGGACCTGCTGCGCCACTCCGGCTACCGCGTGATCACCATGGAGCACACGCCCGGCGGAGGCATGGGCACCGATTGGTCGGTCTACAAACAGATCGACTCGCAGATCGAGACCCTGGTGGAGATCTACCAGGGTTCGCGCAACAGCTACGAAGGCGTCGGCGCGCCGCAGCCCGCGGTGGCCCATCAAGGCGGGCCGATGGACTTCGGCAAGTTCAACGCCGGCGCCTATCAAAACGCCTTGCGCCTCGGACACAAGCTGGGGGTCTTCGCCAGTTCGGACCATCGCTCGACGAACATCTCCTTCGGCGGCGTGTACGTCAAGAAGTTCGACCGCCCGGGCGTGTTCGAGGCCGTCGACGCCCGGCGAACGATCGCCGCGACCGACAAGATCTTCATGGAGTTCTCCTGCAACGGACATCTACTGGGCGAGATCTTCGAGACCTCCGAGAAGCCGACGATGAAAGTCTCGGTTCGCGGCACGGCGCCGATCCGGGCGGTCACGATCGTTCGCAACGAGGCCAACATCCGGCGTTTCTCGCCCAAGGAAGGATCCCAGTTCGATGCCACCTTCACCGACGAAGAGCCGTTGGTGGGAGAGAACCGCTACTACGTCCGCGTAGAGCAGACCGACGGCAACATGGGCTGGACGTCACCGGTTTGGGCGACGTACAAGCCGTAACTGAGGGTGTCCGGGAATTCAAAACGCCGGAAACCACTGTAGGGAACGGCCTCCGTGCCGTTCCGTGGAACCACGGATCGCACCGGAACGGCACGGAGGCCGTTCCCTACAACCTGGAATTCCCGGTCACGCTCAACTAACTACACAGCCGTGACCGGCGGTCGCGCACGAATTTCCAAGAATCCTTGCCAGCTCACCATCAGAGAAACGGCTCCGACGGCTCGGGGATCTTGGCGGTGGTGGTGGCGTGGATCACCGGCTGCGAGGGGTCGAACTTGCTGTCGAACTTGATGATCCCCTCGACCCGGACCCAACCTTCACCCTCCAGGCCATCGGTCGAGCGTCGGGCGATCTCGACCGATACGGCCGTGGCGTCGGCGATGCAACAGGTTACCACCAGCCGGTACAGATCGAACCGTTTGCTGCCGGGCCCGTCGGGCAGGACGCATTGCCCGGTCACCTTGACGAACTGGCCTTCGAGGCCCTTCTGCCGGCCTTGGCGGACTACGTCGAGCAAGTCGAGAATGTTGGGGTCTTTCGGCAACGAGACCGTGGCGGCAGCCGCCTTCTTATCGGCCGCCTGAAGTCCCTGCACCCAGTCCAGCGCGTCGGCAAGCTCGGCGTGGTAAGGGGGAAGCGGAACACGCCGTTTCACCAGACCCTCGGAGCTGTAGCCGGTCGGATTCTCCTTCAGCGCCAAGACGATCGGCACGAACAGCACGATCACGCACGCCCAAAGCGGCACTTGCCAGGCGCTCTGCTCTTCCATCTCACCCGGCGTGTAACCGTCGAAGTGCGCCCTCAGCCGGGCGATCCCCATCGCAAACAGGGCCACCGCGGCGGCCAGCGAGAACCAGATATAGGACGGAGCCACAAAAAACCGGACCTTGCCGGTGAAATACGAAACCGCCAGAAACGCGGCTATCGAGAAAACCGTCAGCACCTCGGCCCAGGCGCCGAGGCTGCGGGCTTTTCCAATAGAGTTCCCCGGGACGTTGGAGTCGGCAGGTTGGGGATCGGCGGCCATGGTGTGTTCCTTAAATCCTTATCGAGCCAGCACGGCGCGGACCTCGGGCATCCACACGTAGCCCGTCACGCACAGCACGAAGATCAACAGGGTGGTCAGCCCGCTGATGGCCACGATCGCCTTGGGGCGGAAGACGGTGGTGTACATCACGATCAGCTTCACGTCGACCATCGGTCCCAGCACCAGGAAGGCCATCTTGGCCGGCAAGGGGAACGCGTAGAAGCTGGCGGCCACGAACGCGTCGGCCTCGCTGCAAAGATTCAAGCCGATGGCCAAGGCCGACATACTGCCGACCGCGGAGAGCGGGTTGTTGGCAAAGGGCTCCATGGCCATCCGGCTAAACCCGCTGTTGACCAGGGCCGCCAGGCCGGTGCCCACCACCAGCGTGGCGCCGATCTCCATGAAATCGCCGGCCGCCAGCAGCAGCGTATCGCCGAGCACGCCGCCGCGGTGAGCGACCTCGTCGCGGGCGTCGCGTCCGGCGGTGCGATGCCTTCTGAGCAAGATGTTCTGCTCGCCCAACAGTTTCCATACGACCACGCCGATCGCCACGGCGGCGACGTAGCCCATCCCGACGCGAAGCCCGGTGACCATCCACGCGTCTCGGCCGCGAAACGCCACCAGCGTACTGACGATCACCAGCGGGTTGATGATCGGCGAGGCCAGCATGTAGGTCACGCCGCAACTGACGGGCACGCCCTTGCGGACCAACCGGCGGACCACCGGCACAATGCCGCACTCGCACATTGGAAAGACCAGCCCCATGCACCCGCTGACGGCGATCCCCAGCACGCGGTTCTTGGGAAAGAACTTGACCACCGTCTCGCGCGACACGCACCGCTCGACGAAGCCCGACAGCAGCGTGCCGACCACCACGAACGGCATGGCTTCGTACAGCAGCCCCCACCAAACGAAGACGAAGTCGGACAAATTGAACGAGTAGCTGCTCATTCGGGCGTTTCCGTCTCGGCAGTATCGTCTTGGGCGGATTCGTCCTCGGGGGTCTCGGCGGCTGCGGCGATCGCCTCGTCGTTGATCCCCAACGCATTGAGCGCCACGGAAGCCCACCAGTAGGCTTCGGCCGGGCGGCCGGCGTCCAGCTCGCGGCGGGCCTTCTTGACCAGCGCGGTGACCGGTTTCGACGGCGCCGAGCCGCTCATCGCCTCGCCAAGCTCGACCACCGCCGTGGCTTCGCCTTCGGTCGCTTCCGCCGGCGGCGACT
>SDBV01008444.1_pt1 | contig 13900 bp, 14 predicted proteins | sample 2277081 | NCBI WGS metagenome assembly SDBV01 (sample SAMN10402039, study PRJNA504765) | marine sediment metagenome | isolation source: marine sediment core GS10_PC15, 223 cmbsf | place: Arctic Ocean: Southern Knipovich Ridge | collected 2010 | reverse complement strand
CCGATCAACTCCAGAAGGAAATTGAATGGGAAGAAGCACGGGCTGAAGGACAGCCCGGGTCAAGAACGCGATGGGGAGAAATAGTTGACGTCAGTGGGGAAAAGTAATTGACGCTGGGCAGACAATGAAGCGGGGGGAGCGGGGGCCTTGACTCCGTGTTGTTCTAGGATGGCGCGAGCGCTCCGCCAGTTTTGCTTCGTGGCTTGGCGACATGCGTTGCTAAGAACTACATGATCTTCTTCGCTGATTTTGTGGAGCTTGAAACGGCCATTGATGCCAGAGCAAGTCTCGGCGGTCATGACGGGATCTTCGTATTGGATGCTCCGGTGAAGTCGTTGGCCCCAAGCCTCCGCGAGAGGAGAAAGTGCCACAGCCTGTTGTGGAGCGAGTATGATTACCGCGATCGGTAACGTGACAGACGCTCGAAGAATTTGCGATATCATAATGCTGACCTCCTTGGCGTTGCCTAGTGTCTGGTCACTCACCGTTCGGCGGCGCGTCGCAGCCGGAACCGAGACGCCAGTTTCACATGCCTACCACCACTCGCGACGATGCCTATTGTCGCTTCGTACCGGTAGGGGGATTTGCTCGCCGCCACTCCCTAATCGGCTGCCGGGATTCGAGCCTGAAGGGCTTCCCAGCGGACTACCCCTGGTGAAGATCAGGTAGGTCTCTACGGAGCGTTCCGCCCTACAAGGTGATTCTGGCACCGCTATTGCCAGCAGTGGATACTTCCCGTTGACAGCAAATCTCCTTCGCTATCATCCTGATCCCCCCAGGTGTAAGTCCAGAGGGGGATTCCATGTCTCGCCACCGAATTCGTCACTTCCTGCTTGCGGGAGGCCTAATTGCGTTCCCTCTACTGCTTTTGGGGGTGGCTCCGGCTCTGCAGGATCTAATCCAACGGCTAGATCTGCTGGAGGGTCAGGTCCAAGCTCTTGAGAGAGCCTCGCCCCCGATCGAGGCGGAGCTGGATCTCCAACCGGTTGCCGTGGACGCAAACGGCCATCGAGTCGGGACAGTAGTCACCCATATGGGCGTTAATCCCGGAGTTGTCCTAGACATTGCGGGCTTTGAGCTTTTCCGTGTGACTGTGAAGCGAGATCGAGTGTCGAGCCCAGGCGGAAATGAACTCCATTTCGAATCGGAAGATTGCACAGGCCCCCCGTTGATGATTCACTGGAGCGACCGCTTGGTCCCACTTCCATTCATAGACGAGACGCGCGACGACATTCCGATCCATCTGCCGGACCCAGATTCCACAAGCGCATTCCAGACGATTACGCATTCTACCTTCAATCCGAAACTGGGATGTGGGTCGAGCAGCGACTCCGTTAGAACGTTTGTTCCTGCCGTTCCCGTCTTCGTCTGGCAAGACGAATTCACCCCTCCCTTCCGGGTAGTGACTCGCGGAGAATTTCTAGGGATGCAGGAGGGGGGTAACTGATGCGACGCATTTTTCTTGCCACGGCAATTCTTCTTATCTCATTCCAAGCCACTGCGATTGATCTCGTTCCAGGGGACATCGTAATGAGTGGCAGTGTTATTGACGTGTTCCTGCAAGTCGATCCGATAACCGGCGACCAAGCTTACTTTCCTTCGTTTGAGGATCCGCAGCAGTCGAGGGGTGCGGAAGAGTTGGAGAGGGATGCGGACGGAAACTTGTTCTTTATCGATAGGCTCTCGACTCTTTATCGTTTGGATAGGGCAACCGGCGCAACATCCGGCTTTTCAAATGTCAATGGTGCTGCTCTTGGATTGGACCAATCGGGAAACGCCCTGGTCATGAGAGGAAAGGCTTTAACACGCATTGATCCAGATACGGGAGTCGAGACGGTCATCTCCTCGCTGGAAAATGTGGTAGGAGCGGTTGGTGACATCGCAGAGGGTATCGACGGCGAGATCTACCTAGCCGCTGAAACGTTCAGTACCCCGCAGCGACCGTTTCTGTTCGGGATTAACCCAATCAATGGAGGCAGAAGGACAATCACCGATCTTCCACACGAACAGGTTTCTCTATTTGTAGAATCTAGCGGTGACATTCTTGTAGCGAATCTGAACTATTTTCAGGGGTTCTGGCGCATCGACCCCGTGAACGGAACCGTCAAGGATGTTCTCGCTAATGGACTACACGTGATCGACGTGTCCACCGATTCTAGTGGAGCAATCTTCGCGCTCAGCCAGTTCGCGAGCGGCGCGCAATTTGGCATCATAAGGGTCGATCCGATTAGCGGGCAATGGGATGTCGTTTCGAGAGGATTCCTGCTTTATTCGAGCCAAATTGCTGTCATCCCTGGTTTGCTCCCGGAGTGTCGTGATGGAATCGACAATGACGGTGATGGATTCGTTGACTTCCTCGAAGAACCGGGGTGTGAGGACTCGCTAGACCCGACCGAGTTTGCGGACAGCCCATTAGACATTTGCTCGGCGGATCTTCTCTTGTGTGAAGATGATCTTCTAGGAACTGAGTCCGACCTCGGAATCTGCGAGGATGCCAACGCGCAGCTCACGACGGATCTTCTCACGAGTCAGGTGAGGGTCGCGGAGCTTGAGATCGCGCTCGATCAATGCCTCAATCCTCCGATTCCGCCAACGCAGTGCAACGATGGAATCGACAATGACGGTGATGGCTCAATCGACCTCGATGACCGTCAGTGCCTTAATGCGGAGCAGAATTCCGAGAAGAATCGGAACAGGTGAATCACGGATGCAACTGGTTTCGCGGCTGCTAAGCAAAAGTGAAGGAACTTTACCGAAAAGGGTGAAAAATGAATAAAACAATCTTGATGGGAATCTTCCTCGTCGCGTTCTTCTTTCCAATTTCAGCTTATTCACAAACGACCAAGCTGGTCGAGGTCTCTAACGAATCTCTGGCGGTCGAGGTGCTGAATCTGCCAGAGGTGCAGACGGTCGAGGTGCTGAATCCCTCACCTCCCGTATCCTGCGATAAGCGCCTACAGATTGTGGGAGTGACGAGTGCGGTCTATACAGGTGACCTAGGAAGTTATTGGGGAGCAAATCGGAAATGTACTGCGGAGTTCCCGGACTCGTTTCTCTGTGATCGGAACACCGAACTTTGGAAATTCTCATCATCGCTTCCTGCTCCTGGCCTCGTTGCGTGGGTCAACAGCAACTCGACTCCGTGCGATAACTGGACCAGTCAGAGCGGTGTGGGAGGTCAAATTGACACTACCACGGGAGCAATGGTTTACCCGAGTACAGGTTTGCCTTGTGACGTACCTCACCCGTTGCTCTGTTGCGGTTATCGGTAGAACTGGTTTTGGCGCATTTCTGAAAAGCTGCGCGTTAGCTGAGCCGTACAACCTAGGGGACGGACTGTGAAGATCGACCACGAGTATTTGAGGAAGGTCTTAGAGAGTTTCGAAGCGGCGAAACTATCGACGACAAACTTGGACGAACTTGAAGAAAACGGTTTGCCACGTGACGAGGAACACCTCCATAAACTGGCCTTCCACATGGAGCTACTGGAGGACCAAGGGATGATCGAGTCGGTTATCAGCGATGGGATCGGCTTCACGAGGGATGCGAATGGTGAGTTCATACTGTCCATAGTTCCGTTGCGCCTAACCGCATCAGGCCATGACTTCTTGGCGGATATTCGACAGGAAGGTGTGTGGGAAACATTAAGATCCAAGTTCCACGATGCGAGTGTTGACACGACTGTTAGTATCGCCAAGAAGCTGGCAACTGCTGCTGCAGTGAAGATGATTGAAGGGTGGCCATCGTGAACTTGATATGTTGGCGGAAACTAGGAGATCGGGCGAAATGGATCCCAGTTACGTATCGGAGGAATTCTTTCACTTCGTCGGGCAAGGGCGGTCGGAGGAGGACCAACGGAATTACGAGACGCTCGTGAAGGTGATTCGCGAGGGATGTGTTTCGCACCCACCACACGAAGTGGGTTGGGGAACGACTTCGCTGCGAGTTAACTGGGACAGAAGTTTGCTATCCGGGGAACTCGTTGTGCCAACGGTAACATGCTTCTGCGACATTCCATTCGATCAACTTGCCATCCATGTTGCGAAGTACGGCCAATTCGGAGTCTCCTTCCATAAGAATTTGCTGGTCCGGTATGGAGCGCGTCCGGTCTTGTACGTACCGATCTCGCCGGGGGACTGGGAAAGCCCCTTTGGGGCGAGCTTGCTGCGTAAAATTGAAGTGGTGTTCAAGGCGTTTCAGCGAATCATGGTGGAGAATCTGCCACAACAATCCGCTTCCGTTCGCTCGTTGGGGACGGAACTAGCGACACCGGAAGAGGTGGTTAGCGAATTAGACTCAGTTTTCGGGAAGGATTTCCTTGCATTCATCAAACCCTTCGATTCCACACTGGCTCAAAGCGACGCAAACAACTTCTACGTAGAGCGGGAATGGCGGAAGTTCGGCAATCTCTGCTTTGAGGCGACCGACATCAAGCGGGTGGTCGTCAAGCGTTGCTACGTTGACCGCGCCAAGCAAGACCTTCCCGATCTAGCTCAGGCGATTTTTCCTGCGCCTGCCGCCGCCTAACGTCTGAGCGCTCAGCCGCACTGAACAGGGCTAACCATTAGCTCTGGGGCAGGAGCGCTCGCCGCCAGACTGTACCATGAAACGATTGGGTTCGGCTGTTTGGTGTCGGACGCCGTGCGTTGCTAACTATTCCACGTCCGGTTCATCGGCTGGTTAGACCGCACGCGAGCCAGCTCCCAGCTTGGAAAAGGAGAATCGATTATCCCCAGTGCTACGTGTCGTCTCGTAGATTCTGACGTGCTCAAGCCCGAGCTTGAGGAGGCTCAGGATGTCATTTCTTTCTGGAGCATCGATGCTAGGCCCAAGAAACACCCGAGTAAGCTCCCGTTCATGGAACGGAAAATCGGAATGCGAACCGGGCTCACCCGATTGCAGAGGCAAAACAACTCGCCACTCCTTTTCATATGCCCAGTCAGTCGTCTTTGTGTACTGGTATTCGGTGAACAAGCTGACCCAGCGCGCTTCATCACCAGAGATGATGCAGTCTACCCATTCGCCAAGCATTGCTAGGCGAGGCGGGCTGTCCGAATAGGTTACTGCGCGTGCGCAGAGAAAGCAGCTATCGATCTCATCCAGCACCTCGAACTCCAACACGACCCCACGGTAGCCGTCGGAATAGTGATTCCACATGGAGGTCGCGTCATTACGCTCGGATAAGCAAAGAACCCGCATCTTGGAAACGATATCCCTCCATGTTTCCCGGAGTAGAGCCATGGACGCTGCCTGCCCATTCGTGATGGGGTTTGGCGTGTCGCGCAGTGCTTGTGCGTTCGCCCGGCGAGCTTCCGGCCCAGAGCGATCGATTAGGCCGATGAGCGCCTTCATTGCAGGATGCCCGACATTTGAATCACCTTCTTCAATTCTTCGGGCCACTTCAAGCTGTAGGGCTCGGTTCAGCTCTTCCTGGCTGAAACCAAGCCGCAATTCAGGCTCAACGTCGAATGGGTCGTTGAAGACAGTCGGAGAACTCCACCGCAACGTGCGATTCGAGAGGACGATACTCGCCACCTCTGCTGTCACATACTTGTAGAAGTGCTGGCGCTCGTGAATTCGATTCGGCGATCGGTCGGCCACATGATTTCCAGATTGTGCGGAACGCACGTCCGTGCGGTCACCGGGTGGGCCCGGGCTGTTACCAGCCCAGGGCCCCCCTAAGAACCGTACGTGAAGGTTTCCCTTCATACGGCTCAAGCCTATTCAAAGGCCGATGACTACCATCGACCCGGTGATCAGATTGTATAGGTCCGATCGCCTTTGCGATACCCACGCGAAGCTGCCTTCCCTTGTCGGGCAGAGGGCGCACCGATCGACGGTTGAGCCGTCGTCGCCATTTGCTTTCCCTCCTGCTGGCAGTTCTTCATGCTCTCTCGCAACGAAGCACCCGTCGGACGTGGGCTCACTTTCGTGCCAGGTGACCTCTAAACCTGTATCCGCCCGATTACAGGGCGGCGTTCGCTTCTTCCGACCTCTCAAGCCCGCACCCCCATCGGCTCGCCTCACGGTTCGCTTTCCCTCGCAAGCGAGGGAGGAATACGGGGTTTCCACGTTTCGCTTCTAAAGTACGCGGGGTTAGGTGCCTGCTGTCGACCGGGGAGTTCGTGAGTCACGAGGCGGCACCGTTAAGACCAACCTCTCACTCCCATTGAGCCTGTCAGCCACTTTGGCTCGTCGCCGTAACGATCTTTATCACAGATTCACGTATGTTCACCTTACCCGCTGCCTGGCCATTACCCGCCGTGTGGCTAGCAGGAGGGAGGTCCTCTCGCGATTCTCTCCCCGCACACCGAGGTGTGCTTCTGTACTTTGGTCAGGCCCGCTCTTTATTCAGGGCCTTAGGCTCACCCAGTGACATGGGTGGTTCGAATTCAAGATGAATCGAACAACTTCATAAAACGACCTCGTGTCGCAACAACGGATCGGCGTTAACCGGCGTGGAATAGCGCCGCCGGACTCCGCCGAGCCAAAGAAGTTGAGTGCCAGACGGTACAGCGGTCAATTGAACCGCGCTATTGAGCGTCCGCTTCATCGGCTTGTTGGGCGGCGTGAGCCTCTAGCTCCCGGGCCCTGACGACAAGCGAGAATTCTTCGGCGGCGTCACGCGATGCCTCCGATCCCTTCGTTCGCCGCCTCGGCACCAGCCAAGAAGATCTTCTCTTCCAAGTGCTGAATTACAGCGAGCGCGAGTTCATGCATCAAGTCGAACGCCGCCTTCTCGAACGGCTCGTAATCTCCAATCGATTTGATGATCATCTTTTGGCCGTGCGCGATGTCGTTTCTTCTCGCGACAAGTGCCCTCATCCGAGCCTCGTTGTCGTCAATCTCGTCGCACGAGATGCCTAGGCGCGCGCTCTCGCGACGGAACACCGCAGGCCAGAGGTTGCTCTCTGTAGACGGCCGACACTTCTCCGGGAATTTCGCTGTCGCCTGAAGTGCATCGGGCAGCCCCTGGGCAAAGATATCCCAGAGATTCGCCGAACTCGTATCTCCGCGAGCTTCAGCGAAGAAGGTTTCGAGCGACAGAATCTTTAGGGCCTCTGCCAGCTTCGCTCGATCTATCTCACGCTTATGCAACTCGTCAAGGAATGTGTCCCAGCAGAACTTTGTGAACCCTTCATAGTGTGCGTACAGCATAGTCCACAGCGCACGCAAAGTGCTTCGGTATGCAACCTCGTTGTCTCGATTCGCGATTGCCGAGCGTTTAAGCGACGCGAGTTCCTGTTCTCGCCACTGAAGGTCGCTCTCTAGCGCGGAGGCCCAGTCACTCATAGGCCCGACAGCGCGTCGGCCACGAGATCGATTCGCCTGTTCAGCTTCCAAGTACTATTCGCGCCTGGTCCGGTCACAGCCCGAAATTCTTGGGCTTGGATTGTATTCGTAACGCACGTGCGCACCTGTTCGGGAGCCTTGTCTCCGAGCAACCCTGCGTTGCGCTGTATGCCTGCGGAAATAGCTTCGAAATATGCAGGAGCGAGGCCACCGGTAGGCGAACCATTCCGGTATCTAACAAAGGCTGTTTCTCCTAGCTTTTCCCGTGCCAGCCTGAAAACCTGCCTGAACGAAGCGCGCTCCGTATCGAAGTCGAATTCGACATTGTCCGAAAGAACTTGCTCCATGTAGTCGTCAAGCCACTCTCGAACATTTGCGTTGTATGCGGCTAGGTGGTTCTTGAGTGCGAGGAAGCGCAGAACGAGTTCTTCGTCTCCCTTCTGTTCCATCCTTGCGTCGGCGAGAAGTTCGACGCACGCATGGAAATTCTCATCACTTGCAAGCTCGACCACGAATGAGTAGAAGGCAATGCCCGGGTTTCCGAACATTCGAGATGAACAATTTCGAATTTCCTGGGGGGACAGATTCGCGCCGCCAGTGTTGAGCCGCTTGAACATCTCGTATCGCAGAAAGGAGCGACTCTGACGCTTGATTACAACAACGCGAATAGGGGATCGCTTAATCCTCAGTCGAAGGCTCAAGGGAAGCTCTTCGAACTGCAGCCCATTCAATGAGGTGACGAGGCCACAAGTCCTGAGAGCAAGAGGATCGAGTCCAAGTGAAGTTGGATCAATGAACTGAAGAACGGAGCTGACACGCTGAAGGCCGTCGATTAGCTCAAGGACACCGTCGTCGTTCTCGATGACGAAAATCTGTGGAATGGGCAGCTCCAGAAGAATCGACTCAATCAGGTGAGATTTCTGACTATCTGTCCATCGAAAGAGGCGCTGATACTCCGGCTGAATGACGAGTTCCTGGCTGTTGTGGAGGTTCACGATCTCGCCGAAGCTCATGTCGAACGTGTCCGTTCGAACCTCGCCGACCCGGGCGTCGATGTCCTCCTCCAGACCCATGACGTGTTCCTTTCTGCCGCGCACGGGCTACTACCGACCGCGCCGCTCAACGGATGGGGGCTCAGCTGCAGGGCTCGCCACCGTGGCTCGCCCGGAGCACCCAAGTTAATTGCCAGACAGTACCAAAGATTGATTTGATCTCGCTGAAGCCCTGTCTGCTGCAGCGCCATGATACTCATTCAGCCCTGTTTGCTATATCGTGATCGCACGAAACATGCGCCGACAGTTCCGTGCCGGTTTTGAGAATTGGAGAACTGGAATTACGTCTGCTTCCGAGCGGGTGACCATTCGTGCAGCGCCGATGATCGGCCTCGCGAGAGTTCGGCCCCTTGCTTGAGCCCGGATCTAACTGGACCAAGAGCCAGCCATCTTTTGAATGGACGAGCGAGGGAACCGATGAGTTTCTGGGACACGGAGCGGCAACAGTGCTCCGACTAGGATCCCCGATAGGTGTTTGGTGCAGGCTTTACAGCCTGGAGCCAGAAGTAGAAACGAAAGTCAGAACTTCAGCAGGCCGGCGCGCTACGAACAACGCCCCAGCAGGGCAGGCGTCGCTGTCTGTTAGTGTCTATTGCGATCGAGGGCCTGATAGGTGTTGGGCGGCGAGGCTGGCCGCTCTCTAGTAAGAGATCCGGTCCAGCTCTTGGAGCCATCGAACGACTGGATGGTCTCGCCAAGCGAACTCGTCGCGGACGACCCCGGCGTTCACGAGCAGCAGAGACTTCGCGTACCACGTCCCATCGAGCAACTTGTCTGCATGAACCAACAAGAAGGCAAGCTGGGCCTTAAGGTCCGCGAACAGGACAGTCGAAGTATTGCCCGGCCCGAATGACCGGTCGAGAGCCGCGACAACGTGACCGGAGTCTGGCCCTGAGGTGAGCCCGAACGCATCGTCGATAGCGGCGTGGGCATGCATGTGCGCGAGAATGGGCCCAACGTACGCCTCCCCCGAGATGCAGAAATACATGGCCAGGCCGAGCATCGGAGTTCCGCCCCGTGTCCCGCTATATTTTTCGAGCTTCTTGTTCAGAGGATCGAGGATGGGCCCATACTCGCGGCCAAGATCGCGCACCGAGAACGATCCTCGCGCAGCAATCGCCCGCTCAAGAGTTCGAGCTGCTCCCGGGGCTCCTGCGATAGGCTTGACATACTGGTCGCCTGACGGGGAAACCACATCGATTAGGAAGTCCTCGGGCGCCCCATTGCCCAACAATGGGCCGGCGACCAAGTCTGGGGTCTTCGGATACGAACCGCAGACACCCTCCCACTCGGCTGAGCCCTCGCCTCGTCTCACGTTTGGGCAGCCCAGCCCGGAGAGTACGCTTGCGACTCTCTTGAGTATGTCCTCTTCCGCAAGTCTCGGTATCAATTTCGCTCGCGTCATCCAGGGGGATCGTCCGCCGCTCAACAAGTAGGGTAAGTCAATCGCGCTCCATATTGTCATCTCACCGTTGGATCGAATCAAGGTTTCTTCTTAAATTTCGGGATTTTGTGCAATTCGAGCGAGGCCGGACGATCGAACTCACCGCTCCAGCTCGTGCATCTCTTTGACCAACCGGCTCCTCTCTGGACCGGGCGGCGTGGTGTCCAGCAATCTGCTGATCTCGATGTACCGCTCGCGGACGGACCGGAAGCCCGGGCTTTGATAGAGCCCCGCTGCCCACTTCCGCTCCGCCGCCGTCCAGAGCCGTAGGTACGGCTCGTGGATGTGCTCAGCGTAGGACGGCTCGGCGTCGCTAGACCCGTGCCAGATGTCGAGTTCGGCGATCGGCGAGCCGAGCAAGCGTGGCACGAGGTACAGGTTGCTGAACATCGTCTGACGAAGTTTTCTAGCAGCACCGACCTCGTTGCCTGCACGGTGCAGCGCGAGGGTCCAGCACAGGAAGTGATCTGGTACGCCAATGTCGTCAGGGAATTCCTTTGCGAACCACTGGAAGGCCGCGAGCGCACCATCGTTGTCTCCCAGGAGCATGTAATGCGGCCCGATCTGGTAGCGCTTTCCCGCGCCATCCCGGTAGAAGCCGTACTCCTTCTTCTCCTTCTTGAGCTTACGCTCGTAGCTTCGAAGGCGGGATCGGATCTTCTGGTTCTCGCTCTGCGGCATCCGCGTCTCTCCGGTAACATCGTAGCGCCCGCATAGCCCGCCGCGAGCACGAGCCCACTGTCCGCCAGCCTGCTCGACGCCGACGCCGACGGGTTCGGCATCCCGCCGCACGAACTCGGAATGTAGGGAGACAACATGAAGCTACCGAAGCCGCTATTCGATGTGCCCTCTACTCAAAAGAAGGCCAATGCAACGGATCCGGTCCGACAGCCCCATGACCGGCGAGTGTTCTCGACACCCTCGAACACGTCAAGCAAGCGTCGGGTAAGGAGCTATGCACCCCCCATTGCGCCGTTTTGGTCTGCTCCCCCGGCCAGCCGTTTCGGATGGGCTTCACCGATCAGCGGCCGCTTGGCTTGGATTGCGCCCGAACCGCTGTAGCCGACCGGGCTCCGCGGCATTCCGGGCAACCTTTGGTAGTGTCTGGCGGCGGATTTAGGGCGCTCCTGCCCCGGCGCTAACGGGTAGGGCGGCTTGGTGCAGCTGAGCGCCCGATATTAGCTGGCGTTAACCCAAGGTGATCCTGGTCAATTGACGATTTTGCGTGGTGTGAGAACAGGAAAAGAGGGTCCGCAGTCGACTGACGTGTCAGCGATCGATACGTCACTCAATGCAGGAGACCCGTGTTGAGTTCTCCTAGTCACCACCTGTTGATTCCGCGACGCGACAAGCCGATTAACCAAGATTTTTTCGTTCCGATAGGGATAAAAGCGGTGGTCCTCACGGCCTTGGCGATTGTCGTCGCGATCTCGATAGGCAGTTTCTGGGCAGCGGCCAATGAGGACACCACGGTCAAATCGATCCTTATGGGTGCACTTGGCATACTCTTGATCCCAATCGCGTATTATCTCTTCCAAACCGCGCTCCGGTTATGGAATCGCTTTCACGTGTCAGACACCGGATTGACGGTCACCGGCCCTTTCAGTCTGATGATATCCGTCTCCTGGGAAGAGGTCATTGAAATCCGGCATCGCCCCGCTCTCAAGCGCTTCGATCTGAGCTGGCGCGGCATCGACAAATCCATCTTGATAGAAGAGCAAGTCGGAAACTTTTGCGATCTGCTGACACTCATTGCTGAGAGAACTTTCCATCTACTTCGTGACGATCAGCCAATTCCCAGTAGGGAGCGCACCTCGTCCCGGTTCAGCCGGAGAAATAAGCAGTGGTTGGTTATCGGAGAGGATTCCATCACGCTTGGCACCATAACACACAGATACGAAGACATCGCTAACATCGAGTTCAAGCAGGGTGGTGGACAGCAGCTCCCGCTAGTTCTGCTCATCACGACGCAGTACGGGAATGCGCTCGTGGTGCCGCTACACGGGAAAGACCCCGTTGCGACCTACCAGCGACTGCGGCGTGCCCATCTAGACTATCTCGATCGTAACCAGCTCACACCGCCGGCAGCCCCGCCTGTCATGCCCACTCGACCCGGGAGCGTGATCTGGCGAATGATCGGATCTGTCGGAGTGTCCGTGGTGATCTTCGTGGTCTACGCCTTCGTCCGGAACCCGGATCTCATTCAGCGAATCTCTGACGGCAAAGACAGCCGCAGATCGAAGCAGGTCGTGGAACTCTTTCGAGCCGGCCGATACGATGAGGTAGTCGAGCTGGGGGGGCGGCAGCTCGACGGCCGCGACGTGGACGAACGCACATTGAATACGGCGATACTCCGCGGCGTCAGTCTTCAACGCCTTGGCCGCAACGAAGAGGCAATCCGCGATTTCGAGGCCGGGCTGCCGGCGTTACGGGCGCTAGACAATGTCCAGGCAGAGAGATACGGCGAGCTTCTGTACAACCTTGCGGAGCTTTACGGAGAGGGTGGCGAAATCCAGCGAGCACTTGAGACCGTCGAAGAGGGACTGCGGATTCGACCCCAAAGCACCACACATCAACTTCTGGCAGCATATTGGTACGAGTTGCTCGGGGATCAGAATATTGCGCAGGCCCGCTACGGGGAGATCTTGCCTACTCTGGCAGCAGGCTCCGAGGGGCATGTGGTAACAATGGAGCGGCTAGCCGCCCTCGCTCAACGCAACTCAGCCCAAAGCGCCCACCCAGTTCAACGTGAGCAGGTCGTTCATATTTCACGCAGGATCGTGCTCGTCCCGATCAATCAAATCGACGATAGGATCGATCTATCGGACACGTGCCTCCTTCTTGAATCCAAGCTTGAGCTGCCCTGCAGCGTCAATTCACTGGTCGAGATTCCTGAGGAGCGGATTACCGTTGGAGGGCGCACCCTTTACCACGCCGACCGCATTGCGAGCCTGCTTTACCATTCGCGACGTCCGGACTCGGAGAATGTTTTCGTGATCGGTGTGACAAGTCACGACATATATGCGGGCGATGCGAACTTCCTCTTTTCGGCGCAGTATCCGGATTGGCATGTCGCCGTGGTTTCGTCATATCGCCTGACTGAGCATCTCCCCGCCTATTGGGACGCGGATGTCCTGGCAACGCGACGGCTATTGATCCAGCTTTTGTCGGCCGTTGGCACTGGTTTCGGTCTCGATCGCCCTACGAGTCCCCACTGCCCGCTTGCCTACCCGAACGGCGTCGAAGCATTCATGAACAAGAGCGATCGCCTGTGCGCGTCAACAAGGACGCAATGGCGTAACACCCTGACCGCCCTGGAGGGTCGCCGCGTACATTTCGACGGCGCGCGCCTTGCCGAACTCGCAAAGGCACAGCGCAAATATCTAGTCGAGCCCGAGAAGTGATAGGGGGCGGTGTTCAATCGGATTTCTTCACGCCGCTAACAGTACCTCTGCGCTTGAAACGGCTTCGCCAGGAAAGTCGGCGGTAGGCCCCAGGCGTTCATTACAAATCCGCCGATTACTATCAACTTTGAGTACACACACGCTCCAGGCTGCATGGAATCGCTCCTCCGGGGGTGTCGTCGCGGATTGGTGAACTAACCAACCAAGCTCCGCAACGCCCCCCAATGCCGCATGCGGAATCCGCGCTCCCCGCCGGATCATTCCGCAATAGGTTCGCGACAACCCCGTCGCTCGCAGCAAATGCGTTCCCGGCGGCTTCCGCAATATGGCCCTGGCGGCCGCTATGACGAGTCAACCGGCTTCCGGTTTCCGGCTATTGGGTGCTCGCGGCCTCGGAAACACGCGTTTTGCGTCGTGCAGGCTCGAAGCCTGGAACCAGAAGAAGTGACACGAAATTCGGAACCTCAGTAGGTCGGCGCGCTTCGAACGACGCCCTCAGCAGGGCAGGCGTCGGTGTCTGTTAGTGCCTATTGCGACCGAGGGCCTGATAGGTGTTGGGCTGCATGACGCTATGCGCGTGAGGCGGCGTGTAGGTGCCCTCAACGCGGAGACGGATCGGGGCCGTAGGGCTTCGGGTCGCCCGCGAACTGAGGCTTCAGTCGGCAGACACCAGCGGAGCCGTCATGGACGATGCGCCTGGGCCAGAT
>SDBV01008443.1_pt1 | contig 13901 bp, 10 predicted proteins | sample 2277081 | NCBI WGS metagenome assembly SDBV01 (sample SAMN10402039, study PRJNA504765) | marine sediment metagenome | isolation source: marine sediment core GS10_PC15, 223 cmbsf | place: Arctic Ocean: Southern Knipovich Ridge | collected 2010 | reverse complement strand
GAAACTGATCACCAGAAAATCGTACGGTTTCCGAACTCAAAAAGCCTACGAAACCGCCCTATATCACAACCTCGGCGCCCTCCCCGAACCAAATCTCACCCACGGATTCTGCTGAGGAAGCAGTTTTAAAGGCTAACTACTGTTTATCGAACCGCCCAAATCTATTAACCGGGCGCCTCCTGCTCAATAGCATTCCCGTCCAATGACGGTGAATACAGCAGGCAAGTTGCGGGGTCACAAGGGTTTAACTGACCTCGTCCGCTCGCTCTGCGGCCCATTATCGGGGCAGAAGACGCACAATAACACCCCTGCGACCCCCCGGCAAGGCATTGGCAGTGAGATAAAGAGACGCCTCTTTCCGAGCCCCAGCACACCGCGTCGCATCACGGTAAGCAACTCGCACAATGTTCTTTGGTCGCTTTCGGCTGCAAGCAACGACACAAGAGCACTGGCGAGACGCCAGTAGCACCCGGCGATTTCGGTTCCCAGGGCGTTGCCCTGGGCTGTTGAATTGGGCCCCTTCGGGGCGGACCATGGGATGATCGTCTTCCGGTGTCTTGCGGCGGTGGCCAGTTTTCGACGTTGCAAAGCGGGCCGGATGGCGATAGAATCAGGTATGTGTACGTGCGTATATATGCCTTGCCGGGGAACCCGATCTTTGACAACCGAAGCCGCGTCCCCACCCCGGAATCAGCGATAGTCGGTGGGCTCCATTTGGCAGATGTATCGACGCCAGCCGTCGAGGTGTTCCTTGCTGAGGCTGTTCTCGCGGACGATCTCGGTCTCGACCTGGCGGTCGGTGTCGGGGACCGTCACGCGGACCTTCAGCCGGCCGTTGGGCTGGTACTGAAACATCACGTCGACCGGCGACTGGGCCGGCAGCCCGGGCGGCAGGTCGCGGACCGAACAGCGGCCGATCTGCGTGCAGTCGTCGGCCGAGGGGCTTTCGCCCTCGACGATCTGCACCAGGATCGATCGCTGGTCGGCCTTTTGGGTGCGGAAGGTCCGCTTGTTGGCCGCCGGCAGCGAGGTGTTCCGGGCGATCAGGATCCCGTTGCGGCGGCGTCCGGTCTGGCGGTCGCGTCCGACCACGCCCAGGCTGTGGGAATTGACGTTGTGGATCGAGAAGCTCGACGGTTTGCCCTGCTGCTCGTCCAACAACAGCCCCGCCCTAAGGGCCGCGCCGTGGGCCACCGCCTCGTCGGCCGCCACCGAGGCGTCGGGCTCCCTGCCGGAAAGGTTCCTGAGCATGTGGTGGACCATCGGCATGCGGGTCGAGCCGCCCACCATCAGGACCCGATCGATGTCGGCCCAGTCGAGCTTGGCGGCCTTGAGCGTCTGTTGGGTGGTGAACCGGGTGCGATCCAACAGGTCGTGGGTGGCCTCTTCAAACTGCTTTCGGGTGACCTCCACCCGCGAGGAGAACCCGCGATAGTCGCAGGCCACCGAGGCCTTGCTGCGGGCCGAGAGGGTCCGCTTGGCGTCTTCGCACTCCCGCCACAGCTTGCCGGCCGTGCCGGGGTCTTCGCGGGGATCGACGTAATGCTCGCGGATGAACTCTTCGGCCACCAGGTCGACCAGCCGCTGGTCCCAGTCGTATCCGCCGAGTTGCACGTCGCCGTCGGTGGCCAAGGCGTTGAACTGCGTGCCGCGGATCTCCATCACGGTCACGTCGAAGGTGCCGCCGCCAAGGTCGTAGACCAGGATCCGACGGGGTTGGTCGGCGTGTCCTGAAGCAGGTGGGCCCTGCGGATTGAGGATGCCCTGCTGCAATCCGAAGGCCACGGCGGCGGCGGTCGGTTCGTTGATGATGTCCAATACCTCGAACCCGGCCATGTAGCCGGCGTCTTGGGTGGCCTTGCGGCGAACCTCGTCGAAGTAGGCCGGCACCGTAATCACCACCTGGCGAAACGGGCCGATCTGCTGCTGGGTGTCGCGGCGGAGCTTGTTGAGAATCCAGGCCTCGATCACCTCGGGCGGATATTGCTTGCCCTGGAACACCTTGTGGAACACGCGGCTTCCCATGTCGCGTTTGGAGCACTCGGCCACGCGGTCCGCCTCGGTGGAGATCGCCTTGAGGGCCTCCTTGCCGACGACCACGTCCTGGCCATCGAACAGCACCACGCTGGGCGTCATGCGGTCGCCCTCGGCGTTGACCAGCGTGACCGGCTGACCTTGTTCATCCAAACGCGCCACCACCGAAAACGTGGTGCCCAGATCAATGCCGACAATAGGAGTCGCAGGGGTGGTCATCTTCGAGTTTCTCGCGGCCGACCGGGTCGGCACCATGTCCGTCAGGGGTCAGGGGTCAGGGGTCAGGGGTCAGGACTTCGCTTCCATACTCTATTCGGTTGGACGCCGCAGTGCTGACCTCTGAACCCTGACCCCCCTTTGGTTGTGGCCAGAGGATGGTTTCTTCGATTATAGGCGCGTGGTGATCTTCCGACTACTCCCAGGGCCAAGGATACTCAACGGGGTGCAAGTAGTGTAACACGAGGTACGCGACCCCCATCGCGAGCAACGTCGAAACTACGTAGCCGACCAGGTTGACGGCCCAACGGGGAACCGTGGATTTGGTGGGCGACCTGGCGCGGCCGGCCGATGCCGCAGGCCGCGCAAAAGTCGGGCCCCCCGACGGCGCGGCGGGTTGCGACGGTATGGCGCTTGGGGCGCTGGCCCAAGACGCCTCCTGACCGCCGGCCGTCGGCACGCCGGCAGCGGGACGGTTCGCCGCGGGACTGGCTGCCGAGGGACTGGCTGCCGAGGGAGCGGCCGCTACGTGCTCGGCGGCCGACTCGAAGCCACCGAACCCTGCCGCGGCGTCGACCGGCTGTTTCCATCGGGCGATCCGCTCGTCGGTCAGCCCCACGGCCCGTTCCAACTGAAGCGTGGCCTGGTGCTGAGTCCCCTGCACCACGGCCCGAACGCTCAGGCGGCCGTTCGTGCCATACTCGAACGTGACTTCCACCGGCCACGCCTTGGCCAGCCCCTCGGGCAGATCGCGGACCACCGTGCGTCCGATGGCCGTACACTCGCCGGGCAACGAACTCTCGCCTTCCAGGACCCGGACCACGATCGAGCGCTGCCCTTCGGACTTGGTAACAAACTGCTCGGTGGCGTTGGCCGGCAGCGGCGTGTTCCGCGGGATCAGCACCACGTTGGTCTTGCGCAACGTCTCCGGGTCGATGCCTTCCACGCCCAGGCTGTGGGCGTTGACGTTGGTCACCTCGAAGGCCGGCGGCGGGCCCCCTTCGGTTTGCTTTGCCAGCAAAAAGGCCGCATACAACGCCGCGCCTCGGGCAACCGCCTCGTCCGGGTTGACCGTGTGATCCGGCACCTTGCCGGTCAACTGCCGGATCATCTCGGTGACCATCGGCATCCGCGTCGAGCCGCCCACCAGCAACACCCGCGACAGGTCCGTCGGCGGCATCCTGGCCGCCGTCATCAACTCGCGGGTGGTATAGGCCGTGCGTTCCAGCAGGTCGGCCGTCAGCTCTTCGAACTGCTGCCGCGTGATCTGGACGTCGATTGCCTTGCCCGCATGTTCCACCCGGACCGACGCGCGGCTGCGGGCGCTCAGTGTGTGCTTGGCCTCGACCGCCGCGCCAAACAGCCGATTCAGCCCGGCCGGGTCATCGCGGGGATCGACGTGGTGCGTGTGGGTTTTCATAAAGGCTTCGGCCAGGTGGTCGACCAGCCGGCGGTCCCAGTCGTGGCCGCCGAGCTGCACGTCGCCGTCGGTGGCGATGGTGCGGATGTTGGCCGGCGAGAGCCTCAACAGCGTGGCGTCGAACGTTCCGCCGCCCAGGTCGTAGACCAGCACGGTCAACTCCTGTTGCGGCGTCCCGTCGGGAGATAGGAATCCGAGCGTTTCGGCAAACGACAGCGCGGCGGCGGTCGGCTCGTTGACGATGTCCAACACGCTCAGGCCGGCCATCTCGCCGGCGTCGGCGGTGGCCTTGCGCCGCGGCTCGTCGAAGTAGGCCGGCACCGTAATCACCACCTCGCAGTCGGGGCCTTGGGCCAGTTTCCCTAAGACGCAGGCCAGGTCGGCCTTGAGTTTCCGCAACACGCAGGCCTGGATCACCTCCGGCGGCAGGTGCTGCCCCCGAATCGGACGCGAATAGACCGGCGAACCCATGTCCCGCTTGACCCACAACGCCACCCGATCCGGATCCACCGCGGCGGCACTGCGGGCTTCCTTGCCGACGACGACCTCAGCATCGCCGAACAGCACGATACTGGGGGTAAGCAAATCCCCTTCAGCGTTAGGGACCATCGCCGATCGCCCCGACTCATCGACCCGAGCCACGGCCGAGTTGGTGGTTCCCAGGTCGATGCCTACAGGTAAGGGGCGTATCATGGCTCAAAAGTCGGATGAGTGCTGCTGATCGGCGGGCCTCGATCGGAAGGCTCCAGAGTGTAAGCACCTTTCGCCTCCTTATGCGACTCTACCAACAATGGCAAGCACGCTCAAGTCACTAAGCCGACGGGGAGAGAAAAGGGGACATCACGGATATTGGCGGAATTGGTGGGAAATCATATAGTCTGCTATGACCCTGCGACCCTTCGCGGCTCCGGGCGGTCACGAAAGACGGACGATAATCAGTGATGCCCCCCCCGCCCCCTTTTTTCCCCGTTTACAACGGAAGGAGGTAACCTGTTGGACCCGCACGGTTATCGTGAGCACAGACAAGCAGACCCCTCGCCGGGCTTGGGTCACTGGCTTCGAACCAACTGGGACGCAATTTGGCTAGGGGGAATCTTCTTCCCGTATGCGGTATTCTTCGTGTGCGGTTTTGCAGAGTATGCGGACCTTTTCGTAATACGGGCGGATGCATACCTAGTACTGTCTCAGTTTGCTGCGGGGGTTGCGCTGAATACCCTAGGTAGCGCCTTGTCACCGTACTCTCTGCCCATCAAGGCCTTGCTGGTTGTTCTTGGCGTTGTCCTAACAGCGATCTGCTTTTTCCCCTTAATATTCGCGATGGCCGTCATCTTCGGGTTTGAGGCCACCTAGGCATGCGGCAACGCCGGTTTTGCGGTGTAGATCTTCGTGCCGGCCTGACCTGGTTCAATCGCCGTTGAGTCGTGCCCCCGTTGAATCGCCCGCGGGCCGAGGTGCAGGGGCTGTGCGGTGCCGGACGTCGGCCCCTTCGACCATATAGATGATCTGCTCGCAGATGTTGGAGGCCTGGTCGCCGATCCGCTCCAACGATTGCGAGATCATGACCTCCGCCACGGAAACGGTAAGGTTTCTCGCGGCCGCGTCGGCGGGTCGCCCGGGGTCGCCGCCGAGCAGCTCGCTGACGATCTCGTCGTTGAGCACGTCGACCAGGCTGTCGCTGGCCATGGTGGCGCGGGCCTTGACGCCGTCGTCGAGCCGAAAGGCCTTCAGCGCGTCGTGGAGCATCGCCCGAACAGGCTTCGCCATGCCTTGGAACTGCGCCGGCGGCGCGGCGTCGGACTTCGACCTCAGCAGGTGGACGTGGTTGCACATGCTGACGGTCTGATCGCCGATGCGTTCCAGCTCCGAGTTGATCCGCGCCACGGAGATGACGAACCGCAAGTTGGCGGCAACGGGCCCGTAGACCGTCAACAGGCGGATCGCTTCCTTGTCGACGTCCAACTGCATCCGGTCGAGCCGGTCCTCTTCGTCGAGCACCCGTTGGTAATGGCCGTCTTCGTGCGGATCCCAAAGCGCGGCGACGGCTTCGGCCACCATGGACTCGGTCACTTCGCCCATCTCGGCGACGCGCTGCTTAAGGTTTTCCAACTCCCGTTCCAGTTTCTTCATTCTTGGTACCTCTAGCCGTAGCGCCCTTCGATGTACATCTCCGTCTGCTGCTTTCGCGGGTTGAGAAAGAGATCGGAGGTCTCGGCGTGTTCGATGATTTCTCCCAAGAGCATGAAAACACATTCGTCGCTGACACGTCGGGCCTGGGCCATGTTGTGCGTGACCAGCACGATGGTGTATCTTTCTTTCAACTCGCCGATGAGCGTCTCGATCCGTTCGGTTCCTTCGGCGTCCAGCGCCGAGCAAGGCTCGTCCATCAGGATCATGCGCGGCGCCAGCGGCAGCAGCCGGGCGATGCAGAGCTTTTGTTGTTGTTCGAGGGTCAGCCGGGTGGCCTTGGCCTGGAGCTTGCCTTTGACCTCGTCCCAGAGCTGCACGTCGCGCAAGGCCGATTCGACCATCGCGTCGCGCTGGTGGCCGGTAAAGGCGGCCCGGCGGGTGTGCGTGCGGATTCCGAAGAGCACGTTCTTATAAATCGAGATGGGCAGCGGATTGGGCCGCTGGAAGACCATGCCGACCGACTTGCGCAGCTCGGCCAGAGAGAGTCCGTCGGCGTAGATGTCCCGGCCGAGGATCGACACTTCGGCGGTGGTCGCGCCGCTGCGGCGCCACTGGCGGCGGCTTTACGAATCCCGATCATCCTCCATCAGCTTCCGGCAAATCGACTTCATCACGCCGTGCCGCTTCGATGCCGAGAGTCCATCCAGCGGTTTGCCGGCGTCGTGGGCGGCCTGGATCTCCTTAAGCGGCGTCTCGTCCCAGAAGCACTCGCTCAACACCGCGTACACGATCCGCGCACGTCCGCCTTGGCGAGCGCGGAGCAGGTAGGGCAACTCGTATTTCATGATGAAGTCGGAGGCCAGGAAACCGGGACTGACCAACAGCAGCCCGGCTCGCGCCATCTTCAGCGCCCGGCCGATCTCGTCTCGCCAGTTCCGGCCGGCACTGATATCCTGGTCGGACCAGGCCGTGATTCGTCCGTCGCGGACCAAGGGTCTGAGCATCGTGTCGAAGCGCTCCAGCCACTTGGCGTCCTGGTGAGAGTAGCTGATGAAGACGTCCAGGCCGGCCGGGTGGCGGATGCCTTCCAGCAGATCGTTGACTTGGACCTCGACCAGATCGCCGTCGGCCTCCACGTGATCGACCGGCAGGCCGCGCCGCTCGAACAGCAGCAGCTTGCTGTAGGGTACCAGTACGTCCGGGTGCTCTGGCAGGGACACTTGTTGATCGACGGCCAGCCGCGGGATGGTGGCGTGGATGGCGTCGAACTGGTCGCGGATCGATTGCAGCCGCCGCCGGCCGGCCGGTGCCTTGGCCGCGGATCAGCACGTCGATCCGGGCGTCCTCGAAGTCGGCCTTCACCCGGGCCACCGCGTCGGCGTCCTGAGACTCTAGCACCACGCCCTTGCGCCAGTAGGTCTCCTCGTGGATCCGCTGGTGCATCCGCACGATGAACCGCGAAATCACGCTCTGCGGCAACACCTCGTACTGGTAGCGGAAGCCCAAGGCGTCGTCCCATCCGTCGTCGATCCCCTCGGGCTGCTCCAGCGGCAGCAGGCCCGGCACGAGAAATCTTTGGTTTGTCTGGCCCTCGAAGTCGAACAACAACTCGAACCGCCGCATCATCTCGGTCACGAACATCTGCCGCTCGGGCGGATAGGCGAACTCCTTCTGCGCCTTGATCAGACGATCGGACAATGTACGCTGGACCGCGTTCTCTCTTCGCCGGACAACATCGAAGCTACGATCGTCGAGCAGCGTGCCCAGCTCGCCGAACGTCAGCACGCCCCGGGCCTGCGAGAGGTCCGGGCTGGTGAGGATGCGGTACACGGCCGTGGTCACCCACAAGGGGTTTAAGATGTTCAGGTCACGCAGGATCGGGTGGTCATGGAAGTGCAGCACAATGCCCAGGTCGTGCAGGAACCCGATGAGCTGCCGCTGCTCCTTCTGTTCGGCGATGCCCACGGCCCGGCACTGGTCGGTGTAGGGCATATAGCTGTCGGGCATGTCCTCCAGCTTCCCCTTGACGTCAAACCACGTCTGGGGAAAGGGCGTGTCGACGTGCTGAAGCCGGGCGATCTCGTCGCGGATGTCCCGGGCGACCTGCTCAATCCCGGTGCCGTCGGCACAGGAGACCGCCTTGACGTAGCGGCAGATTTGCGGGTACTTGCCTTGCAGGCCCTTCCAGTCGAGTTGCATAAGCTGCTGGTCGCACTTGTTGCAGACCACGATCACGGGCGAGTCCTCGCCGAAGCTGTGGATCAGCTTCAGCCAGTATTCGATCCGGCTCTGCCGCTCGTTCTGCCGCGAGTCGACCACCAATAGATAAAGGCTTCGCTTGGTGAGAAAGAACTGGTGGGTGGCGTGCATGATCTCCAAGATGTTTTCCCGGGCCATGCGTATTTCTTCCTGCCGGTCCCCGATCATTGCCCATTCCAGTGTATCACCTGGACGCCGGATTGGCACGGTGGGTACCAGCGCCAAACGGTTTTCAGTTATTTTCGCCTTCATCTTGGCATCTGACCATTGGATGATCGTTTTCCGATGGGTGGCTGGGGCATAGTGCGCCCTGGCCGCAAATCACTCGGTCGGTTATGATGCTTTGCGACGAACGAGGGAACCATGCGTATTTTGCTGGCCGGTCCGCGGGGTTTTTGCGCCGGCGTGAACATGGCGATCGAGAGCCTGCAAAGGGCCATCCGGTTCTACGGCATCCCGGTCTACGTGTACCACGAGATCGTCCACAACAAGTGGGTGGTCCAGCGGTTTCGCGGGCAAGGCGTGGTGTTCGTCGACGACCTGGCCCAGGTTCCCCGGGGCGCCCAACTGCTGTACTCCGCCCACGGCGTCTCGCCCGAGGTCCGCCGGGTGGCGTCCGAGCGGCAGTTGCGGGTGGTAGACGCCACCTGTCCGCTGGTGACCAAGGTCCACCAAGAGGCGATCCGCTATGCGAAAATGGGCCGGCGGATCGTGCTGATCGGCCACCCCGGGCACGACGAGGTGGTCGGCACCATGGGCGAGGCGCCCGAGGCCATGGTGCTGGTTCAGACTCTCGAGGATGTCGACCGGCTGGAGGTTTCCGATCCCGACCGATTGGCCTATCTGACCCAAACCACCCTGTCGGTGGATGACGCCGAGCGGATCCTCCAGCGGCTCCGGCAGCGGTTCCCCAACATCGTCGGGCCGCCGAAGGAAGACATCTGCTACGCCACCCAAAACCGGCAGGAGGCGATCCAGACGCTCTCACCCGAGGCGGACCTGGTGCTGGTGGTGGGCAGCGCCAACAGTTCCAATAGCCAGCGACTGGCCGAGTTGGCCCGAGGCGCCGGCGTCCGGGCCCATCGGGTCGACGGACCGGCCGACATCGATTCGGGCTGGTTCCGGGGCAACGAAACGGTGGTAATTACCGCCGGCGCCAGCGCCCCGGAGACGGTGGTTCAGGAGTGTGTTATCCTTTTGCAGGATCGGTTCGATGCCGTGGTCGAGTCACGAATGATCCGCCGCGAACAGGTCCGGTTCCTGTTACCCAAACCGCTGCGGGGGTTGGCGGCCTGGTGAAAGACTGCTGAACGTCATGGAAATCAGCGATTTGGAACTCCACCTGGTCGAAATCGGACACACCGACTCGGATCGGCCGGTTCGCTCGTTGCTGGTGCGGTTACAGACCGATGCCGGCGTGGCCGGTTGGGGAGAGTCGGCCGTGAAATGGCGGACGGCGGAGCTTGCTCCCCGCCGAGACACCCTGCTGGCGGAACTGGCCGGACGCAGTATCTTCGACATGGAGGAATTGCACACCCTCGACGTGCTCGCCAGTGCCCCGTTGCGATCCGCCGTCGAGATGGCCTGCTGGGACCTAGTCGGGCTGACCGTCGCCGAGCCGCTGTGTCACTTGCTCGGGGGCGGATATCGCCGGCGGATCCCCCTGGCGGTGCGTCTGCCGGCTGCCGCCGGAGGCCGCGTGGCCCAAGTCGCCCGGGAGTTGGCCGAGCAAGGCTTTCACTGCCAGATCGTGACCTCGTGCGGGCGAGTCCGGGCCGATCTTCAAACGCTTCGGGCGGTTCGCGAAAGCGTAGCGGATCGGGCCGAATTGCGACTGGACGGGGTGGCCCAGTACGACGTCGAGACCGCCCGGGAAATCTGCCGCGAACTCGAATCCTCCGCGTTGCAGTTCTTCCTCGATCCGCTGCACACGCCCGAGCTGTACCCGATGGCTTCCTTGAGGCGGCAGACCAGTGTGCCGTTGGCCGTGTGTCGGGCGATCCACGGCCCGGCCGACGTACTGGCCTCGGTTCGCTGCAGCGCCGCGCCGTCGGTGGTTATCGACCCCCGTCTGGTCGGGGGAATCGTCCCGGCACAGAAGTGCGCCGCCGTGGCCGACGCCGCCGGCGTGGGGGCTTTGCTCGGCGGCGGTCCTTCGCTGGGCATCGGCACCGCCGCCATGCTGCACCTGGCCGCCGCTACGCCCGCCTTCTCCGGCTGCAACGAATCCGCCTACCCCCAACTCCGCGACGACGTTCTGGCCGAGCCTCTGGAGATCATCGACGGCATGATCGCCGTGCCGCAGACCCCCGGCTTGGGCGTCGAAGTGGATCGGGCCAAGGTAGAACGCTACCAGGTGATGTGACGCAAAGGCCGGCCGACACCATCCTGTTTAGCCCCGGCGGCCACGCCGGGAAATCGCGCCGCGTGGCCGCGGCGGCTAACCCGGATTTCTCACCAGGATAATCACCACGGAGTTACCATGTAGTCAGAAGGAAATGGCCAGTTGCCTCGCGGCAGGATAGGCGGTAGGAAATGGCGTTATTGTGACACGTTTCCCAACACCATTCTGCAGGAGCAACTGACCATGCGTAAGGTTACCATGATTGGCTGTGATTTGCACGACGAGTCGATGCTGTTGAAAATCGCCGATCCTGTCGCAAACAATGGCATTGACACAATGACTACATCGCAGGCTAGGACCACAAGTCCTTCGTCTGTCGGCGGACGTCCCGGCTGGTGGTCTTCGCGGCCAGATCGTCGCGGGGCTGGTCGTCGGCCGTTGGCAACTCGCCGGTGATGCGCTGGTCGAAGTATTCCATCACCGTTTGAGGCAGAAAACGGGTGCGCTGCGCCAAGCTGTGCTGGTCGCTGACGTTCGGCCGGCGGTGGTAGTAGTATCGCAGCGGACAACAAACGTAGAGCCAGCTCTTGGCCCGGGTCAACGCCACGTAGAACAGCCGGCGTTCTTCCTCGATCTCGTCGGCGTTGCGGGTTGCCATGTCGGAGGGGATATTGCCGTCGCTGGCGTGGATCACGTAGACGGCGTCCCATTCCAGTCCCTTGGCCGAATGGATCGTGCTGAGCACCAGGTAGTCGTCGTCCAAGTGCGGCGGGCCGGCGAGGTCTTGCGTCGAGGAAGGCGGGTCGAGCGTGATCTCCGCCAGCATCCGTTGCCGGTCCCGGTAACGCGCGGCGATCTGTTCGAGCTGCTCCAGGTCGCGCAGCCGCGGCGGGGAGTTGTCGTAGAGCTGTTGAAGTAGCGGCGCGTAGAACTTGCGGACGCGGTGGACCTGAGCGGGCAACTCCTCGGTCGACTTGGTCAACTGCCCGAGCAGCCGCACCAGTTTGGGCCACAGTTGGGCGGCCCCCTCCGGCGGCTGCCATGACTTCCAGACGCCGAAGTCGCCGCCCGCTGTCGACAGTTTGGCCATCAGATGCCGGGCCTTGACCGGTCCGATGCCGGGCAGCAACGGCAGCAAACGGATGCCCGCCACCACGTCGCGCGGGTTCTCCGCCAGCCGCAGGAAGGCCATCAAGTCCTTCACGTGGGCCGTCTCGATGAACTTCAATCCGCCGTACTTGTGGAAGGGGATGTTGCGCTGCGAAAGTTCCGCTTCCAGCATCATGCTATGGTGCGACGCCCGGAACAACACCGCCTGACGCCGCAAGTCGATCCCCACCTCGCGATGTTGAAGGATCCGGCGAATCAGGTACTCGGTCTGATCGTCTTCGTCCTCGCAGTTGACCACCTGCGGCCGTGCTCCGTCGGTCCGCTCGGACCAGAGGTTCTTGGTGTAGCGCTCCGGGGTCAGGGCGATGACCTGGTTGGTGGCCGCCAGGATCGGCGTGGTGCTGCGGTAGTTTTGCTGAAGGGTGATGACCGTGGTTCCGGGGTGGTGTTTAGGGAAGTCGAGGATGTTGCGGACGGTGGCGGCCCGAAACGCATAGATCGACTGGGCGTCGTCACCCACCACCGTCACGCCCCGGCCGTCGGGCGAAAGCCCGTAGAGAATCTCCGCCTGCAGGCTGTTGGTGTCCTGGTATTCGTCGACCAGCACGCAATCGAACTGCTTGCGGACGGCGTCGCCGGCCTGGGGGTCGGCCAGCAGGGCCTGCCAGTACAGCAGCAGATCGTCGTAGTCCAGCACGGCCGCCGATTCCTTGCGATCGAGGTACCCGGTGAACAACTGCTTCAACTCGTCGGCCCACTCCTGGCACCAGGGGAAGTGGTGTTTCAATACCGGCCCCAGCTTCTGCCGGGCGTTGACGCAGCGGCTGTAGATCGCCATGCAGGTGCCCTTCTTGGGAAACCGCTTGTCGTCGCGGGCCAGGGCGAGTTCGGTACGAACCACGTTCAACAGATCTTCCGAATCGGTGCGGTCGTGGATCGAAAACTCCGCCGGCAGACCGATGGCCTTGCCGTAGCGTCGCAACAGCCGGGTGGCGATGGCATGGAAGGTCCCGCCCCAAATCCGTGTGCTCTGGAATCGCTGCCGATGGGCGGCGGGCAAGCCGGTTTCTGTCTGCTTGGTTGTCTGGGCCCGGGCCAGTTGGCGGAGAATGGCGTCGGCGCGGCGGAGCATTTCGGCGGCTGCGCGGCGAGTGAAGGTCAACAACAGGATCCGTCCCGGTGGCACGCCGCCGGCGATCAGCCAGGCCACGCGATGGACCAGCGTGGCGGTTTTTCCGGTGCCGGCGCCGGCCACGATCAGCAACGGCCCGGAGCCGTGGGTGGCCGCTTCCCGCTGCTGCGGATTCAGCGTGGAAAGGACGTTGTCGATCGCCGATTGGTTGCTCATGGGCTTGCCGTCCGTTGCCCCGCTCGGATGTCAGGTTCACATCGCGTGGCCGCGGCGGCTAAACCGCAAACGCTCTGTAGCGGCACTTTCCGCAACAGAAACTAATTCGGAACAATCCGAAAAGTGGCCGAGGTTGCCGCACATTATCGGAGTTGCCCAGCGCGGTGACAAGGGGCCGTCCGGCGAGCGAAACAGGCTCAGAATCGCCAAAAAGCCGCGATTTGCTTGATTTCTGCCCTGTTTGCACAACCGGTGCGACGCACGGTGCAAAGAATCGAAATCGACTGCCAGGTGGCTGGGGGTATCGACAATTGACGATCCAGCGGGTAATCTAAGAGGTATCAGGATCGATTCGCACGCCCGACGCAGCCCCCACCCCTGGTTGACAAAACACCCGCCTTATTGGCAGGCCGCTGATCGAGCGATCCCCGAACAGTCGCTGCCTCGTTGAACCAGCACAAGCCACGAGGAAATCGCATGATTAAGAAAGAGTCCAGCGAGGGCATTGGTTATGCGGTCGTCGAACTCAACGGTACACGGCACGTTCTTGCCAGCGCCGTACCGCGGCAAGGCGCCACTCTAGACGAGCAGGCCCACGACGCGCTGAAAACGATCGAAGCGGTGATGCAAGATGAAGGCACGCACGGCACGATCGTGCGGCAGGCGGTCTTCATGAAAGACGTCGACCAGATCGAGACCTGCCGACAGATCATCCACGAGTTCTACGGCGAGGATCTGCCGGCGACGATCTACATCCCCCAAGCGCCGTGCGAAGGCAAGCTATTGGCCATCGAGGCCATGGGCGTCGGCGGCGAAGGAGCCGGCGAAATCCAGCGATTCTCCGAGCGGATGGTGGTCAGCCGGCACGACGGAATCGCTTGGGCGCACCTGACCAACATCACCCCCACGGTTAACGGAAACAAAGTATACGACCGGTCGCTGAGCATTTTCCAAGAGACGGCCAGGGGACTCGCCGCCCGGGGGTTCTCTTTCGACCAGGTGATCCGCACCTGGCTCTACCTGGGCGATATCGTGGGGCCCGA
>SDBV01008442.1_pt1 | contig 13901 bp, 14 predicted proteins | sample 2277081 | NCBI WGS metagenome assembly SDBV01 (sample SAMN10402039, study PRJNA504765) | marine sediment metagenome | isolation source: marine sediment core GS10_PC15, 223 cmbsf | place: Arctic Ocean: Southern Knipovich Ridge | collected 2010 | reverse complement strand
AATCAATCTGTTTTTCCCATTCATCCCAAAGCGTTGGGCCTTTTGCATCACTTGTCACTTTTTTTGCTTCCTTTTCACTAGGTGATGCCATCTCTCCTTTTCGTTCGTAATCCGCATCTGTTTTTTTTGGATGTCGATGTTCATCAATCGCTTGTTCAACAGGTATACCTCTTATGTGAGTAACCCCACTACCTATCATAGCATGAGGTGGATCTTCTGAACAAAGATAATTAAAAACAGAGCGTTCGGCGATCGGTTTTTTAGCACGAGAATATGCTTGTTCTGCTTGTGCTCCTGCTTCAAATTGACCTATAGACTCTCTAATATTAAATTTAGGTTTATGTGCAGGTACCACTCCACTTCTTTTAGCATGCTCTGTTATTGGTTCACCTCTTTTAAATTGTGCCATAGAAGCTTCAAACCTTTTTTTATGAGCTTCGGATGTAACAACTGTTTCTGCTTTTGCCGCTTGAATAGATGTACGCAAATCCTCGATGATCCGAGTTACCCTTTCGGCAGGTTTTCCTACATGTGGCTTATAATCAGGAATTTGAAACTTTCTTAGTCCGCCACTTCCAGACACACCCTTCCCTTCTCCAGGCATACTCAAATTCTCCTCTTTTCTTTTTATTTAATTTATAAAATAATGTTTGTCAATTAAACTATTTTATTTAAAAACTAAACACACAAATATCTAGAAACCAAAAGCTTAGAGATGTTTTTTTTCAATAAAAAAACTTATTGACTTTTCAACAAATCTTCATGTATAATGAAACTTCTATAAACTAAAGAGGATTTAAGAAATGACAGCATTGGCAGCTCAATTTGTTCCAGCTCAAGTAAAAAAATTCTATGGTGACTATCAACCCTATGTTGATGCTGTAGCAAAAGGCGCTACCATTGGCCTTGCTCAATTCATCATTTTAAATGGCGCTTTATATGCTCTTAAAAAGCCTCTACACTTAACCTTTCCCGACAATACCACCAAAATCCCCAATATTCTTTCACAAATATATCCTACTTCTTTTTTGAGATTGGGTATGAGTTTAGGAATGCCACTCTGGTCTGTATCTTCTGTATTATCGGAGAATAAGGGATCTCAAAATCTATTTTCTAACTATCCTAAAAGATGTGAATGTCCGAATGCTAAAAGAGAGATACACACAAAATTTTTTATACGTAAACATCTTCCACAACTTGCTCTAATGCTTCCAAAAGTAAGTATTGTCTGTGGTCATCCCCTCACATACAAAAGCAAAATGCATTCAGTTGTATTTGCAAGTTTGCAAGCTTTGGGTATACATTTAGCAACTTTTGCACTTTCAATAAGGTCCTTAGGATTGAAAAATGTTCTTGTATTTGGAGCATCTACAGGAGTTGTTTGCGGCTTTTCCGTATTTGTTAGAGATATTTTTGACCAATTTGTGTTTGAGAAAAAAGCTCCTATCGATGTTGAAATAGAAAATCCAGTAACAAAAGCAAAAAACCGGGTAAAACTTCCCTCCCCAGTCACCTCAATAGCTGACACCATTTCAGTAATCGTTGCTCTGATCACCTTAACCGCTGCTGCTGCTCTTCAAAAAAAATATGCAAAAGCATAACATGCATACATGTTATCTTCTAATTTCTTTGAGAATGAAGATGTATGCAGTATTGCAAAAGCGCTTTTAGGAAAGTGCCTATGCACGTATTTCATACACAAAACTATCGGTATTATCACAGAAGTCGAAGCCTATTCTTTTAAAGAAAAAGCCTGCCACGCCTATCAAAATAAACAAACCAAACGAAACAGCATGATGTTTGAAAAGGGAGGCACGGCTTATGTCTATCTTTGCTACGGAATGCATCCTTTATTTAACATCGTCACAAACAAAAAAGACGTTGCAGAAGCGATTTTAGTGCGTAGAATTGAACCTTTGGAAGGCATCGATATCATGAAAAAACGCAGAAATGGAAAAGACATTGGCTCTGGTCCTGGAAAATTAACACAAAGTTTAGGGATTGAGCTTAAACATAATGGATTAAAACTGAATACTGCACCCATATGGATCGAAGATCGGGGGTTTCAAATAAATAAAAATGTACTATACTTATCAAAAAGAATTGGAATTGACTATGCGGGAGATGACAAAGATTTACTTTGGCGCTATAGTATAAAAAATACTCGTGGGATGAAGGTATGAAAAAATATTTTTTAACAGGGCTTGTGATTTTGTTGCCCTTGGCAGTCACAGTGGCCATCGTTATATTCATTGTGAATTTTTTGACAGAGCCTTTCATTGGAGCTTTTGTTAATTTCCTCTCAAGGATTCAGTGGAATGGAAAAGAGCTTTCTAGTGTGTTATCGATGCAGCTGATTTATCGCACAAGTCAGATCATTATTTTGATCTTGATTTTTGTTTTCATACTCATTTTGGGAATGGTCGCACGCTGGTTCTTCTTTCGTTCTTTAATTAAATTTTCTGACTCTATTTTACACAAAATACCCCTTGTCAATAAGATTTATAAAACATCGCAAGAGATCATCAACACCTTTTTCAAATCCGATAGTAAATCCTTTAAACGCGTTGTGCTTGTCCCTTTTCCAAAAGAAGATGTTTATTGCTTGGGACTTGTGTCTAGAGATGCGCCTCAAATGCTTGAAGATGCAGTAAAAGAAAAACTGATCTCTGTCTTTGTTCCTACAACGCCCAACCCTACATCGGGTTTTATCTTGATGTTTAAAGAAGAAGACGTGATCGATCTCGATATTAAAACAGAAGAGGCTTTAAAATTTATTGTCTCGTGTGGAGTGATCCATCCAGAAGGCATGCAAAAACAAGTTCCTCAAGAAGAAGCATGAAAAAAAATATTCTTTCCGGTCTTTCTATCTTAATCCCTTTTATCATAACGCTCCTGTTTTTGCGTTTTTTTTTTAATAAACTCACAAAGCCTTTTGTCCACCACATCAAAGTATGGCTCATTAATATGGAGATTATCCATACGCCAAAGGAACTTGCTGAATCTTCTATTTTGATCCATATTTTTGCACAACTCATCATCGTTTTAGCGCTTGTCATCCTCATCACCTTAGTAGGATTTTTAATCAAATTATGGGCCTTAGAATCGACAACAGAGCGCATGCATACGTTCATCAAAAAACTCCCTTTTATTTCAAAAATTTATGATCCTTTGGAAAAAACACTCAAGATTGTCCTCGATCCAAACCATAAGATTATCCAATCAGTGCATTTAAATCCTTTTCCCTCTAACAAATCTCAAGCAGTTTGTTTTAAACTGAATCAACAATCCATTGAACCCATTACATCCAAAATCAAAGAAAAAGTCGATGTGATTTTAATTCCTACTGTTCCCAATCCTTTGATGGGATTTTTGCTCTTCTTTAAATCCAAAGATTCAAAAAAAACAAAGGCGAGCACAGAAGAAGGCGTCAAATACAATGTTTCTTGTGGACTCATTCACCCAGAAAATATAACCAAAATAGACCTATGAAAAGAAGTATTATCACCGGCATTGTTTTGATTTTACCCTTAGCAATTACCTTTTGGATTGTGCAACTGCTTTACAAACTCTGCATCGCTCCTTTTTTGCATGTTGGAATCAAGCTTTTAGCCCTAGTAGACCAATTTTATGGCATCTATTTACCCCTTTGGATCCAAGGCATGGTGTTTTTACTCGTTCCTGCTTTTGCTCTTGTTGGAACTTTGGCCGCAACCACACTCATTGGCTATTTGACACGTTGGTATTTGGGTGAAAAAATTGTTGCGCTCACAAACAAGATTTTTGAAAAAATGCCCTTTTTTAATAAAATTTATAGCGCTTTTAAAGAGCTCTTTTCCACTATATTTTCTCCCAAAAAGAAACTGTTTAAATCTGTATGTCTTATAGATTTCCCCTCCAAAAAACAAAAAACTTTGGGGCTTGTGATCGATAAGCTACCTGAATTATTTTCAAAACGAACAAAAAAAGACCTTGTGGGCGTCGTGATTTTAACAGCCCCCCACCCCCTTGCTGGCTATTTGATCTATGTTCCTAAAGAATTGGCTCATGAGGCTGATATCTCCGTTGAAAACGCAATACGCTATGCCGTGTCCATGGGACTCATTCATCCTCATGAAACAACGACAAAGGAATTGAAATAAAAGCAAAAAAAATTTTACAATAAGTCGCAGGTGAATTATGGATCAACTTTTAAAAAAGCAGCTTTTTCCACACTCTTTAAGGTTTTTGATCAAACACCGTAAAAAGGCCCTAAAAACTTTTAATGATCCTAAAGTTGCAAGACTCTATTTGCAATATTTACTAGAGGAGCCAAAAGAGTTTAAAAAACATATTCCCTTGACATTGGAGCTCATTCATGAGCACCCAGAAATTGTACTGAATTTTAACAAAAGCGCAAAGTTTTTAGAGCTTCTGAAAGAAAACCAACTACTCCATTTTGACAACCCTGCCATTTGCGATTTACTTTCACAAGCACTCAAGCAAGATGACATGCCCAAAGCCTCATTTCAAACACGCTACTTGCCAAAAGAAATCCAGTATCAAGAAAAGCTTTCCAAAGACAATCTTTTACAATGGATTGAGGTTTAAGAAATCGACAGCTTGGATCGCACTCCCCTGCATCACCTTGCTCTATCTGGGCACTTTGAGCTTATCGAACTCTTAGAACAAAAATATCGCAAAAATACCCTTATAAAAATGCTCAATAGTAAAGATATCGATGGACGCACGCCTTTGCATTTAGCTGCAATCTATCACCGTGAAGATGCTCTTTCTAAGCTTTTGAATTTAGGTGCAAAATCCGATATTCAAGATTTTGAAGGCAAAACTCCTTTGCATTATGCCATTATTTACCAAAACGAAAAGATTGCCTCGCATTTAATCAATGCCTCTAAATCCATCCTCCATCAACCAGATCTTCAAGGAAAAACGCCTCTGCATTACGCCGTGCAACTCCAAAGAACAAAGCTCATTTCTATTCTTTTAAAAGCAAAAGCGAAAACACACACAGCTGATATTTTTGGAAAAACGCCTCTGCATTATGCCTTCAAACAGTTTGATTTAACACTCTTCAAAGAGCTTCTAAAACAGTCTAAAAAAGCGCTCAATCACAAGGATAAACTAGGTAGATCACCCATTTTTTATGCTGTCGATGAAAACAATAAACACGCCATCGAACTTTTGATCAAAGCAAAAGTGAATCTAAACTTACAAGACAATGAAAAAAATACGCCTTTAAACCATGCTGTCAAATTTAAAAAATTTGAAGCAATGCAACTACTTATTACAAAAAAAGCCCAAGTAGAATTGAAAGATAGCCATGGCAGAACACCTTTTTTAAATGCCTGCGATTTAAATGACAAAAAAGCCATTGAGTTTTTTATCCAAAAAAAGGTCAATATTTTTGCATTCGATGCCTTTGAAAAATGCGCGCTGCACTTTGCTTGCATTCATGATAATAACGCTTTAGTTAGACAGCTTTTACAAAAGCAAATCGATCCCAATTTCCAAGATAAAAGCGGGCTGACAGCTTTGCATTATGCCATTTGTTTTAGCTCGGATGAAATCATTGATGACTTACTCAAATTTGGAGCTTCGAGAAACGTTCAAGACTGCGGCTCAAAAACGTGTGCCCATTTAGCCATCGTTTTAGAAAAATTTGAACTTTTTGAAGAGCTTGTCTCTCATACCAATTTACATCTCAAAGATCACTATGGAAACACACTGCTTCTGCTCTCTTTGTCAATGCCCATTCCCAACGAACATAGTGCTGAATTTTTAGTCCACGAGCACTCTGATTGTGATGAAACAAATCAATACAATCAAGCCCCCTTGCATCTCATTGCAACCAACCAAAACATGAGACTCTTTAAATTTATTGCAAAACATACGCAAAATCTAGATCGACAAGATAAGATGATGAATACACCACTACATCTGGTCGTCCTAGCAAATGATGCTTTTTCTTTAAAAAAAGCCCAATTACTTTTGCATCTAGGGGCTAATCCAAGAATCAAGAATAAACAGGGAAAAACCGCTTTTCAATTGACACAAAGTCCTTCACTTCAAAAACTTTTCAAACTTCAAGAAAAGAAATTTCAGGGCAATAATCAACTCCTTCAAGCAGCCAAGCTTAAATTGGATGGTAAAGTCAAACATCTTTTACAAAAACAAACCGATCCTAATTTCAAAAATGACAAAAATGAAACAGCTCTGCATTGGGCGGTGCTTTTGCAAAGACCTAATATGGTTCAAGAATTGCTCCAATATGGCGCTAACCCTCTTGCTCAAGACGCTAGTGGACTCACCCCTCTACATCTTGCGATTGAAAAAGAACATTTAAACATCATAGAACAACTTGCAAGCAAAACAACGTCTGTCAAAATGAAAAAGACAAAAGACAGAAATGGCAATAATCCCTATATGTTGGCCCTACTCAGCTCCAATTTTGATCTTTGCCAAATTTTTTTCCAAAAGCTTAAAAAATGGGAAAAAGAGTTTATCAATAACAAAAACAAAGACGGACAAACACTTTTACATCTGGCCCTACTTGCAAAAGAGCCCCACTATGATCTTATCAAAAATTTGATCAAACATAAGGTCAATATCAATGCTCAAGACAAAACTGGCCTAGCACCTCTGCATTTAACTGTAGGTGCAAAAGGCAACAAGGTCAGTGATATTTTACATTTGCTTTTACAAAATAACGCCCGCATCGATATTCAAGACCACATGGGAAAAATGCCTCTTCACCATGCTGTAGAAAATGCGCACTTAGAAGCCATTGAAAACCTCATCCAATACAAGGCGAACACCAAAATACGAGATAAAAGAAAAAAAACACCCCTTGATCTTGCTAAACTGATCAAAAATAAAAAGACAAGAGTGCGCATCACGCAGCTGCTTAATCATTGAAATCAATAACATTTTTTTAAAAACTTGAGGCTTGTTTTTTTTTATATGTTATTCTAAAATCACTCTCAACAAAGGATATTCTATGGTACGTATCAGCAAGCAATCAGAAAGGCGTGGTGTTTCTTTTCGCAGACCCAAGCGCGCAGGGAAAAAAACAGGTGCTAAAAAAGATAATTTACCAAAAGGTTATAAAGAAAAATTTAATGCGGTAGCTTCAAACGAGCACGTATTTATCCCAAAAATATAGAGGAACTATGTCTAGACATAAAAGTTTTGGAAAAGCGATTTCAGGAAAGAAAAAGCGCAATGTATTGAAGCGCTTTGAGCGCATCGACAAGCTGCGTTCTTTAGGACTTTGGAAAGACGAAGAGAATAAAAAAGCTACCAATCTTCCCAAAACACCTGCCTAAATTGCATATTCATATTTTTAATGAACAATCCGACCTTCCTATTCACTCTTCCCAAGTGAAGCACTTGATTTTATTTGTTTTAGAAACATTCAAAAAAAAATATGATGAAATGAGCGTCTATTTTGTCAGCGAGGAAAAAATCTGTGCAATGCATCAAACCTTTTTTGATGATCCCACTTCAACAGATTGTATCTCTTTTCCCATGGACAATGAAAACGACCTTGGCTACACCATTTTAGGAGAAATCTTTGTCTGTCCAAAAGCCGCAATAGATTATGCAAACGCACAAAAAAAAGATGTCTTTGAAGAGCTGTCCCATTACGTGGTTCATGGCATGTTGCACCTTTTGGGATTTCGTGATGATCAAGAAAAACTAAAGAAAGAGATGTTCAAAAAACAGCAAAGTATTATAAACAAACTAAAAACAAAAAAATTGCTATTAGCTAAATCACAATGACCTGTCTGACTTTTCTCATTCTTTTTCTGATCCTTAGTTTGCTCAATGTGGGTTTTTCCACTGCTGTGCGCACTTTACCAATGACCTCAATCAAAAAATTCTTTGGACAATACAACCACCTCTTTTTCTACTTTCCTATCCACAAACGCCTTTTTCAACCTTATGAAATGCAATCGCTCTACTTTTTTTCAGAATGGAACAAATCCTTTTTGATCTTTTTATATGCCATCAGTTCTGTTTGTGCCCAAAACACCCTTTTTTCATTCCAGCTGCTCTACCAGCAAGCACTTGCCGTTATCGCCCTTGTTTTTATCCTCATTTTACTCCAATCATTCATCGAAATGCTCGCCTATCGCTATTCTAAAAAAGTGCTTTTGACGATAGGACCCATTGTTTCACTTTTATATCTTTTAACCATTCCTCTAGCCTATCTTTTTCTAAAACTCCAACTTGTCTCCTTGCACAAGATGCCCAAAAAAAGCCCTCATACGCGCAAAATTGAAGAATTATTAGAATCTCTCAAAGACTCTAAAACAACCTCAGCAGACTCTTCGGAACATAAGCTGATCGAATCTGTGCTTTCTTTGAGAAAAACGAAGGTGCGCGAAGTAATGCAGCCCAGAATTGATCTTTTTGCCATTGAAGCCTCCACACTTATCAAAGATGTGATCAAAGAATGTATTGAAGAAGGCTATTCTCGCGTTCCCATTTACAAAGAAGAATTGGACAATATCGTAGGTGTCCTAATGATCAAAGACATTCTAGAGGTCATCGAGGATAAGGAAAAACTCCAAAAGCCTGTCGAAACCCTTACCATCAAACCTCTTTTCACTCCTGAGAGCAAATCCATTGCGCTGCTTTTACAAGAATTTCGTTCCAAGCATACGCATATTGCCATTGTTGTCGACGAATATGGAGGCACCAAAGGCGTGGTCACCATCGAAGATATTCTAGAAGAAATTGTAGGTGAAATTGAGGATGAATATGATATCGATGAAGATGTGGAGTTCTTCCCTCTTCCTAGCGGAGGTTATGTGGTCGATAGCACCATGTCCATCAATGATATTGAAGAAAAGCTAAAGATCAAAATCCCCAGCGATGGAGATTACGATACACTAGGGGGCTTCGTCTTTCATCGTGCAGGAATCATTCCAGAAAAAGGTTTTGTCATTGAAACTGACGATTTCAAGATCGAAATCCTCAGTTCCAACGAGCGCAAAATCGACAAAATCAAACTCATATCTAAGCATAAAAAGTAATTATGCTTCTTGTTTAACTTCGTCGAAGCCCATTCTTTGTAGCATTGCAAGCACACCTTTTTCAGATTTCATGCTTTCTACATCAGCAATAATGGTCACATCATCATGTTTGTCGATCACCTGGCCTAGCTTTTCTTCCCAAGCAGCCATGCGTTTTTTACCATAGATTCCAGATCTTTCATTCACCAATTGATGCATTGCAATGTGATGTATTACTTTTGCTTCTTGTAAATAATATGCTTCTCCATCACCATCTGTGTCTTCGAGGTTTTCTAGAATTTCCTCATGTATGAGTTCTATGAGTTCACAGAATTCGGTAGGTTTCATATTACTCAAAAAATCAACTACTTTTAATAGTTGCTCAAAGATGACTTTATTATCCGAAAAATTAGGTGCATTAGTTCTGCTTGGCCATGTTGAAACATTAAGCCCTTCTTTTTTCATCATCTTTTTTACAAAAGTTATTTTCTTATCATCCAGATGATATGTCTCTTTTTTCTGATTTTTCACAACGGCATCTGTAAGTAAATTATTTTTTACAAATTGTTGGATAATAGAATAATTACTCAAACAACCCATAAAAAGAACTGGATGCATATCTTCAAATTTTATATTTGGAGCAAATTGGCTGATGATTTTTTGTACTTGTACTCTTTGTGTAGGAGTCAATTTCTGGTGCCAATTTTTTGGTAATTGTTTGAGCTTTTGTATCGCGCTTTGTATGTTTTGCCTTTCTACATCTGAGTAGCCATAGACTCGTAATTGTTGATCAATTTTAGCTGGACTTTGATTGATACAATCAAAAAAGTTCTTGCTATTTTGATACATCCACTGCAAAAAACCTTGCTTCTGGATTTGTTCTGCCACGCCTTTGGGCAACTCAGAAACTAAAACCTTCGCATTAAAAGCCTTTTTTTGAATCGCTTCCGGATACTGATTTGATGCGAGTAAATAAGTCTGTCCAATGACAGTCACTCTTTTTGTTTGATCTTCATTAGTCAGTTCCCAAAAATAGGGCCACTGCTCTAAAGATATATTTTCACTTGTTTGAACTTCTGCTACCATTGCTATCCTCCGTTTTTTTAGAGGATTTTAGCCAAAATGTATCAATTAATCAAGTAGAAAGATCTAAAGATTTGGGGGTTTCATGAGTGAGTGTGTCGCCAAAAAACTGCATGGGACCTGGAAATAGGTAGCAGTCTTGCTCCATCCACTCTTTTTGGTGCTCTTTGTATTTCAAAAAAGGCTTATCGTTGAGATCTACAAGCGCTTTTTTGATCACAGGTTTTTCTTCACCTTTGCGCATTTCCAAATGTAGCATGGACACAATGGGAACAGCAAAAGGTTGCCATTCATGCACTTCATGTTTCAAATGCTTGATGGCACAAATATAGCCTGTTTTTTGATGCAAGATAAGACATGTGCTCATAAAACCCAACGCATAGCAATAATCACAATCAAAGTTGGAAGGAAAACAGGCTCTTCCCTCATAGCCAAAAAAGTGGGCTTGAGGAGAAAACTTGATCTCAGGTTTGTCTTTAAGGCGCTGTTTGCACAGTTCGATAAACACTTTTTCTGATTCGATAAAAGAAACACGCACATTGCCATGTGAGTCACGATCCAACAAAAGCTGTTTTTGAATGTCAGATGGAAGTGCATGGTACACCTTTTGAGAATTGGAACTTAAAGCTTGGATGACATCTTTTGTCTGTTTTACCAGTAATTCGTTGAGCTCTTCGATCAGCTTTTTAAACTCATCGATAAATTCAATAATGCCTTCTGGAATCAGCACTATTCCATAGTGTTTATTGTCTTTCGCTCTTGCTTCCATCCAACTGACAAGTTGATTCACAAGGTCATCAATGGAATAGCCTTTTCTTTGCACCTCTTCTGAAATAAACGTGATATTGGGTTGTATTTGCAATGCGCATTCTAGCGCAATGTGGGATGCAGAGCGTCCCATCAGGCGAATAAAATGGGTGTACTTTTTGCTCGATAAACAATCTCTGGCAATATTGCCAATCAATTCTGAGTAAGTTTTACACGCACTATCAAAACCAAAAGATGTTTCAATGTATTCTGATTTTAAATCTCCATCGATGGTTTTGGGCACACCGATCACACATGTGGGTTGGTTGGCTTTTTTGAAAAATTCAGCAAGCACTGCCGTATTGGTATTCGAATCATCTCCTCCAATTACAACAAGCCCATCCAATTTTAAAGCTTTAACTGTATTCAATGCTTTTGTGAGCTGTTCTTGCGTTTCAATCTTGGTTCTTCCAGAACCAATCATATCAAATCCGCCCTGGTTGCGATATCGATCAATGGTCTTTTCATCAAGCAGTGTGTGTTTTTGCTCAATTAATCCATTAGGTCCATCTAAAAATCCAATAAGCGTGTTTTCTTTATGCAGCGTTTTGAGCGCTTCATAAATACCCAAAACTACATTATGGCCACCTGCAGCTTGCCCACCTGAAAACACCACACCCATGCAAAGTGCTCGTTGCATTTCTTTACCTTTTTCAAACTTTAAAATCTTTTGATGTTTTGTATGTTCAAATAAAGGCGCTATTTCTTCTTTCACCTCAGGTGTTTCTTGTTCAATAAGAGCAATGTTTTTAATGTCTTTTAAAAGCGTGGGCAATCGAGGTTGATAGCTCTTTCTAACTTCTTGAAATGACTCTTTTTCTTTCATTCTTTTTTTTATACCAACTCTTGCATTACATTACAAATTTGGGTTACACTGAATTTTTATGCGTACTTTAGGACTGATACCAGCAAGGCTACATTCTACAAGATTTGAAAAAAAACTCATTCAGACAATTCTCAACAAACCCCTCTTGCAATACACCTACGAAAATGCAAAAAAGGCTACGCTTTTAGATGATGTGATCATTTTAACAGATGATAAAATCATCCAAGCTTTGTGCACAGCATTTAACGCTAAATGTTTGATGACATCTGTAAACTGTTTAAATGGCACAGAGCGCATCCAAGATGCTCTAAATACATATCCTGATTTGCAAAAGTATGATCTGATTGTTAACATTCAAGGAGATCTGCCCATCTTAAACCCAAATTCAATCGATTTGTTGGTTGAAAGTCATTCAAAAGATCCAACTTTTCCAATAAGTACATTGTGTTGTCCAATAGATGAAGCATCTGCTAATGATCCTTCTTGTGTCAAGGTCGTTTTTGACGCATCAGGAAAGTCAATTTACTTCTCTCGTTCAAAAATTCCCTATGATGGAGATCAATTTTTTAAGCATATTGGGATTTATTCTTACACCCCGAGTTTTCTTAAAATCCTTGAAACACTGAAAGATACTCCCCTCATGCAAAAAGAAAACTTAGAACAGTTGAAAATCATTGAAAATGGGTATAGAATAGGTATAACTGTTGTAAACGATCAGCCCATCGGGGTAGATACCAAAAAAGATTTTGAAAAGGTGGAAAAAATACTATGGAACCAAAATATATCTTTATCACAGGAGGCGTCGTCTCCTCACTCGGAAAAGGTTTAACAGCAGCAAGCCTTGGCACGCTTTTAGAAAACCGCGGGCTAACAGTGTCGATGCTCAAACTCGATCCTTACATCAATGTTGATCCAGGAACTATGAGCCCTTTTCAACATGGCGAAGTGTATGTGACCGATGATGGTGCAGAAACTGATCTGGACTTGGGTCACTACTATCGTTTTACAAACGCTAAACTGGGTGCTTTTTCCAACGCCACAACAGGACAGATTTATGAAAATGTGATTAAAAAAGAGCGCAGAGGTGATTTTTTAGGCGCCACTGTTCAGGTGATTCCACACATCACAAACGAGATCAAACGACGTATTGAAGTGTGCACACAAGTCCAAGAATGCGATGTGCTGCTTTGTGAAATTGGCGGAACCATTGGTGATATTGAATCGCTTCCTTTTTTAGAAGCCATTCGCCAGTTTAGATATGAACGTCCAAAACAGTGTCTCAATTTACACCTCACTTATGTCCCCTACATCAAAGCGGCAGGAGAAGTAAAAACAAAACCCACGCAACACTCTGTCCAAACCTTGCGCAATATTGGTATCATTCCAGACATGATTTTATGCCGCTCTGAAAAGAGTCTTACTCGAGAAATTAAGGATAAAATCTCGCTTTTTTGCAGCGTTCCCAAAGAAGCTGTTTTTGATGAGCCTGATGTTGAAACCACCATCTATGAAGTACCTTTGATGCTTCACAAAGAAGGCGTCGATGCCATGATCTGTGAGCATTTGGGCTTGGATGGAAAAATCAAAGATTTGAACGAATGGAAAAGCATTGTCGAATCGATCAAACATCCCAAAGGCGAAATCCATCTTGGAATTGTGGGCAAATACTTGCAACACAAAGATGCGTACAAATCTGTTTTCGAAGCACTTCAGCATGCGGCTATTTCTCATGGATACAAACTCCACATCAAAAGCATCGAATCTGATGGAATCAACAAAGAAAACGTGGACGAAACGCTCGTCAATTTGGACGGAATATTAGTTCCCGGTGGTTTTGGAGAAAGAGGGTTTGAAGGCAAAATACTCGCTGCAAAATATTGTCGTGAAAATAACATCCCTTATTTCGGATTGTGCTTAGGACTTCAGGTGATGGTGGTAGAATTTGCACGCCACGTATGTAACATGAAAGATGCCAATTCCACAGAAATCGACAAACAAACTACACATCCTGTCATCTCGCTATTAGAAGAACAGCGTGAAATTGAATCCTTGGGTGGAACCATGCGCCTCGGCGCCTTTGATTGCACTCTAACCCCAAACACCAAGGCGCACTTAGCTTACAAACAAGATCATATCCAAGAGCGTCACAGACATCGCTATGAATT
>SDBV01008441.1_pt1 | contig 13903 bp, 6 predicted proteins | sample 2277081 | NCBI WGS metagenome assembly SDBV01 (sample SAMN10402039, study PRJNA504765) | marine sediment metagenome | isolation source: marine sediment core GS10_PC15, 223 cmbsf | place: Arctic Ocean: Southern Knipovich Ridge | collected 2010 | reverse complement strand
ATCTTCTATAATTTCAGGTGATTCAAGACCACCACGCTGGTACCAATCTTTAGCTACCCTGAGACCAAAGCGCCAGTATGCCAGTTCAAAAGTTGGATTAAGGGTGAACATATAATCCACATTTTCTGAAACCGGAATTAATGGCGGACCTAAAACATATTGCTGTTTGACAGAATCATAATGCGCTACAGAAACAAGGAAATCAGTAGTGTTAAAGACAATGTCTTTCCATTTCTCCAGGGTATTCTTATCCGGATGCAATCTGTAATCCAATTCTGCAAAATAGATGGGGTGTGGTTGTTGCCAGATTAAAAAAGCGTGGCAGGGTTCAGGCCACTCAGAATTATTATAGGCAGTACATTTAGGCCACCTGGCACCTTCAAAGCCTTCATTTTTAGCCCTTTCTTTCGCCGTTTCCAGGAAACGATTATATATCTCAAGACTTTCATCCCATTGTTCCCAGCGATCCCATAATGCCCAGTGCACACCATGCCACCAAATCATTTCGAAATGAAATCTGCCATACCATCCATTATTTACCAGGCCACTTTCCTGTGGAGGTAATGAACCCGCTTCATTCACTTTCATCAGATACTGGGATAAAACGATTCTCCTTTCCAGTTCCATCCATCGGGGATCCAAGCTCGCCGAAAGGTCAATTGCTGCACCAGTATTCCAGAATTCAGCCCAGCCACTTTTACTTGCTTCCAGACACTCTTCCGCACTCAATAAATGATCAGCAATTTTTTCTGATGAAAATTCACACACAAATTGCAATGTCTTGCTCCCGGGAATTAATTCAAATTGATGTGGATTTTTGTCGTCATTTTCAAATTGAGATTCTGTAAACCATCCCAGGGAAACAAAATATTCATCATCGTCCAGGATTCTGGAAAAATCAACTCTGTTAGAACTCTTACTAATTTGAGTTCGATGGGATGAAAATTGATCCCATATACCTACATAATCTCCTCCCTTGCTGGCAGAAGCAAATGGGAATTCTATCTTAACTGACAATTGACCCTGATCAACAAGATCTGATTCAACACTTACTGCGATTAAATCCCTGGTAGGATGACACGCCGTTTTTACATAAACAGGGATGCCCTCAATTTCAAAATAGCTTGAAATAATACCGGTCCATAGATTTATTTCCTGACGGCTGTTTTGTAAATCTTCTGAACAGGCTTCCTTTCCATCAGCCTTTTTTAATGAAAAGGCAATTCTTCCAAGATTTATTCGATGAGGATTTCCTGAAAGCCAATCTGACAGGGCCCTTTGCTCCTCATTATCATAATTCACAAGCGGATACTTAACCATCCTGCCGTATGTATCCACCATTTGCCCCTTAAAATCCACCACTTCGGCACCCCCGGGTAAAGGATCACTGTGCCATCCCCAATGGGACATTGTGTTGAATGGCACAAATGTTTGTAAGCCGGTAATATCAACAGAAAAAGCAAATTCTCCATTTCCTGCCTGGGCAGGACTCTTAAGATCCAGTTCATCTGAAATAATGGTATGCCTTTCTACAACACTTTTACGATCAATTGATTTTTGTAAATCAGCTGCACAGGATACTGGAAGAAGAAATACGATAAAAACAAATAGCCTTCGAACAAATTTTATCACGATGCTTATTCTAATTTGATAACTACCTACTATTATATATTTTATTTAAAAATTTCCAGGTTTTAAAAATCTGTTAATCTTATAATCTGTTTCCCCCCTTTTTTCATGTCAACCCTTATTACTTTTCCCTGGTATTGGATTTTACAGGGTTGGCCCCTATCAGAGCGTATCACTGCCTTTGTTAATTCATTGTTTTCCCATTTTATACCTATCTCATATCCACCCCGTGCCTTCAATCCTTTTACCTCACCTGAAGGCCAGGCCTCCGGTAATGCGGGCAGCAGGTGAATGGTTCCGGTATGACTCTGAATGAGCATCTCTGCAATCCCAGCCGTTGCACCAAAATTTGCATCAATCTGAAACGGAGGATGCAGACCAAACAGGTTGGGAGCTATACTTTTTGATAATACAGTATTTAAACTCTCTTTGGCTTTCCCGGCTTCCCGTAAACGGGCATATTGATTTATCAACCAGGCAGCGCTCCATCCGGTATGTCCCCCTCCATGTTCAATACGGAAATCCAATGATTTTTTTGCAGCCCTCGCCAGCTCAGGAGTTTGTTCCATATCTATCTGGGAACCCGGGTGTAGTGCGAACAGATGTGAGATGTGACGATGTCCGGGTTCTACTTCCGGGAACTCCTCGGCCCACTCCATTAAACGACCATCGGAACCTATTTTAGGGCCGGCCAGTCTTGTCAATGCATTTTCAACCTGAAGGATCATCTGATCCTCTGTGTTCAATTCCCTGGAAGCATAAATAAAATCAGAAAACAGTTGCCATATCACCTGCTGATCATGTGCCGGTCCCATACTGAACTGGCTCTCACTTCCATCGGGTGCAATAAAAGTATTTTCTGGGGAAACGGCTGGACCCGACACCAACTCTCCTGTAACCGGATGTTCCACCAGCCAATCCAGGTAAAACTCTACAGATCCCTTTAAAACAGGATACATTCTCATAAGGAATTCCTTATCTCCGGTATAGGCGTAATGCTCACGGATATGCGAACAGATCCATGCCCCGGCTCCTGTGTGCATTCCCCATGATGCCTTTTCCCCCGGAGATGTATACCCCCATACGTTGGTAATTGGGTGAACTATCCAACCATTCTTGTGGTATTGAACAGATGCTGTTTTCTGGCCGGGCTCAACCAGTGATTCGATCAGATCAAACAGAGGCAGATGTAACTCAGAGAGATTTGTAACCTCTGCCAGCCAGTAATTCATTTCAACATTTACATCGGTATGATAATCGCCTGCCCAGGGCGTTCGAAGTTTGTCTGTCCACACACCCTGCAAATTTGCGGGAAGTGTTCCGGGGCGGGATGAGGAAATGAGCAGGTAACGGCCATATTGAAACAAAAGTTCAACCAAGTGCGGGTCTGATTGTGTTTGTTTGAATTCTTCCACCCGTATATCGGTTGGTATCCCGGTCAGTTTTCCAGGTGTAATATCAAGGCTTACCCGGCTAAAATAGGACTGATACTCCTTTTTATGACTCTTCAATAATTCGGCATAGGATTTAGCAACTGCTTTTTCAATATTTTCACTGGTTAATTTTTCATAATCGCGTCCCTTATATTCGGGATAGTTTAGGACATAATCAGTTGAAGCAGAAAGGTAAAGTATCACTTCATCCGCACCTTCCACGATTAATGTTGAATCCGTGTAGCTTAATGTACCGCTTTTATTGACCGCTTTTAACCTGGTCATATATTGCAAACCTCCTCCACCTTTACCATCTGAAAATGCCCCTCTCATAATCAGCTGATTATTTTCCGAGTAGGTCCGGAAACGCTCAGGCCTGTCCAGAGAACAGGTAAATGATATTTTCCCTGGTTTGTCGGCAGTGAAGCGGGCAACCATCACCTGGTCGGGGTAACTTGTAAAAATCTCCCGTTGGTAATCTACCCCTTCCTGAGTATAATTCACCCGGACAACTGCCTCTTCCAGATCAAGCTCACGGTAGTAATTTTCGTATGTGGCCTGATTTGTTTTATCAATCCATAAATCCCCTAAAGTCTGAAAGCGGCCATACGTTCCATCGCGACCCCAAACAAATCCTGTGCATACCTGGGTCTTATCAGTAAGTTCGGTTGCTTCTTTGTATCTACCTTCAAAAAGGAGTTTCCGGATTTTATCCAGCGATGCATGGGCATCAGGATTATCATTGTCAGTAAGGCTGCCCGACCATATGCTCTCTTCATTGAGTTGAATGCGTTCACTGTTTACATCCCCAAAAACCATCACGCCCAGGGAACCATTTCCAAGAGGAAGTGCCCTGAGCCAACCCCTGTTAACGTGCTTTTCCTGGGGGTTGTCAACTTTGGCAGGTTGATTGTACCAGAGTTTTAAATCTTCTGTTTCACCTGATCCTGTTTCATCTGATTCTGTTGAACAGGAGAAAGAGGATAGTATCGTCAGGTAAACTATAAAATGCTGATATCTCATGCTTATTTTGACTATCTAATTATATAAACTTTCAACCTTTGCCATTTCAGCAAATCTTAAAAAAAACGTTTTTGCATTCTGAAGCCCTTTTATATCCGGACCATTAATTGTTACAATATTATCTCTCATTTGCAGAAGGCCCTTGTTGGTAACCATATCCTGTACCTGTGACTCATTTAGCCAATTGTTTTGATTCTTATTTAAATCATCCCCGATAATAACATATAACTGATCTGGTAAAGGCGATTTTTCAGGAAAGCCATGAATCAACTGAACCTGTCCGGGAATTAACATTTCAAGCTTTTGACAAAACTCTTCGGAATCTGATTCACCAGAATAAACAGTTACATCTGAAACCGCTAACGCTTTAACCAATTCAGCAGGATCTTCTAATAAAGAATAAGCCTTCAATTCAGGTGTTGGAAAATTCGCATGAGATGCCAACAGAACCGATTTCCACCTCCACTCATGATCGAAGCTCACAAACCCAAACTGGTCAGTTACGCTCATCGAAAATGCGAATCCACAAGCACCATCAGCTCCTCCCCGACGTGCAGCGGTGATCGCACGAAAGAATTGACTTGGTCTCGAAAAGGTCGGCGCTCCGGGGAGAAAGACAGCCCTATAAGCTCCTGCATTTTTCCACCTTCGCATCATATATTCAATCTGATCATAATCGTCTCCGTAGTAAAAAGGAAAAACTGTCAGATCATCACCTAACTTAGATACTTCCTTCAAAAACAAGTCATGATAATCCAGAGGATCTATGTTGTCCAAATTTGGAGTTGGCATAAAGAACCAAATATTTCCATCCGGATCTTTGGAACGAACATCTGATAAAGTTTTGCGCCATTTATCGACAAAGCACCGGCTCAGGTAACCAACCTTTTCTTCAATGGTTGCTGCGCTCATCGGTTTCCCAAATTCCCTTTCAAAATCTAAAGTTGGTTTGGCTGGATACCAGTATGAATGATCCTCGTCTTGACCATAAGAATCCGGATATTCTAAAGGATTAAGATTAGCTGAAAACAGGTGATCAAATTTAGGAGGTAAACCTGATGTATAATAGCCCTCTCCTGCAACCAACATTTCCATGCCGAGTTCATTGCCCCGCCTGATTATGTGTCTGGTTTCATCAACAATACCTCCTCCTTGCGAACCTGCAATGGCAAGGTTACCTCCCCAATCCTGTAAGGTTTCAAGATCACTGAGTGCATTGGGAAGACCAGAGATACGATGTAATCCCCTTACTTTAGGTTTTTCCAGGTTACGAATCATATCGTGAATACTAACCCGCTGATCCGGATTGACAGCTGCAGTTTTGATCTCAATCGGTTTTAAATATTCAAATTCCAACAATTCCAGTTCTTTCTCAGAAACAATATTGATTTGACTTGTTTGCTCAATTGGCTTGTCAATAATCCGAAGAGTGTAATTAAATCTAACAGCTTCACCAGGTTCTAATGAGGCAAGTGATTTTTTTATTGTTACCTCCCATGCATTAAATTCCTCATCTAATTTATAGGATAACTCACACCCTTCAATTTGATGAAATTCATAGCCACGTTCCATTCCTGAAGAGAAGGCAAAGAATGAATTTGCCACACCGCCGGCCGGAGCTTTAATTTGTTGATAGTTTTTAGTGCTGGTTATACCAAATGAACTCCAGTTAAAATCCTGATTATAAGACACCTCAACCACAACGTCCTCAATTGTTCGATTGCTTTGATTGGTGACCTTTATAAAGACAGGAATATCACGATTGCTTTTGGTAACTACAAAGTGATGCTCCATTAAAATGGGAGACTCACTGCCTTTATTGGTTACTTTCAATACATCGGATTCTTTGATTCGGGCTATCTCAAAGCCTTCATCTATCCTTTTCATTCTATTCGCCAACTTAGCATCGCTCCCGGAGTAATTACGATCACCACACCGAAAAGGAACTGATACTCTCTCTCCATCAACTGAGAAACTGACAGAACTTTGATGGGCCAACTCCGCAGAATTGCTATATATGGATACAAAGCTTCTTAATGGCCAGTATGGTAAGCGGTAATCCCCCAGGGTTCTACCTTCCATAAGAGCATGCCTTAAAGCCAATTCACCATTATCAATATCAATAATGCCATACATAGCGCGAGCCCAATTACCCGATAAGCCAAATGAAATCGGCATACTCCACCAGGAGACCCGATATGTTTCAATTGTATTTGCAGAGGAGTTAATAAATTTAGAATTGGAATTGGAATTGGAATTGGAATCAAATTTATCCAAGTCGCCATTATTAACACAGCTGGATAAAAAAAGTAATTTCCCAATGAACACAATGAATGCAATAAAATATATCTTATTTTTAATTGAAACCATTATCCTACTCATGATTTAATCCCTGCAACTTTCCTATTTCCGTCAATGTTTGAAGACTTGATTCTATGATATTGCCATTCTGATCCGGACCGACATTGAGCAGGAAATTCGCATTTCTGGAATTTACTTTACTCAGCAGGGGTGCTATTTCACTGACGCTTTTAGAATAATTCCCTTTGCTCCAAAACCATGTTTGCTCCAATTTCCAGCATGTCTCGCCTGGTGCCCTGTTATCCTCCGGGAAATGTCTCCCCTCGGTTACCGCAATATCTGCATAGGGTGTTCCTTTCTTCGACCAATCCCACCAGTTTGCACTTGCAAGCATATCGGGGCGTATGCCTCTTATGTGTGTTAAGATCTCATCTGCAGCCATAATCTCCGGATCAAGGGCATCGTTCCAGATATAGAAAACATCAGGGTAGTTTGTGATCAGTTCCGCGATCTGTTCTTTTTGAAATTCTATCTGTTCTTCCAGGTTATGTGTTGCCGGATCACATTCAGGTGGTAGTACCCTGTATTTAATAGAATCGCGATTTTTACGGGGATCGTCAAAACCCGGGTGTCGCCAGCAATAATAAAGACCTACTTTTAATCCCCTGTCAGTGAACGATTTAACAAACTGAGCCACAAGATCCTTCTTATATGGACAATCGGGGTGCATCACATCGTATGTTGTGTACTTGCTGTCCCACAGGCAAAATCCTCCCACATGTTTTACCGTGAGAACAGCATATTTCATACCGGCGGTAATTGCTCCGTCTGCCCAGGCGTCGGTATCAATCATATCCACACCGGGATTGAATTCAGACGGATCAGGATATCCCTCAACCCATTCCACACCCTGGTAAGTTGCCATATTAAAATGGATGAACATGCCGAATTTCAGTTCCAGAAAGTCTGATTTTAACAGATTTTCCGGTTCCATAATCCTATCCGCAGTGATACCAGGGGCACAGTTTTGGGTGGAAACAATCTGAAAGGACATAGATATAAGCCCCGTCAAGATGAATATGATCAAGGTTTTCGTTTTCACTGTATTCTCCTAAATTTCATCTGACCTAATTCTGCCCCGGCAGGTAAACTGAACCAAAGTTTCAAGATATTAACCTGGTAAGGGTTTCAGAAGGAAAAAAATGTGGTACAACGAAGATGTTACCTCAGGTCACTCTTCTTTTTCTATTAACCGGAAAATTAAAAAAATGGGAACAGACCACAATCGTCGAATCCCCATTTTTTAATTAAATACTAAAGACGATCACATGCCATTCATCTAGTATCCGGAATTCTGAACCAATACGCCATTCATTTTATCTATTTCAGACTGAGGTATGGGTATTCTGTTGTAATCTTCCGTATAACTATTGCCTGCTTCATTGATTTTTTCTATCAATTTTCCGTGCCTTTTAAGGTCAGGATATCGTTGACATTCAAATACGAATTCTGCTCTTCGTTCTGCAAGCACAGCTTCAACAAAGTCATCCATTGTGGGCACATCAGCCATAAGAAGATCGCCCAGCCCAGCCCTGGTCCTGGTTTCATTTATCAAATCAAGGGATTGCTGCTGCGCTGATCCGGCATTCATTGATATGGCCTCCGCATACAACAACTGGACATCCGTAAATCTGAGTACCACAACGTCCCCCATCCAAAATCCGGAAGGTAGAAATCCAAAATCATATTTTAAATTCCTATATGCTCCATCTAAAAAATCCCCGGTTTCATCCCTGCGAATATCCCCATCTTCGAATGACTCTAATAACCCATCCTCAAATTCAATATAAGGGGGGGGGCCCGTTATACCTGGCCTCGATGCAAACTGCCCCATATCATCATCCAGGTTTATTTCATTCCATATACTGGCTAACATTATTTCGGGAGTACTCGCCTGGCCCTCAGGCGTCCACAGGAAAGCCCAGTCAGGCTCCAATGAATTGCCAGTATTGGTAAACACATCGGCCAAAGCAGCCTCTGCCTGGCCCCATTTCTGCTCCTGCATATAGGCCTTTGCCAGGAAAGTTTCTGCAACATATTTGAAAATCCTGCCATACTCAGCTTCAGCAGGCAGCAATGAAACTGCTGCAGAAAAATCAGTCTGGGCCTGTGCCCATATTTCCGCTTCGGAAGATCTTCCCAGCTCAAACGATTCATCAATAGACTTGGCGTTTAATACCAACGGGACTCCTTCAAACCAAAGGTTCAACCAGTAATAGGAATACCCTCTGAAGAAAAGTGCTTCTCCCTTAATTCTATTTTTAGTTGCTCCATCCATGTCAATTTCATCAATTGTATTTATGATCATATTTGAAGTATGCACCACATCTTTATAGAACCTTCCCCAAAGAACTTCAGTGGAGCTTGGACCTAATGTGTTCATTGACATTTCACCATAAAGTAATCTCCAATATTTGATATTATCAGACCTGTACTCGGCCATCATACGTGGCCTGACGCTCATTTCAGCCCACTTGTAATATACTCCGGCGATAGCCGTTTCGTAATCAGCCTCATTCTGGTAAAATTGATCTGCAGTCAGGTTTGATTGCGAGGTCAATTCAAGAAAATCCTCACTGCACCCGCTCATAAACAGAACCAGTAAAGAGAAAACTATTGATTTTTGCCATATATATTTTTTCATGATTTCTGTTTTAAGTTGTTAAAAGGTGATATTCACGCCAACAATAAACCTTTTGGCAAGGGGTGAGGATCCAAAATCCATCCCAAGATTATAACTCGGGGACTGCTTTTGTCCATACCTGGAATTAAACGGGGTCTCTGTTTGAGTGGTACCCATGCCTGGCATAGGTTTAAGTCCACCTTCGGGATTATAACCCGGATAGTCAGTGAACAAGAGCAGATTATCTCCGGAAACATAGACCCTAAAAGCAGCAATATGTAGTTTTTGCAAGGAAGAGGCAGGAAGATTGAATCCAAGAGTAAGGTTTTTGATCCTCCACCAAGAGGAGTCGTACAACCATCTGTCATGCTCCTCGTCAGCTCCATTGGTAGCTGCATTTGAAGTAACCCGTGGTATGATTCCATTACCTGGTTCACTTTCGGACTTCCATCTGTCATTGAAATCTGCCGTATGTACCCTCACTTGTGGCCTGCTTATATACCTGCTCCAGGCAAAAAACGTATCATGGCCACCAGAACCACTTATAAATAGATTCAAATCGAAACCTTTGTACCTCAATGTATTGGTAATCCCAAAATTATATTTCGGAGATGGCTGACCCAGAACCGTTCTGTCCAAAGCATCTACTACGTCATCACCATTTTGATCAACCCATTTTACATCACCTACACCTTCGTTTCTATACAGGGCGGAGGCGTCCACCTCTCCCTGAGTCATGAATATTCCATCTGTCTCATATAAGTAAAAGGATCCAATCGGATAACCTATGCCAGTGTAACTACAGTCACGGCACCAGAAATCCCCATTCTTGATAGGAGCTTCATCCGGACCCATTGCCAGGACTTCATTCTTATTGTATGAAAAGACCACACTGGTATTCCACGTGAAATCTGCTGCTGTGATGTTACGTGATGCAATTTCCATTTCAATACCTTTGTTGCTCACCTCTCCAATGTTCTGTATGGCGGTGTAGAAGCCAGTGGTTTGCGGTACCGGAACATCGAGTAGCAACTCTTTTGTTACGCTGTTATAAGCATCCACCGACACAAACACTCTGTTATCAAGTATCCCCATATCCAAACCAATGTTTGTTGTTTGGTTTTTTTCCCAGGTCAGGGCCTGGTTTTCAAAACTTCCGGGAATCAGACCAATTACAGTTGCCTCACCTCTTCCTAAGATCGCATTGGAGGAAAGAAGACTTGCATAGGGCCGGTAATTTCCAATCCTGTTATTTCCTGTGGCACCAAAACTACCTCTCAACTTTAAACTGCTAAATATAGTTTGTGAGTCCATAAAACTTTCTTCACTTATTCTCCAGGCAGCTGAAACAGCCGGAAATATACCCCATTTATTTTCCGCGCCAAACCTGGAACTACCATCCCTCCTAATACTTGCCGATAACAAGTAGCGAGAATCATAATTATATGAAGCCCGTGCAAACATGGAGATCATGGACCACTCCTGAATATCCTGGTCCCATTCGGTAATTGCTGAAGCATTATTCAGAGTAAGCCTTGCATCACTTGCAAAACCTTTGCCGACAATTTGAGTAGTTTCAAAATAGTCTTGCTGGCTGCTATACCCAAGTAAACCGTTTATTGAGTGGTTACCAGCCACCTTCGTATAATTAAGAGTATTCTCCCATGTAAGATTGCTGTTATAATTATTTACCAGAACAGCACTTCTTGTCCCGCGACCAGTTTTTATATCTCTATAATCATTGGATTTCAATAAATTCAGCCTGTAATAAACAGTTGATCTAAAAGAAAGGCCATTAGCAATAGTAACATCCATGAATGCGCTGGACAGGAGTTGATTTCTCTTATATTCCTGTTGTAAATTATTTAGTATATAATATACTGCTGCACCACCAGCCCCATATCCATAATACTCCGTATAGTCATTTCTATGTGATTGAGTCGTTTCATCCCAATAGGAGTCATCCAGGTTTGCCGTTGGAGGAGTCAATAACATACCGGTTATTGTCTGGTCTTTCCCTTCAGAATTTACGTCGAGCTGTGTGGAAAAAGAAGGAGCAAGGCTCAAACCTACTTTTATTCTTTCCTGTATTTTTGACTCCAGGTTAACTCTGAACGAGTACCTGTTAAAAGAAGAGTTTTTAATTACACCTTCCTGATCAAGATACCCCATTGACATATGGTATATAGTATTGTCGGTACCTCCGGATATTGACAGGTTGTGATTTTGAATAGGAGAAGTCACAAACATCTCATCCTGGTGGTCAAAATTTCCCACATTCCCGCTTACCCAATTAGGATCAATCCTGAGATTTGTCGGTCTGTCGTCGTTGGGGGTATTTTGGTCGAAATTAGCATTCTGATCCAGCAGCCATGATCTGCGCTCAACTTCATACTCAGCATGTTCAGGCCCGGTAAGTAAATCAAGCAATTTCTCCGCTTTCTGCATGCCGTAGTGCATGTTATAGGTTATTTGCGGTTTCCCGGCTCGTCCTCTTTTTGTGGTTACTAAAATGACACCATTCCCACCTCGGGAACCATATATTGCAGCAGAGGCTGCATCCTTAAGTACCTCGATACTCTCAACATCATTCATATTCAAATTCGCTATGACTTCAGCATCCTCGACTGGCATACCGTCAATCACCCAGAGAGGTTGGTTGCCTTCTGTAATAGAACTGGTTCCCCTGATCCTGATTACAGGAGCAGCACCAGGCAGGCCACTGGTTTGTTGTATTGTAACCCCGGCCATTTTACCTTGTAGGGCTTCATCCAGTCTGGGAACCACCCTGTTTGCAATATCATCATAACCAACTGTCGCAACAGAACCTGTTAAATCACTTTTTTTCAGGGTTCCATAACCTATGGCAATAACCTCTTCTATTCCAATGGCATCTATTTCCATAGTGACATTGATCGTAGTTTGACTGCCTAAGGCAATTTCCTGGCTTAACATCCCAATGTATGAAAATACCAGGATAGCATCTCCGGGAACATCGGAAAGTGAATAATTCCCCTGTACATCTGTAATGGTACCAACCGAAGTACCCTTGGCTGATATGGATACACCTATTAAAGGTTGTCCGCGCTGGTCAATTACAACTCCACTTATGGTTCGTGGCTGAAATACAGCTACTTCTTCAGCAAAGTTCCCCATAGGTGACAATACGTCATTGGTCTCAGCGAAGACTTGTACTGTGGCCATCAGGAGCAACAGTGTCATAAGTTTCATAATTCGCACCATTTTGAACATGCAGCAATAGTGTTGCACTGCATGGATGCTTGTTCTGAGTTTTTTCATAATTTCGTTTAGTTTTAGCGATTTACTATTTTGCATTCCATTTTTTAGATCAAGGTGTTAGCGTTTTAATAAACTATTTTGGTTATTGTATTTGATTATCTTCTTATTACAATTCATTTGTCATTTTAAGTTATATTTGGAGGAACTAAGAGTACCCTGTCAGCAGGATACTCTTAGCATACTAACCTAAAACTATAACTAACCAACTCTACTAACTAACTTATATTCGAAAGCAAATTACGGTTACTTGCCATAGTGTTTAAATAATATATTACCTCTTGTATGTACTATTTTAACTGGATATACATGCCTACTTCAACCTAAGATTTAGATTTGCTGAGAAGTTGCGAAATAAACATCGATTTACTGAGCTGCAGGGATGTGAACTCCAAAGAGTTCCGCGATATCTCTTCAGGTTTCCAATCCTGTATTGATCCACAGCTTAATCTTAGTGACCCATCTGTTTGAGTATCCAACGATTCATCATTACAAGAATAGACATGATAATGGTCCACTGTGCCAGACAGGTCATAATGCTGTATTTACTCAGGGGATTAAACCATTGGTCCACCGTTGCGGACATGGAAAGCCACCATGCCAAAAGAATAGTAGCCGCAATCGGGATGAAATATTTTAATACCATTTCCCACCAGACACCAAGTTTCCAATCTTCCTTATTGCCCAGAATCTCCAACTTACGCAAATTTGATAATCCCTGCCTGATAAGAATAAAGGCCATGAATGCTCCTGAAAGCATTAATGCAAGTCCCCAGACAAAGTCCTGATTGCTCAGAATATTCAAATTTCTTGCAGAAGGGATCCCAAAAATATAACTGATTAATACCACACTAAGAATGGCCACCGGACGTTTCATGCCTCCATCGATAAGAATCCGGGTTGGCAATTCCAGCTGAGCAATTAATGAAGAGAATCCGGCAAATGTCAATGCCAGGAAGAAGAGAATAGAAAGTGGAGCTCCAAAAAGCATGCGTGCGAATAATTGGGGCATCCAGATAAAGGTTAACCCGGTTGAAGCAGGACCACTGGTTCTCATGATCTCCAGAATTTCAGGTTTTGTCATCCCCATGTCTGTTTGCAGAACGGCGAAGACTGTACCGAATATCATCATTCCAGACAGTAGGGAAATAAAGTTATTTCCCATCCCCGTCAAAAAAGCGTTTTTAACAATTCCGAATTTCCTCTTCATATAAATGGCGTAGGTCATGAATAAGCCCCAACCTGCACCAGTATCCCATGCATTTTGAGTGAGTGCTTCCAGCCATATTTTCGGCTGCCTCAATTGTTCCCAGTCTGGTTTGAATAGATAGGCAATTCCATCCCTGGAACCTTCCAGGGTAAGAGCGCGGATAACGGATAACATTAGAATTACAAGGAGTGTGGGAATTAAAATTTTAGGCTCTATTCTAAATGAGGAGTGATTTTAAATATACTGCAATTTACTGATCCTATCTATATTCTCAACCTGTGATTTATAGTTTTTCTTCACTGGGCATCTATAAGTTCTCTGTGATAA